>Ga0183099_1000896_pt1 | contig 18865 bp, 16 predicted proteins | sample Biomet1_FD_127788 | JGI IMG/M metagenome (GOLD analysis project Ga0183099, IMG submission 127788) | Microbial communities from bioreactor (seeded with anoxic lake sediment) at LBNL, California, USA - Biofuel metagenome 1 | ecosystem: Engineered > Bioreactor > Anaerobic > Unclassified ... | reverse complement strand
CACAGAGGCGTAAAAAAGTCATCAGACTTTTTCACGCCTCTTTTTTTTTGTTTTCACACCTTTCCGGCAGGAGGTTTGGCACTATGGAAATTTTTCAGAACGACATTCTTATCAATACGATCCAACCGTATCTCGTGCTTAAAACAGACGCGTTCTGCCAGCACCTTATGTCAACGTACGGTATTTCCCATTTTTACGGCTGCCGCTGTTCGGACAACGGCGCTGCGTCGTTCACGTTCGTCCCCGACGGGTGCAGCAACATTCTGTTCGCCTACGGACAATCAGAAATGACCGCGGAAGTGATCGGCCCTACGATCGCGCAGAAAGTATTTCCGCTTAACCGTCACACGGATTATTTCGGCGTCAGGTTTCTTCCCGGTGAAAACCCCTGTTTTGCGAGCCTTTCGGTAAAAGAACTTATAAACAACAACGCTCCGCTCGGTAATTTTATTAAAATGAGACAGTTGAACTCGCGGATGAACGACGAGCGAACGTTCGACGGGCGTATGCGCGCGTTCCTTTCCGAATATCAGAACGTATTCGAATCGCGCAAAAAGAACCAGCACGAACTCTTCCGCCAGCTGTGCAGGGTCATCAACGACAGAAAAGGCATGCTCACTATTTCAGAACTGGAAAAACTGTCGGGATATTCTGCAAGATATATTAATTACGTGTTCGAGTCCGAAGCGGGCATGAGCGCCAAGCAGTTCTGCCGCATACTCAAGCTGCAGAGCGTCATCAGCGTTATTAACTCCGGAAAAGTAAGCAGCATGTCAAAGATCGCCGCGGATTATCATTTTTACGATCAGTCGCACTTCATCCACGATTTTGTGAACTTTGCCGGAAAAACACCGAAAGAGTATCAGGACGAAGTGACGCAGAAAGAATACCGGAAGTGCGTTACAAACGTCTGACGTTATGCCAGCGCTCTTATGCGCTCCATGAGCGTCGGATGCGAATACTTGAAAAGGCTGTACACCGGCGCGGGCTGAATTTCACTTCTGTTTTCTTTATTCAGCTTGATAAGGGCAGTCGTGAGCGCCCTTCCTGAACCGCACAGTTCCGACGCGAACGCGTCCGCTTCGTATTCATCCCTGCGCGAAAAAGCGTTTCCCGCAAGTTCGGCAAGGAATCCAAATCTTCCGAACGTTTCAAAAAGCAGAAACAGGCCTATGAATTTCATGTGCCGCAGCGACTCTCCGTCAGCGGAAAATCCGAATCCGGCATAGAGCGACTCGCTGCCTGTAAAGACGTTGACGAAAAAGAGGAGAAGGTACACGAGCGGTATCACCGCACACAGACGTTTTACGATGTGATGTTTCCGGTAGTGCCCGAGTTCGTGCCCGATCACTGCGGCCAGTTCGTCTACGGACAGCTGAGCGATCAGCGTATCGTACAATACGACGCGCTTGGTTTTTCCGAATCCGGTGAAATACGCGTTTGAATGACCGCTGCGTCTGGACGCGTCCATAACGAACACTCCGTCCGACTTAAAACCGGTGCGCGCAAGGTATTGAGTTATCCGGTCCTTTAATTCCCCGTCGGCAAGCGGCGTGAATTTATTAAACAGAGGAGCTATAAAACGGGGATATACGAACGACACGAGCAGTGAAAACGCGACGTACACCGTACCGAGCATCCACCACCAGCCTTCGACGTGTTCGAAAAGAAACGTCATGACCGAGAGCAGAAACGCGCCCACTGCCATATTAATAACGAGCGATTTTACCTGATCCTGTATCCACAGTTTTACCGTCATTGCGGAAAAACCGAATTTCTTTTCTATACTGAATTCACCGTACAGTTCAAACGGCAGCGACACGACGATCCCCGGCACGGACGCAAACAGGGCGAACAAAAGAGTCGTGGCATACACGCTGCCCGTTGCGTTCCTGAGCGTGGCGAAAAGCTGCGGATAAAACCCTGAAAACATAAGAACCACGCCGAACACCGCCGTTACGCTGTTCTGGGGAACGAACAGCCGATACTTTGCGTTCTCATACGCGCACGTCCGCTCCTGATCGGCGGCGGTCACGCAGCCGGACAGTTCCGGCGGAATTTCAGCTCCGTGCTTTCTGCGGAAAGAATAATCGGCAAACTCAAGACCCTGGTCGAGCAGTATGGAACAAACCACGCCCGCGCAATACAGACATACGAATACATTTATAAATTGCATTTTTTCACTATATCATTTCCGTTATAGAAAAGCTACCTTACGATCTTACCGCCGATAAATAATTCACGGACTTTTCCCGTCAGCGTCATTCCGTCGAACGGAGTCGCCTTCCCCTTGCTCAGGAACGCCTGGCTGTCGATCACCCATTTTTCTTCCGGATCGGTAAGCACAAGGTCCGCGTCGCAGCCGGAAACGAGCAGTCCCTTGTTAAGATGCAGTATCCGCGCAGGATTGGCGGACATGAGCTGCGACAGCCTTTTTCCGCTGAGCTGACCGTTCGAAACGAGCACGGTGTTGCAGACGGCAAAAGCCGTTTCAAATCCCGTAAAGCCCGGCGCGCCTCCCGCTTTATCGGCTGCGGTATGCGGCGCGTGATCGGTAGAAATAACGTCGACAGTACCGTCGCGAAGGCCTTCGAGCAGGACGACACGATCGTCCTCGCTTCTGAGCGGCGGATTCACGAGCGCGCGGATGAACGGTTCGTCCGTTCCGCACAGCGCGAGATGATGCGGGGTAACTTCGCACGTTACGCGGAAAGACGGCTCCGCGCGGGGAGCGGGCGAAAAACGGGTACCGTCGAGCGCGGCGTCGTACGCGGCGTCCGCTTCGTCGGCGGCGTAATCCGCTTCTTCGTCGCGGATACTGTCTTTCGCGGCGCGCACTGCATCAAGCGCGGAAGCCGTGCTCACGTGCGCAATATGCACGTGACAGCCGGCGTCGCGCGCCAGCGCAATATTGCGGACCGTCGCGGTGTTTTCCGCAAGGGCCAGCAGGTCGTTCGCCTGGGTGAGCAGCATTTCAATTTTGTCTACGACGGCGTCGGGTATATCGTCCTCGTCTCCTGCCGTGCCCCACGCCGGCAGACGATACTGTTCCATTAATTTAAGCGCTTCCTGCCGGAACGGTTTGGCTGCGGCGGCAAGCGTTGTTTCCTCGCAGTGGCAGCCGACGATCAGGCCTGTCTTCGAAGCCTTGTGCATTGCTTCAAGCATCACGGCCGCGCTCGCAACTTCGTGACCGTCTTCCGTGATAAGCGGCGTGTGGGACGGGTCAAGCGCGTCAAGATGACCGGTGTCCGTTCCGTTAAAATCCCTGGTGATGCTCACCGACTGGATAAAATTCACCGGAAAAACAGAAGACGCCTCGCCGTCGATGCTCAGTGCCATATCGCGCGAAGAAACGACCGGCACCGTATTCGGCATGGCTACAACAGTACCGAATCCTCCGGCGGCGGCGGCACGCAGCCCGGAGTTCAGGTCTTCTTTCTGCGTCTGTCCCGGATACCGGAAATGCGAGTGCATGTCGATGAACGCGGGAGAAAGCGTCAGACCGCCCGCGTCGTGATATTCGACTGCGCAGTTCGTATATCCGTCTTCCGCAAGAACGGAAAGCGCGAGCGATTCCACCGTTTTCCGGTTCGTAAAATATCCGGTGTAAACCGCGCGTATCTTATCGTCTATGACAAGCAGCGCGCCGGGCGTGTCCATGGACTCGTAGAGCAGACGCGCGTTGTATATCAGGAGTGCACGCATCATGTCCGCGTCTCCACGGGAACGCCGCCCTCGCCCGCGGTATACAGCGCGTCGCAGTACTCGCAGCGGTAGAGCGCTTTCGTCTTATCCACGAGCAGGAACGTCGCGGGAACGTACTTTTCCGTTGCCGTTATGCAGCGCGGATTCTTACACTGGAAAACGTTCTGCACGCGCGTAGGAAGTTCCATGTTTATTTTCCGGACGATCGTTTCGTCCTTAATAATATTAACGCAGATGTTCGGATCTATGAATCCAAGAACCGAAAAATCGATGTCTATGATGTTGTCCACCTTAATAATGTCTTTCTTGCCCGTTTTCCGGGACGGCACGTTCATGATAAGAGCCGCGGTAAAAGGCGCGCCGTCCAGTCCCAGCCATTTGAATATTCTCCAGCCGCATCCAGCGCGGATATGGTCTATAACAAGACCGTTTTTAATCGTGTCTACGTTCATTTTCAGTTCCTCCCTGATTACAGGCAGCCCGTGATCTTTGAAATAAGCGCCATGCGCGCGTACATGCCGTATTTTACCTGCTTAAAATACGCGGCGCGCGGATCGTCGTCCACGTCCGGAGAAATTTCGTTCACTCTCGGAAGCGGATGCAGCACTATCATGTCCTTCCGCGCCAGCTTCATCCTTGACTTGTCAAGAATGTAGCTGTCCTTAAGGCGTATATAATCCTGTTCGTTGAAGAACCGTTCCTTCTGGACGCGCGTCATGTACAGAATGTCCAGCTTGTCTATGACGTCTTCCAGTCTGGTGGCGGTTTCATACGTTATACCGGCGGGCAGCAGCACGTTTTCAAGTATGTATTCGGGCATGGTCAGTTCCGGAGGGCTTATGAAAATAAATTTATTCCCCTTGTACCTGCACATCGCCTGCACGAGGCTGTGGACGGTGCGTCCGAATTTAAGGTCGCCGCAGAAACCTATCGTATGCCCTTCAAAGCCGCCCTGCAGCTGGCGTATCGTCACCAGGTCGGTAAGCGTCTGCGTAGGATGAAAATGCCCGCCGTCTCCCGCGTTGATCACAGGACACGCGGAATACTCGCTCGCCAGCAGCGCGGCCCCCTCTTTGGGCGTGCGCATCGCGATCAGATCCACGTACGACGACACGACCCGGATAGTGTCGGAAAGCGTTTCACCCTTCGACGTCGAAGTGCTCTGCGCGTCCGCAAAACCTTCCACAGAACCTCCCAGATGCAGCATGGCCGCCTCGAACGAAAGACGCGTTCTGGTGCTCGGCTCAAAAAAAAGTGTCGCGAGAATTTTCCCGCGACACACATCCTGAAACGCAACTGGATCAACGATCATCTGTTCCGCAAGGGAACAAATTTCATTAATTTCTTCTACTGAAAGGTCATCCGGCTCTATCAGGTGACGTCCTTTTAACATGGCAAGGTCCTCCAGACATTTTTGCGAGTATATCACAAATTACCGGCGGTGTAAATAAAGGGAAGGTTTTACAGCAAAGGCAACACTATTTGAAAAAGCTCTCTGGCAGTACGTATGATCGAATAAAAAAAATGGGGCGCCGTCGCAACGCCGCCCGTACAAAAGCACGAATGCTTTTTGATACTATAAAAAATATATGATAAAAGAAACTATTTGTCAATCAGAAAAATACGAGATGACTTTGCAGGCAAACCTATACGAGGCAGTTATCAGTTCGTTGGAAGTAAAATAATCACTATTACGTGTCATCCGTTTGAGAAACAAATCTTTTAAATCGTCCATGCAATGTGTTCTGATATCGTTACTGACAATACGATCATACACGTACAGTAGCGCCGTAAATTCAAGCATGGGACGGGATGAAAGTCTCCTCTTTCTCTGGCTCTCTGTAATATCCGGTATTTTTGAAACAACCTGACTTATTTCAGAAGGTATCTTAGATGTCCCATGTGAGAGATTTTCAATTATGCAGTTATTATGAGAACTGCCGTTACGAAGACTTTTTACTAAATTTATAAGCGAAACCGGAACAGGAGGTTTCACGCTCATTTTATCATAGTAGAACGAATAGAATCTCATCAGATCGCCGAAGGTAATGAGTTCAAACAGTACCCAGACAGGACAGTTGGAATATGCGGCAATACGGTTTACAAAACGTATTGTAACCGGATCTCTTTCCTGAGTAATAGTAAAATATTTTTGCATAAGATCACTGGTAAAAGGAGAGTTCGACTTTGCTTCCAGTGAATGCAAAATATACGGATTTGTGCGCAGAAAATTCTCTACTATGGAATAACCATCCATAGCAGGAGAAAGTTCAATTTCCTGTAAAAGCCGTACTTTCAGATCATGCTCAATATCGATACACATTTTGGAAATAATTCTGCGAAGATGCATATCAATCGTCGACAGTTCTACTAGATAAGCAAAATCCAAAGAAATGTATTTCCCTTTATATTCGCCTTTCTGATATTTCTGATAGTTTTTTCTGTATGAAGCGGTTCTTAAATAATTATTCACGCTGAACAGATACATGCAGGCATCCTGTTCCGTCATGCGAGAAAAGGTGACACCCTTCTCTTTTTTCATTTTCAGTATCAACTGGCAGGAAAGCAGTTTTGGTTTGTTTCTCAGCATCTCCGACATAATTAAACTGTATCATATTCCGATATGAGTGCCCAGCCCCTGATCCTGTCCGCCTGGATGAATGACAATACATATTTTTCCGTATATAATACAGCCATGACAGATTCAGACATGTTAAAACTACAGAACGGCAGCGATATCCGCGGTACGGCCGTTGAAGGTGTTGCGGGCGAGCACGTTAATCTTACGGAAGACTCGTGCAACCGCATAGGTCAGGCGTTCGCACTCTGGCTTTCTGCAAAACTCGGAAAGCCTGCCGGAACGCTTAAAATAGGTATCGGACGGGACGCGCGCATTTCCGGGCCGGCTCTCGCATCAGCCGCGGCGCACGGTCTTTCCGCCCAGGGGTGCGCCGTGGTCGACTGTAAACTTGCGACCACGCCCGCAATGTTCATGTCGATCGTATTTCCTGAAACACAATACGACGGCGCCGTCATGGTCACGGCCAGTCATCTCCCGTTCAACCGCAACGGTCTTAAATTCTTCGACAGGACGGGGGGCTTGAACACGATGATATCACCGACATTCTGAAAAAGGCGTGCGGTCTTCAGTCGGTAAAGCCCGACCTTTCACGGTGCAGGACGTTCGACCTGCTCCCGCTGTACGCCGACCATCTGAAGCGCGCGATCTGCCGCGGGCTTAACGCAAAGGAAAGCGACAAGCCGCTCAAAGGCCTTAAGATAGTCGTGGACGCGGGAAACGGCGACGCGGGATTCTTCGTAAGCAGTATATTAAAACCGCTCGGCGCGGATACGTCAGGAAGCCAGTTTCTTGACCCCGACGGCATGTTTCCGAACCACATACCGAACCCCGAGAACAAGGCGGCCATGGAATCGGTGCGCGGTGCAACCGTTGATAACCACGCCGACCTCGGTCTTATCTTCGACACCGACGTTGACCGTATGTCCGCCGTGTTTCACACCGGAGCGGAAGTGAACCGCGACGCGATCATCGCGCTCGTTTCCGCCATTCTTGCGCCGTCGTACCCCGGCGGAACGATCGTGACTGATTCTGTCACGTCGGACAGGCTCACGGTCTTCCTTGAAAAAACGCTCGGCATGAAACATCTCCGGTATATGCGCGGCTACAAAAACGTGATCGACAAATGCAGGGAGCTTAACGCGCAGGGCGTCGTTTCGCCGCTCGCGATGGAAACGTCCGGGCACGGAGCGCTCAAAGATAATTATTATCTGGACGACGGCGCGTTCCTTGCGGTCAAACTGCTGATCGCGGTCGCTGAAACCGCAAAGCAGGGCAAGTCCATCGACAGTCTTATAGCAGGTCTCGCGCCGCTCGTTGAAGAAGGGGAATACCGATTTAAAATCAACGCGGAAGACTTCAGGGCATACGGCAGCGGCGTACTCGAAGCGTTCAAGGCCCGCGCGGAAAAGGCGGGGTACGATATGCCCGAATCGTTCGAAGGCGTCCGTATTTCGTTCCACGGCGAAGACGTCCGCGGATGGATGCTGCTCCGGCTTAGTCTGCACGATCCTGTCATGCCGCTCAATATCGAAGGGGAACGGAAAGGCGACCTTGCAAAAATTGTTAAAATAGCCCGGACGCTGCTTGAAGGATCGGACCGGCTCGACACGTCGAGCCTTGAATAACAGGAAGGGTTCGGGTACCTACGCCAGTTTCACGCAGCCGCAGGGAGTGTCGGAATACGACAGGAAGGCGCCGATCATTCCGGCGGCGGCGCGGGACACTGCTGCAAGGCGGAGCGCTTCGTGCAATCCGCCGGTTCCGATCCCTCCGCTTACGACGAGGGGATCAATATACCGCTGTTTGACTTTGAGCGACACGCAGTAATATCCGGGAAGCGGCGCGTCGGTGTGTTCTACGTGCGTCATCGTGCGGAACGTCCGGTACAGACGCTCGAACCGGTCGTCGCCGGTATACCCGTCGAATACCGACATCATGTCTTTTTCGCTCTTCGACCAGCAGTCGCTTTCTGTAATGATCCCCAGTTCCACTGCTCGATTAACAATTTCTGCGAGCAGCTGGAGCGTAAGTTTGTTTTCGTTGAGCTGGAGCACGTGCCCCGTGCTGCAGAACCGGCGGCAGTATTCTTCCGCGATCTCGCGGGTCCGGAATCCCAATTCGGGTTTTCCGTTTTCATCCCTGCACAGTACCAGATCGCCGTACGCGCGCGCGACGCCTTCTGCCGTCCAGCTTCCTTCAAGCGCCATTCCCGACGGAAACATATATTCAAGGCGGTCTGCGGAAAGCCGCGGAACTTCATTGTCGGCGACGGGATACTGGTGGTAATCAGCAACCTGCGCGGAGGTGAGACCGTCCGCCGCGAGCAACGCGCACAGTGCTTCGTCGTTCCGCACCATGAGCGCGTTTTGCTGTTCCGTGCTCTGCTGCGTCAGCGCGTCCCCTTTCCGGAAATCCGCCACGTGGCTGAAAACCGGCGTGGAAACGTCGTGCAGCAGACCGGCGAGCGTCAGCGCCCTGTCGTGTGTAAAATGCCATATGATAAGAGCCACGCCCGTACTGTGGTCAAGACGTGAATAATAAAACCGGTTTCTGTACAGCGGGGTCCAGTCGGTGCCGCACAGCAGGCCTACGCCCGAAAGACGCTTTAGTATCGGAAGAGATAGATATTTATCCAGGAAGTCCGGAAATTCCGGCGAGAGTATCTCGTGATATTTCTGTATTGAAGGCGGTTCTGCGGGCGGGTACATAGACAGCATCACGTCCCACGTAAGTCTGTTGAATTGATTTTCCGACATACGTGCAGTGTATCACACCAGGCTCCGTGAAAAAAGTGAATTATTCGGTATTTTCCCGTTTTTTACTAAACTTGTGTTATAATTACAGTAATAATAGAATGCAGGGGAAAACAAAATATCATAAAATAATTATGAACAAATACCGGATAGGATTACTTGTTGATTATGCAACATCTGAATACGTCCAGGGTCTCAAGGACAGCATAGCGAAGTTCTGCGCAGCGCACGGAATGCAGCTCTATGTGTTTCCCGTTAGAAGCATTATTAAGCCGGCTGCAAAATACGATTATCAGTATCTTACGGCCTTTTCGCACATTAACGAACAAAAGCTCGACGGTCTCGTGATCGCGTCGGGAACGCAGGCGAACGACATGACAGAAAGCCAGTTTCTGGCGCTCGTTAAATCGCTCGCTCCCCTGCCCATCGTAAGCATGGGATACGCGCTGCCTGACATTCCTTCGGTGATAAGCGACTGCAGAAAAGGGTTCGGCGAACTGATTTCCCACCTCATAGAAAAGCACCGCTGCGACCGGATACTGCTGATGAGCGTCGCGGGGTATTCTGTGGAAGTAAAAGAACGCACCGAAGTATACCGGGAGCAGCTCAAAAAGCACAACATTCCCGTAGACGAGACCCTTATAATAGAAGCAAAATTTGATTACACGAGCGCGCGGCAAGCCATGGAACAATACGTTCAGAGGCGGGGAAAAATCGACTTTGACGCGGTAGTCGCGTTAAACGAAGATATGGCGTACGGCTGTATAGATTTCTGCAGGGAAAACAGTCTGCTCGTTCCCGACGACATTATCGTGACGGGCTTCGACGACCTGCCCCGCGCGTCTTTTTCCGTTCCCACGCTGACCACCGTTCATCAGGGGCTCGACGAGCAGGGGTACGCCGCAGCATTGACGCTTTACAACTTGATTAATAAGAAAGACGTGCCTGCGGTTCAGAAAATAGAATCGCGGGCGCTGTTCAGGCAGTCGTGCGGATGCGTCTCGATCGACAACAGGGTTACCTGCGCGATCGACTCGAACAACAGGACGATTCCGTTCGAACTTCTGCACAACACGCAGAGTATCGCCGAATGGTTCATCAAACGCGAACAGATCCTTAAGATCACGCAGTTCATAACCGACTCCCAGGACGACATAGACCTGAACGCGCTGCAGACGAAACTAAACGATTCGTTCGCTTCCGTGGAAATTCAATACGCGGCGGTCTGTCTTTTCGACTTTCCCGTGGAAACGGAACGGTTCACTTATTTTAACATGCCGGAAAAGGCGTACGCGTTCTGCGTGTTCGACAAGCTCAACAATATTAATTATTACGGGGACGGCAGCCGCAGTCTTTTTTTTAATCCGAACGAATGTATCATGCCTCCGGAATTCTCGCAGGTTTTGAAAAAAGAAAAGATCATCATGCCCCTGTTCCACTGTAAAGTGCAGTACGGTTACATCGTCTATTCTCCCGGCGGATACGACATCACCGTATACGAGATAATGTGCCGTACGCTGTCCTCTCTGATTTCGACCGCGTACGCTCATACGAAATTGGAACAGGAAAGAAAGCAGCTTGCCGAAACGAACGAAAAGCTCGACTACATTTCCCGCGTCGACGAACTGACTCACGTGCTTAACAGACGCGGCTTTTACCTGCACGGGCAGCAGGCGATCAACAGCGCCGTATCGCTGCAGCAGAAAGGTCTTATCGTCTACGGAGACATGGACGGTCTTAAGAAGATAAACGACACGTTCGGGCACGAAACGGGCGACATTGCGATACAGACAGAAGCGCATCTGCTTAAATCGGCGTTCCGAAGCACCGACGTGGTGGGGCGGCTCGGCGGCGACGAATTCGCAGTCGTCGCGGCGGGACTGACGGAGAAAGACTTCTGCCGCATCAGAAAAAAATTCAGGACACGTGCAGCGACTGGAACAACAATTCTCCCGACACGTTCTGTCTGGACATCAGTTTCGGATGCGTGTGCTTTGACGAAACGCTGTGCGATCTGGGACTGCTTCTCAAGGAAGCAGACAAACGCCAGTACGAGGAAAAGCGGAAGAAAAAAGCCGGGCGGGCTTAATGGCCGTTAATTATTCGGTCTGACGTAGAATTTTCCAAGTATCTGCTGGGAATGCACGATGTTCACGAACGCGTGCGGATCGGTTTCCTTTATTTTTTTGGTCACGATGCGGACGTCGTCACCCGAAACGACGGAATACAGCATGTCCCTCCCCGTGTTGCCGTAGCAGCCGGTACCGGTAAAGAGCGTCGCGTCGTGGTTGGTCGTGTCGTGGATCACTTTGTACACGTCCGCCGCCTTGTTCGTGATAACGAACAGCGTCGCTTTCTGATACCGCTTGTACACCGTGTTCAGGAACTGCGTCGACGTGAACTGGAACAATATCGAATACAGCGCGCGGTTCCAGCCGAACATGATTCCGGCCGCGCACAGAACAACGGCGTTAAACACCAGAATGTAGTTCCACGCGTCCCGTCCGTATTTTTCCGAAATAAATATCGCTATAAAATCGGTTCCGCCGCTGGTCGCGCCCGCGAGCAGGCACAGGTATACCGCGAACGAGCTCAGAAGTCCGCCGAATACTGCGGCAAGCAGCACGTCCTGCGTTATGTCGATCGCGGGGAGCACGTCGGCAAGAACTGACGACATGACTATCATGAGACAGGAATACAGGGTGAACTGTTTTCCTATGTATTTAAAACTGATCACGACGGGCACGGAATTGAGCAGGATGACGACCGGACTGTACGGAATCTTCAACGAAAAATACCGGTCTGCTATCCGCTGGATAAGCAGGGCAAGCCCGGTGAATCCGCCGGGAAAGAGATTGCCCGCGCGGACGAACGTTTTTATGTTTACCGCCATGAGCAGAGCGCCGCAGCATATAAGACATATGCGCTTCACGTATACCCGCAGGCCGCCGGGCGTTTTGTCGATTATCGTTCTGATTTCCTGCTGCATAGTATAAAGATATACCATTTCTTCCATACTGGCAAACACTTATTGACCCTCAAGTTCATTGCACTTATTTCTGATATCAGGTATTGTCAAAATCCGGGGTTATTACATGAAATTCGGTTCATCATCTTTCTATAAGAAGTCGCTTTCCATTGCCCTGCCGGTCATGGCACAGTTGTTAATTCAGAATCTCGTATCGCTCATTGATAATTTTATGGTTGCCGGTCTCGGCGACATCAAAATGTCGGGCGTGAACGTTGCCGGACAGGTGAACTTTATCTTTCTGGTGCTCGTATACAACGTTCTCTGCAACGGCGGCGGTATATTCATGTCGCAGTACAAGGGCGCGCGCGACAAGAACGGCATGCAGCAGGTGTTCCGCTACAAGCTCGTCGTGTGTCTGTTCGCGGCGGTGCTCTTTACGCTGTTCTGCGCAGTCAATCCTGCCCCGGTACTGGGGCTGATGGTACGCGGTAATTCAGCGGCCGCAGACATCGTCGCGCAGGCTGTGGCGTACGAACGCGTGATCGCATGGACGTGGATCCCGATGGTCATTACCGCCGCTATCACGTCGTCCCTGAGGGAAACGGGAGAAGTCCGCATTCCGCTCATAATTTCCGTCGTCGCGACTCTCGTTAATACGATCGGAAATTATATCCTTATATATGGTAATTTCGGAGCGCCGAGACTTGAAGTGCGGGGTGCGGCGATCGCTACCATCATTGCCCGTACTGTGGAAGTTCTGACGTTCTTAGTCTACATAAACGTAAAACGGCCTGAGTTCTTTACGCACATCCGTGACATATTCAAAGTCAAACTGAGCCTTGCCGGTACTATTCTTATTAAATCGGCCATGATCGCCGTTTCGGAAATGACGTGGGTATGTTCGGAAACGGTTGCGACCGCACTCTACAACAGCAGAGGCGGAGCGGAGATCGTTTCGGGCATGGCGGCGGGATTCGCGATCGCGAACCTGTTTTTCGTCAGCTTCTCGGGTATATTCACCGCTACGGGCGTTATCATGGGAACAACGCTCGGTGCCGGAAAGCTGGAAGAAGCCCGAAGCCAGAAAAGCTGGATCGAATCAGGCTCTCTCGTATTCGGAGTATTTTTTGGTCTGCTCGGCTGCGCAAGCATTCTGCTCATTCCGGTCGTGTACTCCAATCTCAGCGAACCGGCACGGATCGTTTCGCGCGGACTCGTGCTTACGGCGGCGGCGTACATGCCGATCTGGTGTTTCGCAAACGCGCAGTTCGCAATCTCGCGCACCGGGGGCGACACGACGATGGGCGTTATAGTTGATCTGACAGCGAACCTGCTTATCTACGTTCCCGGTATGTTCCTGCTGACCAAATTCACGACGCTCGGCCCGGTGGCCATGTACGCGATCGTAAAACTGTCCGACGTGGAAAAGATCATCGTCGCTTCTATCTGGTTAAAAAAAGAACGCTGGCTCCGAAACCTTACGGTGGAACATGCCGTGTAAGCATTATTATTCCGTATCCGACTTTTACAAACGGAAGTTCGGTACGAAAATATACAAGCTTTCGCTCGACGCCGGCTGCACGTGCCCCACGCGCGACGGTACGAAAGGTACCGGGGGCTGCACGTTCTGTTCCGCTTCCGGCTCCGGAGATTTTGCCGCGTCCCGTTCACGTTCTCTTTCAGAACAGATCGTTCAGGCGCGGCAGCTCGTCCAGCATAAAAACAAAGACGGCAGATACATCGCTTATTTTCAGAATTTCACGAACACGTACGGCGCCCCTGCGGCTCTGGAAGCAGCGTACAGGGAAAGTCTTGCCGCTCCTGACATGGCGGGAATTGCGATCGCAACCCGTCCCGACTGCCTGGGTGACGACATTCTGCACCGTATCGCCGCACTGTGCGAAACAACGTTCGTTTCTATTGAACTGGGGCTTCAGACGGCAAACGACAGTACCGCGCGGCACGTCGGGCGCGGATACGAGACTGCAGTGTACGACGATGCGGTCCGCCGGATATACCGTGCAAATCCCGCGATCCACGTCGTCACGCACGTCATTTTCGGTCTTCCGGGCGAAACGGACGCCGATATGCTCCAAACGGTGCGCCGCGCGGTACGCGCCGGAACAGACGGCATAAAGATCGCAGTGCTTCACGTACTGCGCGGCACGCCGCTTGCCGAAGAGTACGCTTCGGGCGCGTTCTCCTGTATGGAAATGGAAGAGTACTTTGACACCGTGTCGCGTGCGCTGGAACTTCTGCCGCCTGACACAGTCGTACACCGGCTCACCGGCGACGGGGCAAAGCGGCTGCTCGCAGCGCCTCTCTGGACTGCGGACAAACACGCCGTTCTCAACGGTATGGAACGCTGGTTTGAAAGCCACGGCGTGCAGCAGGGCAGACACGCGGAAGAAAACGGAGCTATTGCGGCTGGAGACGGCGCAGATCGTTCTGCAGTATCGCGCTGTCGCTGACCTGCGCAAGACCCTCCCGCACTGCGGCGAGCGCTCCTTCCTTATCCCCCGCGTTGTACAGCGCAGCCGCTTTGTTGTGAACTTCGACGGTATAATTCCTGCGGTACACGCTCCGCTGGTTTGAAAGCGTTCCGGCCGACGGAAACGCCGCGATCCCTTTTTCAAGCAGCGCTGCGGCGTCGAGCCACGCGCCGCCTGACGCGACGGCGGCTGCGGCGTTTGAATAGGCAAACGCTGACAGTTTTACGTAATCGTCTGCCGACAACTCTGACTGATTCTGCGCGATCAGGGAAAGCGCCTGGCCGAGCGGACGGGCAGTGACCGCGTGGTTCAGGCTGTTCACGAGCGTGCCTTCGCGCATATCGCGGTAATCGGCTTCGTCGAGCAGCGGTTTATACCGTTCAAGCGCAGCGAACGCTGAATCAAAATCGTTGTCCTTCATATACCGGTTGAGTATGCTGCCCACTGCGGCAGACGCGTACGTCCGGTATACCTGAGACGGGCCGAGCAGATCCTGCGCCTGCGCTACAAGCGCCAGCCCGTCTTCATCCCTTCCGTCCGCCGTGCAGCCCACGGCCGTGTTGTACACGCACTGGCTGAACGTCGTAAACGACTGCGGCGAACCGCTCTGCAGCAGCATCGCGTCCAGCGCAAGTCCGACTGTTTCCCCGTCCCGCTTCTGCTGCTGGAGTATGGACATCCGGTTGTTATAAATAAGCGAAAGAAAGCGCCTGTCGTCCACGTTCCGGCGGTTTGCGTATTTTTTCGCGGGTACGGTCACGTATTTTTTCTGCGGCGACGCGCCCGACGGAAGCTCTTTTTTTACTCCGGGATCAAACCCGTACGGATTCGTCGTTTCCACGTCCACGTTCCGGCCGTCTACGGTCACTGTACAGAACGCGTGCAGCGGCGTTTCTACCGCAGTAACGGGGATGTTCGCCCGTTTCATGCAGTACATGAACAGAACGTCCGACGAAACGCAGTTGTACACGCCCGTCGTGAGCGCCGTGTTCACGAACGTCTGATTGTCTTCGTACGACGAAAGCAGCACCGAATACAGCAGCTGCAGCGTACGTTCAGCACGCTGTTCCTGACTGCCGGATGCGGAAAGCTGCCCGCTGATACCTGCATACGCGTCCTGAATTTTAGCGATCAACGGCGCCATACCGTCTTCAGGAACGCCGGACGCGACGAGCGCGGTGCGGATAAACAGATCGGCGTCCATTACCGCACTGGAGCAGGCTTCCTTCGGAATGCGCGGATCGGGCGTTAACCTGACTCCCGGCAGTACGCTCTGCACGGTGAACGGTTCCTGCGCCGTTCCGGTCTGCCCGGCGGACAGACCGGAACAGCACAGCGCGTATACGAAGAGTAGTATTCCCATATTCGGGCGGCGGTTTACTGTCATACACAGCCACTATATACCGTTGTTCCGTACGGGGGCAAGTGCGGACGCACGACACTTTTACTAAAAAATGATACTATCTGCTGCATGTTATATCTGTTCAGTTTTTTAATGAACCTCCAGTTTTTCGGAGCAGTGTCAGTTCCGTTCTATCTGCAGCGCATGGGCTTTACATACACACAGATGTTTTCAATGGAAATGATATTCTCGGTCTGTCTGTTTCTTTTTGAAATTCCGACCGGGGTTATCGCCGACAAATGGGGACGGAAAGCGTCTCTCTTTCCCGGAGCACTGCTGCTCGGCGCCAGTTTTACGGCGCTCGGCGTCATTCACTCTATTCCCGCGTTTATTAGTATTCAGATAGTGTCGGCGTTCGGTTTTAGCATGATAAGCGGAGCGGACCGCGCGCTCGTATATGAGAACGCCAAAATGCGCGGCAAAACGGATCAGGAAGCGGCGGTCACCGCGTCCCGCTACGACGCGTTCGCGGCTGCGGGAATGTTCATTGCGTTCCCCGCAGGAAGTCTCTTCGTATCGTCCGGGCTCATGCCGCGCACGCAGGCGCTCGGCATGGTGTTTATCGTTACGGGAGCGTGTATCTGCGCTGCGGGAATCGCTGTGCTGTTCGTCCGGGAACCGGTACGCAGTCAGGACGCGGCGGGAACACACGCGCTCAGGCACGCGTACGACGGATTCACCTGCGTGTTCAAAAACAGACTGCTGCGCCGGTTCACCATGAACTACGCCACCGTCTCTGCACTCACCTTTCTGATGTTCTGGTTCTACCAGCCCCTGCTGTCAGACAACAACGTTCCTGTCGCCTGGAACGGATTTGTTTCCGCCGGATTCAACGCGGCGGGAATGCTTCTGCTGCTCGCGGCGGGAGGCATCAACGGAAGGCTCGGCGCAAAAAACGCTCTGTTCGTTTCATCGGTCATTCCGGGAGCACTGTACGTGCTGCTCTTCTTTTTTCCTCACTCGCTCCCCGTCGTTTTCACGGCTATTTTCGGCATTACCATGCTGCGCGCGTTCCGTGCGCCGCTCCTGACCACGCTCATGAACACGCAGATCGCAGACGACAGCCGGGCAACAGTCCTGTCGGGAGTCTCGATGGTGGAACGGATCAGTATTGCCCTGTTTTACCCTGCCGCCGGTCTGCTCATGGATTTCTCGGCGCACTGGACGTACCTTGTCGCAGGAATCGCCGTACTGACCGTTTCAGTGCTGCTCCGCGTAGAGAAAATCGGGTGAACTGACAGCGCGGTTCACTGTTCCGTGTAAAAAAAAGCGGAGGCTGCCGCTGGCAGACCGGAAGATTTTTTATCTTCCGTATGATATAGTACGGCGTATCCGGATCAGCATACCGGAAAAGGAGCGCGATCATGTTTACATGGGATGCGGGGCAGTACGTTGCATTTGTGAATGAACGGACACAGCCGGCAGTTGATCTTCTTTCACGCATACCGCCTGTCCGCGCGGATAAAATCGCAGACATCGGATGCGGGCCGGGAAACAGTACGAACGTACTCGCCTCACGCTTTCCGCAGGCGCGCGTTCTTGGGATAGATTCGTCTGCAGAGATGATACAGGCGGCGAAGGAAACGTATCCCCGGCTGGAGTTCAGACAGTACGACGCACAGCAGAACCTTGCCGTGCTCGGAACGGATTTTGACATTGTTTTTTCCAACGCCTGCATCCAGTGGGTGCCGGATCATCCTGTTCTGTTCAGAAACATGATGAACATGCTCAGACCAGGCGGCGTGCTCGCCGTCCAGACCCCCATGAATTACGACGAACCGATCCATAAGATCATCACGGCAGCGGCTGCAGACAGTGAATGGCGCGAAAAAATCCCCCTGAAGCGTATTTTTTACAACCTCGAACCGGGCGAATACGCGGATCTGCTCTCAGACTTAACCGATACGTTCTCGCTCTGGCAGACGACGTACTACCACCGTATGAAGTCGCACGTGGCGATACTGGAATGGTACCGTGGAACGGGGCTGCGCCCCTACACGTCTGTTCTCCCGGAAGACGATAAAAAACGGTTTGAAGCGCAAATCTACGACGAAATCGTCAGGGCCTATCCGGTCAGTAAAAACGGGGAAGTCATTTTTAAGTTTCCACGGTTTTTTATGCTGGCAGAAAAAAGGTAAAACTACGACACACACGTGTCGTAAATCCTGTGGTACAATGCTGACATAGAGAGGTAGTCTATGTCAGACATATTTGATTTCAAAAAGAAGTACAGGGATCTGTATCTGCCGCCGAGGAATCCCGCTATTATCGACGTGCCGGAGATCGTCTGCATTGCGGTGAGCGGAAAAGGCGACCCGAACACGTCCGAAGCGTATAAAAACGCGCTGGAAGTGCTGTACGGATTCTCATATGCGATAAAAATGAGCAAATTGTCGGGAAATACGCCGGACGGATACTTTGACTTCGTCGTTCCGCCGCTTGAAGGATTCTGGTCGCTCGACGACGGCGGATTCGACTACGACGGTCTCAAAATAACCGATAAAAAGAAATTTGTCTGGACAAGCTTTCTCCGCCAGCCGGCGTTCGTTACGCAGGACGTGTTCGAGCAGGCGAGAGAAACGCTGCTTAAAAAGAAACACAGCGTTGATTTTACAAGCGCGTCTCTGCTTACGTTCACGGAAGGACTGTGCGTACAGATCATGCACACCGGTCCCTACGATACGGAAGCGGCAGACATCAGGCTTATGGATGCGTTCGCAGTAGAAAACGGCTGCGTGCCCGATTTTTCTGAAGAACGCCGCCATCATGAAATTTATATCGGCGATCCCCGCAAAACGGCGCCGGAGAAGCTGCGCACTGTCATACGGCATCCGGTCAGAAAATCAGCGTAATTTGAACAAACCGCGGCAATAGAGTATGATGGCGGAACCGGAGCCTTCAGTATGGAAAACAAGAAAACATATCCGGCGGTCAAAGCGGCTGCCGCAGTCGTCCTGT
>Ga0183099_1000895_pt1 | contig 18888 bp, 14 predicted proteins | sample Biomet1_FD_127788 | JGI IMG/M metagenome (GOLD analysis project Ga0183099, IMG submission 127788) | Microbial communities from bioreactor (seeded with anoxic lake sediment) at LBNL, California, USA - Biofuel metagenome 1 | ecosystem: Engineered > Bioreactor > Anaerobic > Unclassified ... | reverse complement strand
CTGTGACGCAGTTCCCCGCCTGAAAACCAAATTCTTCTCCTAAGGCTGCACGAACAGCAGGTGCAGTTTGAACTATTACAGTTTTCAGCAGCAAAATTCGTATCAAAAACATAATCAAAGTTCATTTCCTTTAAAGCGCCTACCATCTTGCCTGTGACGCAGTTCCCCGCCTGAAAACCAAATTCTTCTCCTAAGGCTGCACGAACAGCAGGTGCAGTTTGAACTATTACAGTTTTCAAAGGATCCTGCAGGGCATCCCATACAATTTTCGTAGAATCCTTCTCTTTCAATGCGTCTACTGGGCATACTGTAGTGCACTGGCCGCAATAGGTACATGAGGAAGATTCTAAAGGCAAATCTTCTCCCGGACTTACAACAGAAGCAAATCCTCTAAATTGAGAGTTTAAAATACCTACACCCTGAATTTCATTACACATTGTAACGCATCTTCTGCATAATATACATTTTGAAGTATCTCTTACTATTGACGGAGAGGAATTATCTATAAAACTTTTAGATTTTTCACCTTCAAATCGTGATTCATCTATTTGTATTAATTCTCCAAGTTTTTGGAAATCGCAGCTTTGATTTCTAGAGCACTGCAAACATTCTTTTGGATGGTCGGAAAGCATCAATTCATACAGTACTTTCCTTGCATTTCTTACTTCTTTTGAATTTGTCTGAACTACCATACCTTCTCTTACAGGTGTTATACATGAAGCTTGTAGATTTTTAGTTCCTTCTACTTCAACCACACAAATTCTGCAGGATCCTATTTGGTGAACTTCCTCAAGATAACACAAAGTAGGTATTAGAATATTATTCTGCTTTGCAGCTTCTAAAATAGTAGTGCCTTCCATCACACTTAATTTTTTATTATTTATTGTAATATTTACCATTGTAATTCACCACCTTCCTAATTACTGCCTTCTGTCGCATCTTAAGCATCTCATGGCTTCTGCAATTGCATTTAGTCTATGGAAACCTTTGGATACTTCTTGGAAATTATTCTTTCGAGAATCCGGATTCACATACTGCATAGAAAATCTCTCATGTTCCACCAGCTCTGAATCATCTATTATTTGAGGAATTTCTATTGGTTCACCTTTATTTAGTTCTCCCTTTCCTCCCAGGTACTTATCAATAGAACAAGCCGCTTTCTTTCCATCTGCAATGGCAGTAATTACTTGATTTGACCCTCTTACAACATCCCCACCGGCAAATACTCCTCTCATTGTTGTCATCTGAGTTTCATTGTCTACTACAAATGTACCCCATTTTGTTACCTCAACTTCTTCCTTTCTTACAAAAGGAAGATCTGAATACTGACTTACTGCAGGGATTACATAATCTACATCAAACATAAATTCTGATCCAATAATTTTACATGGTTTTTTTCTTCCATTTGAATCAAAGCCGGATAGTTCCATTCTTAAGCATTTAACCTGTTCTACTCTGTCTGTTCCAACAAATTCAATTGGTACTACAAGTTCATGGATAATTACACCTTCATCTATTGCTTCTTTTATTTCCCGTTTCTCAGCAGGCATATCCTCAATAGTCCTTCTATATAAAATGTGAACTTCCTTCGCTCCCATTCTGACTGCAACTCTGGCAGCATCAATTGCTGTATTTCCCCCTCCTATTACCACTGCAATTCCATTTAATTCTACCGCTTTACCAAGATTAACATCCTTCAAAAAATCTAAGCCATGATATACCCCCGGCAATTTTTCTCCCGGAACCCCTACGTTTCTCGAAAGCTGCGTTCCTGTTGAAATATATATTGAATTATGTTTTTCTCTTATTTCATTAAAAGAAATATCTTTTCCTACTTCCGTATTGGTAAGAATTGTAATTCCAACCTGTTTTATTGTATCTATTTCCCTCTTAACAATTTCATTAGGCAAGCGATATTCAGGGATACCAAAAACCAATACACCTCCTGGAACAGGCTGAGCTTCGTAAACCGTCACATCATAGCCAAGCCTCCCCAGGTAGTATGCACAAGTAAGGCCTGATGGACCTGCTCCAATTATTCCTACAGATTTATCCTTCTTTGGAAATACTAAATCTGTAAATGGTTTATTATATTTTAGGACTTCATCTGCTGCATATCTTTTCAAATCTGCTATTGCCAAGGGTTCATCCAGCTGTGCCCTCCTGCATTTACTCTCACAGGGATGGGTACATACCCTTCCGCATACAGATGGAAATGGGTTTTCCTGCCTTATAAGGTTATATGCATCCTTTACTTTTCCTGCAGCAATAAGCGCAATATAACCAGGTACGTTGACTCCTGCTGGACAGGCATTTTCGCAGGGAGAAATAAACAAATCTGAACATACTCCAACAGGGCAATATTTTTCTTTAATATGTTCATCATACTCATTTCTAAAATATTTTATGGTACTTAAGACAGGATTTGGCGCAGTCTGACCTAAGCCGCATAGTGCTGTAGCTTTAACTGTTTCTCCCAGTTCTATAAGGAGTTCCACATCTCCTTCTTTTCCTTTTCCTGTAGTAATTCTTTGAAGAATCTCCAGCATTCTTTTAGTACCCAGCCTGCATGCGGTGCATTTGCCGCAGGACTCATCCTGTACAAATTCCATAAAAAATCTTGCAACATCTACCATACAGGTATCTTCATCCATGCATATAAGGCCTCCGGAACCCATAATTGCTCCAAGTGCAGCAAGTGAATCATAGTCTACCGGTGTATTTAAATGTTCTTTTGTCAGGCATCCCCCAGAAGGTCCTCCAGTCTGTGCAACTTTAAATTTTTACCTTTTGGAATACCACCTCCAATATTAAATATTATTTCTCCAAGTGTAATTCCCATAGGAACTTCAATGATTCCTGTGTTATTTACATCTCCTGCTAATGCAAAAACCTTTGTACCTTTGCTCTTTTCAGTTCCTATATCTGCATACCACTTGGAGCTTTTAAGAAATATCACAGATATATTTCCAAAAGTTTCCGCGTTGTTTATAATAGTAGGTTTCCCAAATAACCCTTTATCAGAAGGATAAGGAGGTTTTTGCCTTGGTTCTCCCCTTTTGCCTTCTACAGAACAAATTAGTGCAGTTTCTTCTCCGCACACAAAAGCTCCTGCCCCAATTCTTATTTCAATATCAAAATTAAAATCAGTTCCCAGAATATTTTTACCTAATATATTTCTTTCCCTGGCTTGATTAATAGCTGAATCAAGTCTTTCTATCGCCAAAGGATATTCAGCCCTTACATATACATAGCCTTTATTCGCTCCTATTGCATACCCTGCAATAGACATACCTTCAATTATATTATGAGGATCGCCCTCTAAAAGGCTTCTATCCATAAAAGCACCGGGATCACCTTCGTCTGCATTACAGATTACATATTTCTGATTTCCCTTAGCTTTTGCTGTCAGCTTCCATTTCAAGCCTGTAGGAAATCCTCCGCCCCCTCTTCCTCTAAGTCCAGATTTTTCAATCTCTTCAATTACCTGCTCAGGAGTAAATTCCTGGAGAACCTTGGCAAGAGCAAAGTATCCTTCTTTTGATATATATTCATCCATTGACCTGTAATCAATTTGTCCGCAGTTTCTTAAAATCACCTTCTTTTGTCCTTTGAAAAACTCTATGTCTTTAATATAGGGAACCTTTTTGCCTGTATCAATATTCGTATAGCAAAACTCTTCTGCAATTTGATTTTCCAAAAGATGCTTTTTTACTATCTTTTTCATATTCTCTGGTTTTAGATTGCAATAAAATACTCCCTCCGGTTCTACTATCATAGCCGGCCCTACATTACACATGCCTATACAGCCTGTAAGATTTATTTTAACTGTTGATAAAAGGTCTGCTGTCTCAAGTTCTTCCATTAGGACGTCCCTTACTGTACCGCAGTTTGATGAAATACACCCGGCACCGGAACAAATATAAATAGAATGATTGAACTTTTTCATTTCTTCATAATATCTCTGCTTAACTAAATTCAAATCGTTAATGCTATATATTTTAGAATCTGCATCTTTATTCATTTCACACCACCCTCCTATTCATATTCCTTTAATATTTGCTGTATTTTATTCGGATTTACTCTCTTGTAGACTTTATCATTGATGCTCATTGCTGGTGCCAGGCCGCATGCTCCAATACATCTCTTAACCTGAAGAGAAAACTTTAAATCCTTAGTAGTTTCTCCAACGTCGATACGCAAAAGTTCCTTAAGCCTCTCAATTATTTTTTTACCACCTCTCACATAACAAGCGGTTCCCAGGCAAACGCTTATAGTGTATTCACCCTTAGGTTTTGTTGAAAAGAAGGAATAAAAAGTAACAACACCGCTGACTTTTGAAATAGGCAGGTCCATTTTTTCAGCTATAAAACTTTGAACTTTGTAAGGCAAAAATCCAAAGATAGCCTGAGCCATATGGAGAACCTGAATTAGATTGCTTTCATTATTTTCATACTCTTCAATAATATCAGTAAGCAAAGAGTATTTTTCTTCCTCGCTGATTTCTTTACACCAGCTCTTTTGAATGAACCGTGACATTATAACACCTCCTGTTTATCTTTTTTAAATTAACCTTCTGCCATGCTGTTATGCCCTATGTACCCTGCACAAGGGTTACTATTTCTCGTTATTTCAGATGTGACCTTACCGTTGATATCTAGTCTTCTTAACCGTATATTCCAGGAATTTTTTTTTATTATTTAGATTTAGGGACGGTTCTAAATTATTCTATATCAATGAACTCACTTGGCTAAAGCTAAGCATAAGGTCATCAGATAGGGTGTGTTGAAATTTGGATAAAAGTTTATTTTGACATAAAAAACTTCAGCTTATTATATTTTAATAAGCTGAAGCTTACTTCCTTTTTAACAGATTTCTGGTACTTTCCTATATTAGCTAATTTTAAAAAGTATTGCCCTTTTATGTTTCCGCCTTTACCTTCTCATCCACGTTCTATAATCCTTAATGCAAAAAGTCCTGGGTATAATATCAAATTTTCATTTCTTTGATGATATTATCTCCAGGACTAATATAAATTAATTAATATATAAATTTTTTTAGAACCGTCCCAATTACTTTTCTTCTTTCTGTTGAAACTTTTCCTTCAATTTCTTTAAGGACATCCTTTTCAAAATACATAATACCATAAAATACTATGCTTACAATAAATATAGTTAAAATAGGTGGTATTTTAAGCATTATAAATCCTGATAACATAATAATTGCAATAATTAAGATATTAACCATAATATACTTAAAAGAACAGTAAAAAGCTAATTTTATAACATTCTTTGTTTTAGTATAGAACCTTGAAATTATAGACAAAGCATACAATCCTGTGATAACAATAAACACAGCTAAAATATAAAATACGTACTTTAAAACTGGCCTATACAAGGAAAAAAATTGAATATCTATATACATAATATAAAGAAGTAACAATTCCAGAAGCCATACCAGCATAGATTGTTTGAAATTTGTTTTATATCCTCTGAAAAAGTCTTTAGTTATATCCACATCTTTATTTCTTACAAGTTTACCCATAGCACTAAATAATGCTGCAGCCGCAGGTCCTACAGGTATGCTTGCTAATAACAAAGTAATTACTACTCCAGATTTAATTTCCCCTAAAGCTAAAAAAGTTAGTAAAAGAGGTATATTGAGCAGCCAAAAATATAAACTACCTAATAGGAACCACCATATATAATTTGTAATTGTATAAATAGGCCCTTCTCCAAATTCTTTTCTTTTGCTCATTTTACCTCCTAGTGTTTATTATTTCTAAATATAATGGTATAACTTATTTCCAAGCTATTCAATATATACTATTCTATTTTCATCAGCTGAAATACGTGCAGCGATTAGAACCTTCACAATCTCTTCAATTTCATCATAAGGAATCGGTAATTTGTTATTTTCTATTCCACGGATAAACTCTAAAAGCATTCTTTCATACCCATATTGGTCATCTATATCAGTATTATTGGATGATGATATATCTCCTGCTTCCATTATTGCCTTTGTACCATAGGCTTTCATTGAAAACCCATAATCAGTTATACAGGAAATCAAAGACACAATACCTGTAGTCCCATTATTAAATCTAATATTTATAAATGCCATATCCTCAGATTGAGCACAATCATATACTGCCTTATTTTTAAAGCATTGAACCCACTTTACTCCAGGACCTAACATGCAGCAAACAGGTTCTACACCATGAACTCCAAAATTTACAATTTCACCGCCGCTGGTTTTGGGATTATCCTGCCATGTATTTGGTGATACTAAATATCCCTCCATATCATGTCTTACATCAGCTGAAACTGCAACTACTCTCCCAAGCTTTCCAGATTTTATATTTTCTTTTAATTTTATATATTCAGGCATATATCTTATAGCAGAGCATGACATAAGCAGTGAGTTATTTTCCTTTGCCAGTTTAAGGGTTTCCTTAAGTTCATTTACATCTAAAGACATCACTTTATCTATAAATACTGGTATCTTCTTTTTTATAAACACCTTTGCAATGCTGCAGTGAAGATAACTTTGGCATTCTATAAAAACACCATCAACATCTTTAAATGAAATTTCCTCATAGCTTTCCACAACAGCTGCGTTATACTTAACTGCATATTCTTTGGACTTATTCCTGTTTTGATCCCAAATATAACTGATTTTGTGACCATTTTTAATTAAAATATCAGCAAATGCATATGGATGTGTCAGGCTTAATCCAACAATTCCAAATTTCATTTTACCATCCCCTGCCTTATATAACTTACACATTTTTACCGCCATTCTAAATGTAACGAAGAATCTTAAAGATCCTTCGTTACAATAAAACTATTAATCAAATAACGCATTCATTGTCTCTATATATTGGAACACATCAATACCGCTCTGGATACTGTCCTCTTCCTTTTCAAGCATGCTTCTTAAATTTGCCCATACCTGATGTACTTTATCAGTATCCTTTTCTGCCCTTGCTCTTAATATTTCTGCAAACAGGGAAGCAATCTGTGCGTGATATTTTAAATACTTAAAGGAAAGATCATAGCACAGAACACCAGTATTAAGATTTTTTTCTATAAATGGCCTGAATTCATCAATATATTTTATTATAGCTGAAAATCTTTCTGATTCCTTCTCATCTATATCTTCAATTTTATCATTAATGAATGTGGGATAAAACATCTGACTTAATCTTTGTAAATATAAACTACATTTATCTCCTGCTTCTCCAAAGGCTCCACTGAAGTATTCATCTACTATTTCCTCAAAGCCTACAGTATCATCCCACAGAGTCTTGCTCATAACATGCATTCCAAGTCCTGTGGGTATAAATGCTCTTTGAAGCTGACAGCTTATATAGCCATTTAGTCCTATATTTTTAAGGTTTTTTATATCCTCATAAAGTACCCGGGAAATATTAAAATATCCTGGATCAAAAATATGTGCCCACATATAATGATAATCAAAGTCAAAGCTATCCCCTTTAAACATATCCTGCCATGCATTAAGATAAGCAAGATTTTCCGGAATAGAACTTGGCCTGTCAATATTATTTTTTTATTAGGGAGATACAGATACCTTTTCTTCATTTGTAACGAAGGATTTATTATATACTCTGTCAAAAGGAGCAAACATCATTATAAAGCGCTGAGTATTTTCAATTTTTCTTTTTCTGGAGGCCAGAAAAGATCCACATATATTAAAAATACTATTTTCGTATCTATCCCTTCCGCAGTAAGTCTTTTATCAAGCTTGTTAAGCATTCTGATATAAAAATCTGAAGGCCTTGTATCCTTGCAGTTTTCACACTCACACTGATTATTTGTGCCATCTGCAAGCCAGAAATGTAATATATCAATATTCTTGTGTATTTTTAAATATTCTACTATGCTTTCAACTATCATACTCTGAACCTCTAAATTTGAATAACAAAGGTTCGTATTTAGTGGTATTCCGTCCCATAATTCTCTTTTCCCATCAACTAATGCCAAATATTGCTCTACCCCATCAGGTACAGACAAATACTTTACATCCCAGTCAAGTCCTGGAATATTTAAAGGTTCACAAGTCCATCCGTGACCAACTGCATGATATATTAAACCTCTTTTTTTAATTTCATTTTCAAGTCTAGCGACTATATCCCTTGCCTTCTCTACTGTAAACCCTTCAGGCTTTTTTTCACTGTTATTTTTATGATTATACCATCTTTCAAAAAAAGTATATGCTTCTCTGAACTGTATAAAATAGCTGTTAAATCCTACCTTGGGACTCCATTCAATTATATCAAACACATTCTCATAGCTTACAGCACCCTCTATGCAAACTCCTCTGTGGGTATATGAGGGCTTATGCTCATATTCAGCATTTAGTAAATCAATTGGCCTATGTGGTATATATTCACCATCTGCTCCTGGCCTTATAAATCTGCATCCGCATTCTTTTAGAAAGGTGTACATACTTATAAGTACACTTCTTGAATTTAACCCAGTTATAATTCCTGTTCCATTCTTTACCGAGATTATTACATAATCATCAAAAACAGTAGCTTTTGAATCTATTTTATTATAGTATCCAAAATCTCTGAACAATCCAAGCCATAATCCATCGGTAAGGCAACAATCATATTCATCCTTTTCAATTACTTCTACATCAATGTTACCACACATTAATTTTAAATACTTTTTAAGTTCTGCTGCAGCATAATTTAAAGTCTGATCTTTTTTTATTACATATATTTTACTATCTTTAATATTATTCATATGCTTAATCTCCTAGTAAACAAAAATTTATAATTGCTCTAAAATAAATACCTTTAAAATAATGGGGCTGGCAGCTTTAAAGGTGCCAGCCCCATTAAAAATTCTATTGGTAGATATAATATTTTATATATAGCTTAAGTATATATTTGTAAAGACATACTATTTTTATTATTTGCCGTTTTCTACATATTTCTTATATGCATCATTATAAACCTTTAGTACATCATCTACTCCCATACCCTTAATAGTCTGAGCAAACTTGTCATAATCTGTAATTGGTTTTTGTCCCATTATAAACTTGTTTGTATTTTCATCAGTGAAAGTCTTAAGGTCAGTTAATATACCACTGATGTTACCGTTTTGTTCTTCACTTAAAGAAAGATTTGGGAACCTAGGATATAATACATTTCCTTCTGTGTAAATCTTCCATGCATTTTTGATTGCATCACTTGGAGTCGCCTGTGACTCGCTGTCAAGTGTTGCAACAAATGGCAATCCAACCTGCATTCCTTCATTTAATCTTACTGTACCAGCATCATTTCCATCAGGATTTTTAACTACATAATCTGTAAACACAGGATTTCCTGAAGCATCAAGTTTATAGTCCTTGCCTTCTACTCCATAGTTCATAAGGATGTTACCTTCCTTTGAGTAGATGTAATCAAGATATTTTATTGTTTCAATTGGGTTTTTGTTAGACTTTGTTATAGCTATACATGGAGTAATTGCAGCCTGAGGATTTTCCTTAAATCTATCACCATTAGGTCCCTTTACAGGCAAAACTCCTACATATGAACCCTTTGGATCAACTTTCTTTACAGCAGTATTGTTGAATCCAAGACCGCTAAGTGGCCAAGCATAGAACATACCAACCTGATTTTTAGCAACCTTTGCCCTGAAAGCATCTGAAGTTATACTTACATAGTTTTTGTCTATTAAACCTTCATTAAGTAATTTATTACAGAATTCAAGACCTTCTTTATATCCGCTTTCTAATGGACCATATTTAATAGTGTTACTCTTCTGATCAATATAGAAGCCTGAATGTGCGCCAAATGAATTCATTAAAGCTGACAGACTTTCAAGTCCGATAGGCTCAAATGGAATAACGTCACCTTTACCATTTACGTTCTTGTCTTTGAATGCCTTTAAAACATTATATAAATCTTCTGTTGTTTCAGGAGCCTTCATTCCAACTTTATCAAGCCAGTCCTGTCTTATACAGAAAATTTGTCCTGAAGTTACCTGAGTAAGTCTTGGAAGTGAATATATTTTACCATCTGCACTTCTTAATTCTGATTTAAAATTGTCTATTTTAAACTGTGGACTATCAATCATAGCCTTTATATGAGGAGCATACTTGTCTATTAATTCATCAAGAGGTATTATTGCTCCCTGTTGAGCATATTTATCAAAAAGCTTTTTACTTTCTGCTGCATCTGGATAACTTATCATATCTGGAAGTTGTCCTGATGTCATGATAAGATTTAGTTTTGTAAGATTATCTTCTGCAGGAAGTAGTTCCCAATTAAGGTGAATGTTTGTTCTTTTTTCCAATTCCTTAAATACTGTCATATCATTACTATAATTAGCATCACCCCAGTTATAGCTGACAAACTTAAGATTAAGTGTGTCCTTAACTATAGGAAGGGTTGTTCCCTGGTTTGCTGTTGTTGTTCCAGGAGTTGTTGAAGCTTCCTTTTTGCCACAAGCAGAAACTCCGAAAACTAATGCAACAGTCAACATTGTGGATAAAATCTTTTTCAAACTCTTTGTCATGAATTTTCCCCCTTAACTAATTTTTTTTATAATTAGACAGTAACATACAGGATTACTCAACAAATTATTTTATTTAGTATAATTAACCCTTTTATTCTTCTAATTTTCAAAAGAAGAATTGTATGTTATTGCAATTACCTTGTTTGGATTTAATAATCATTCTTTAACTGCACCAATCATCATTCCCTGAACAAAATACTTCTGAAGGAATGGATATATGCAAAGTATTGGTACTGTTGAAACAACAATAGACGCATATTGTACACTCATTGAAATTGCAGTGCTAGTATCATTTACGCTGCCTGTCATCTTATTTACATCCATACTTATAAGTATCTTTCTAAGTATCATTTGCAGTGGATATTTACTGCTGTCATTTAAATACAATAATGCACCGAAATAGCTGTTCCAGTGGAATACTGCGTAGAATAATACCATTACTGCAATGACAGGTCCTGACAAGAAAATTACAATTTTAAACAATATTTGTATATCATTACAACCGTCAATAGTAGCCGCCTCGAAAATACTTTCAGGTATCTGCTCAAAGAAAGATCTCATAATTATCAGATAAAAACTGTCTATTGCTGAAGGAATTACAAGTGCCCACATACTGTCAATCAAGTGCATATTTCTAACTACAAGATATGTAGGAATTAATGGAGCTGTAAAAAACATAGTAATAGCAATAAAAAAATTTATTTGTTTTCTAGCAAAAAACTTTTTTCTTGATAGCGGATATGCCATTAATATGGTCATTGCTATATTAACTGATGTTCCTACAACTACATACCAGATGGTATTTTTATAGGAATACCATATTTCATTTGAACTGAATACACTTTTATATGCGTTAAGGTTAAACTTCTTTGGGAATAATAATATCTCACCACGCAATACAGAATATGGATCACTAAAGGATGCACTTAAAATATATACAAAAGGATACAGTGTAGCACCAACAATTAATATTATTAATAGGTAATCTACAAAATAAAACAGTCTATCACCCTTTGACATTTTCATTTTCATATTTTATATCCCCCTACCATAAACTTATTTCACTTAATTTTCTGCTTACCTTATTAACAATTACTACTAAAATGAAATTTATAGCAGACTGGAATAAACCAACAGCAGTACCAAAGCTGTATTCAGAATTTACTATACCCCTTCTATATACATATGTGTTAATAACGTCTGCAGTTTCATAGGTGCTTGTATTATACATAAGAATTATTTTTTCATATCCAACAGAGAACATACTCCCCAGGCTCATAATAAGCATTAGTATTATTGTTGGTAATATACAAGGAATCGTTATAGACCAGATTTGCTGGATTTTATTTGCGCCATCAACCCTTGCTGCTTCATATAATTCAGGATTAATGCCTGCTATTGCAGCCAGGTAAATAATACACCCCCAGCCTATCTCCTGCCATATACCCGAGGATATAAAAATAGTTCTGAACCATTTAGCACTTGCCATAAAATTTACTGACTCTCCACCAAACGCTTTTATTGCATAGTTTATAATACCTGTATCTGGTGATAATAAACTAAACAATATTCCTACAATAACTACTGTTGAAATAAAGTGAGGCAGATAACTTATTGTCTGAGCTACTTTTTTAAACTTTATGTTTCTTACTTCATTTAAAAGCAATGCAAAAATAATTGGAGCTGGAAACCCCCAAAATAGACTAAAGACATTTATAAGAATTGTATTTTTAATAAGTCTGCCACAGAATGGGCTATGAAAAAACTGTGCAAACCACTTAAATCCGACCCATGGTCCTGCAAAAAGACCTCTGAATGGTGAGTAGTTTTCAAAGGAAATAACAAGTCCAACCATTGGAGAATACATAAATATAATGTAGTATATTATTCCTGGTACTACCAAAAGCAATAAGAACTTATCTCTTTTAACTGATTCCTTAAAACGTTTCCATTTTGTTTTTGGCTGCAATTCTAAAATATTATTATTCATTATTACTTCTGTCTGCTGATTTGTATTCAAAAAACCACCCCTTAGCATAATATTTTTCGCAGAACTCACAATACAAATTCGTCTTATTGCTAGGATAAATAATCTTTAACTAATTTAGCATTTCTTTTGTTTTAGTTTATCATAATTATTCAAAAAGATATTTGTTTAAGGTTGCTAACGTGTGTTCCATTTTTGTTATTTTAAATTATTTATAGCTTATCTTTAGATGTATAAACCCTTCCATCGGCAGAAACAATAATAAACTTGTATTCTTCCGAACCATCAATACTTCTGAAAAAGAGATTTTTGCTGGAATTGGGATAAATATAGCTGTATTCTCTTTCATTCTTTGAAACCAATATTGATTTAATATTTTCTCTGCTTAAATTAACAACCTTATTATTAAATTTCAATTGATACTCATATTCCACATCATTTATATTTTGTCTTTTGCTGCCTGTTGCTGTGAATTCTGCATTTATTCTCCTTGGCATTACACTTTCACTAATTCCTTTATGTATAACATAAACAACCTTAACCCATGCTTTATCAAATTCACTTGCCAGATATTTCACACTTACACTGTTGTCATCCTTTGCTGCAGGATCGTTTACAACAACATATTCCTTTCCATTTTCATGAGTGAAGCCACACACAAGGACCAAGTGACCCTCTGTTTTATCAATAGGTGCTCCATGTAAAACAGGCAGGTCTCCCTGAACAGATTCATCGCTTTTATATTTGACACTAGCAATAACAGGGTTTCCATTTAATATTTCTCTTTTAATATCATCCATTGAATTAAAAAAATCAGTATATGCCTCAAGCCCATAACTTCCTGCGTATGCACAATTAAATGCCCAATTTCCAAAGAGCAGCCCCAGATTATCATATACTCCCCATGCACTTTCTTCAGGAGTTATTTCTATTCCATAATAGTTCATAGCCATAGCAATACAGGTTGGACTGCATATATTTACAGCAATATTTTTATCCCTGACCATCTGTGAAAATTTTGGCACATTCAAAACCTTGTCCACATTAGATAGATTCTGCTGTGCTGCCGTGTCCTTATAAATCTTTGCAATAGGCTTTGCATCGTTTCTTAGAGAAGCGGCAATCATCCTTATGGATGGTGAGACTGTCTCTTTTACCGTTTCAAGAGTCAATTTATATTTTAATGAGGTGGCAGCTTTGTCAGATCCCTTTATCTGAAGTACATCTTCATCCATAGATGCCAAATCATCTTCCTGGGAACTTATATCTGACCCTGACTTTATATAAGTTCCCCATTTTCCCCAGTTTAACCATTTGGACCATTTGCCATTTACCTTAACCTGTATCTCAACCTTTACGGATGTTCCCTCCGGTGTATCTGCATTGCATGAAAGTAGCATTGTATTAAAGGGGTCTGTATTTATAACCTCTGAAGTATACATACCACTTTTTTCGTACTTATCATTTTTCTTTGAAATCTGTATTTCTCCAGTATTTATATTATTTATCTGTGTTTCTTCAAATCTGCCTTTTTGAAAATCTTCTGCCTTATTTTGAATTATTAAATTTCCTTTGATTACTTGTTTTTTATTAAAATCGCAGCCATAAAAAGAAATAGAACTAATAGTAATTAACCCAATAAGCATCAGTGATATATTCTTCTTATTCATTTTACTATCTATTCACTCCCTCCAATAAATTTACATTATACTGGATAACCTGCTGGCAGATGGCATTTTCCAATATAGGTTACATTCTGTAAAACCAGGTTCCCCGCCAAAGTAAAGCCTTTCCTCTTCCAGCTCATCAATAGATGATATTTTACCATTAAGGTACTCACTTATTCTAAACACTGCTGTATTAATCCTTGCCTGCACTCCGCCATATCTTATGTCAAGTATCTCCCATCCTAATGGTTTATTAGTTTTCATCCACAGCTTAAGATGGTAAAGCCTTAAGTCCTCAACTTTTTTGGCTAGCTGGGCAAGCTCTATATCAGCAATATTTTTTAATGCATTTTTATTTTCTTGATCATATGCACTTTTTATCTTTAGCCCTATTTCAGACTTTATTGAAAGAACAGCACATACCTTTTCTAAAAACTCAAATATAAATCCAAATTCTCCATTAGAAGGCAGAGCTTTTCTCATTTTTTCCTCAAGAGTACTGTAATATTTACTTAACTCCATATTTTCAATGTTCTTATCAAATAATCCAGACAATATATCCTGCCACATAAGATATTTTGAAGGATTAGTATATTTCCAGCCCTCTTCAGGTTCAGTTTCAGGAAGCCTGTCTAAATAAGTTATTTTAAAAAAATCATCATAATTTCCACCTGTACAGAATTTGAATCTCCTTTTTAGCTTATCTATATTAAGTTCCCTTGAATACCCATGCTCTGCAAAAAGCTGCATTCCGAGAAGATTTGAAAAAACATTGCTTTCACATCCACAATCACCCCATACAGTTGTAAAAACCTCATCAATACCTTCCTTTTTACAGGCTGTAAGTGCCGGGTTTGTAGTTGCAAAGGTTTTAGCATAGTCAACTGTGTAACTATTCCAAGACCATATTCCTCCGGCAAATATAGGCTTTGAGCCAAATTCCTTGTGCTTTTTTATTATTTTTGTATATGTATTTTCATTTTGATTTTCATAATCCCAATATGCAAGCTGCAGTCCAGATGGCATCTTATCTATTACATCTTTTGGTATTATGCTGTCTGTATCATAGTAATTTCCTGTTTCTGAGGCTGCTCTGAAATACATATCACTCCAAATAATTGGTTCAAGGCCATATTTATTTACAATTTTCATTACTCTTTCAAGATGCTCATTCATGATATCAAATTTTCTTCTGTAACCATTCTTTAGAAGGTATTCACCCTGTCCAAGTTTCCATGCCTCATCCATTCCAATATGTATCCTTTTTGTTCTGAAAGGACCAGCTGCAGACGCTATCATCTTTTCTATAAATTCATATGTTCTTTCCTCACCTACAAGAAGAGTGTCATCATCGTCTCTCATATTCCAGTAGCATTCCCACTTCAAAGCATCAACAAGATGTGCTAATGTCTGTATACAAGGTATCATTTCAATTCCGAGGGAGTAGGCATAATCGTCTAATTCCTTTAATTCAGTAAAACTGTATTTCCCTCTCATATATCCAAAATATGGTTCATCCTTTATTTCAAAGCTGTCCTCTGAATAAAGCATAAGCATATTTAAGCCCATCAGGGACATTTTATTAAGTATATTTTTAACATTCTCTACATTAATAACAGCATTACCCTGACTTATATCAAACATTACACCATTTGTTATAAATTGAGGCTCTTCAACAATATGGAATTCATTGTTCCCCTGAATTGCTTCCATGAAAAGTCCCAGGGCTCTGAAAAAATGTATTGGCTTTAAATATTTAATAATACATTCCTTTGAGTTTTTAATAATCTCCAGTTTATTTTCAGAACTCTTTTCTACTTTTATTCGTGTTCCATCAGGTGACACTTCAAATTTCAATTCCCTGGATAATATTTGAATTCCATAAGTCAAGTCTTTAACATCACCAAAAAACAAAACTTCATATTTCTCCTTTCAATTCTGGCAGCACTTTTTATTACAAATACCCCTTTAAAAAATCTACTGCCTCACTTATATCCTTTGCAGGGTTTTCCCCTACCTCTCTTTCTATTGTTAAAAAGCCTTTATAGCCAATATCCTTTAAAGCATTTATGTAATTTTTAAAATTAACACTTCCCTGCCCTAATGGTTTTTCCAGGAAATACTCCTCCAGCCTGAAATCCTCAATATTGCCCTCTGCAAAATAGTTGTATATAGTTTCAGTACTTGTTTGTTTTAGCATAATACCATCCTTAGCATGTGTATGCACTATATAATCCCTCAGGTTATACACCCCTAAAACCGGGTCATCTCCTGTAACCATTACCAGATTTGCAGGATCATAGTTAACCTTAACTCCCTTACTATTTAAGCTGTCTAAAAATTTCTTTAAAGTATTTGTCTTCTCAGGACCTGTTTCAATAGCAAAATATGCTCCCACACTATCACCGAAATTTCCAAGTTCCTGGCAGGCTTCCTGCATTATTCTATATCTTGGATTACCCATATTCTCAGGTATAACACCAATATGTGTTGTAACAATATTTGTTTCCAAGTCCTTGGCAAGCTCCATTATTTTTTTTGATTTTTCAATTTTATATGGGTTGTCCTCTTTTATCGTAAAGCCATGCCCGCCAAGATCTCCACACAAGGCTGAAACTACAAGGCCATTTGACTTAATATAGTCAAGAAGCATTTTTCTTTCAGATTTGCTTAAATTATCTGGATCCATTGGACCGCTTACAGCATATATTTGTATGCCGTCAGCACCTATTTCCTTAGCTTTTTTTATTCCATCCCTTAATTCCAGCTTAAAGGAGTCAACCATAACACCAATTCCGTTATTAATCATGACTTCACCCCTACTTTATAATAGATTTTGTAAATTCTATACTTTCAAGCATTCCAGATACCTGATCCCCGATTCCTTCGTATTCAACAGATAAAAATCCATCATAACCATTTTTATAAAGGAAGTTTACAATTTCTTCCATAGGTACTTCTCCTCTGCCAAGTATAGTACCCTGATATTTTCTTCCATCAATTGCTGTATAACCCTTATCATTATGAGCTGCTTCCTTAAAATCCTTAAAGTGTACAAAACCTATATAATCCTTTAGTGCCTTAACTGCCTCAAGAGGATTTTCATTAACAAGCATAAAGTTACCCACATCTGTGTTTGCTCTAAGATTAGCCGAACCAACCTGATTGATTAAATCCTTTACCTGGCAGCTTTTACCTGCAAACAATCCATGATTTTCAAGAACCATAGTTATTCCCATCTCTTCAGCATAAGCTGCTGCTTGTCTTAAACCATCAATAATCCATACCTTGGCTGTATCAAAGGAAATCCCATCCTTTGGCTCTCCGCTGAATACTCTTAATAGTCCTGTTTTCAGCTTACATGCTGTGTCTATACCCTTTTTAATTTCCACAATCTGATCCTGCCTGCCTACTAAACTTTCCTGTACAAAATCATTGCCTATTGAATAGGCAGCAACCTCCATATTTAGCTGCTTTAATAAGCTAAGGACCTGATCAATATCACCAGCATCATTCCAGAAACAATCCAAAAGCTCAACATATTTTAAACCATTTTTATTACAGAGCTTTATAAAATTAAATATACTCATATCCTTATTAAAAAGCTTTTCTTCAATACTCCATGCACTAGCTGATAACTTCATAATTGCCGCATCACCTCTACTTCACTTTAACTTCTTGTCCTGTCCTGGCAGATTCATATATTGCATCTAAAATCTTCATTAATTCAACTCCATCTTCCCCAGGATTTAAACACTTTGTTCCATTTGTAATACAATCAATAAAATGTTTTGTTTCTTCTCTAAAATTATGCTCAAAACCGCTTCCATCCGGTTCCATAGCAGGTTTCACATGAGTTAAATAGTTACCCTTATTTTCATAAAGCTCAAGTTCCGGTTCCATCTGTGCCCCTGCCTTATCTCCATAAATTTCAAGATATAAAAGATCATCCTTTATATTTTGCACCCAGCTTGTTTCAAAGAATAATGTCATATCATTATCAAACTTTATAAGAGCTGCTGCACAATCTTCAACATCATTAAACTCATCATAATCAGCGGAATTATATTTTGAAATTCCTTTAACCCCTGGCTTCATTCCAATATGGCTAAAGGTTGATGCAGTAACTGCCACTGCCTTTGGTTTTCCTGCAAGATATCTTACTAAATCGATTATATGAACTCCAAGATCAATTACAGGTCCGCCTCCAGATCTTTTCTTATCAGAAAACCATCCCCCAGGATTCCCCCACTTTCTTAAGCATCCTGTTTTTGCATAATATATCTTCCCTAAATCACCATTATCAATAAAATCCTTAAGAGCTTTAGTATTATCACCAAATCTTCTCACAAAACCCACCATTAGAATTTTGTCTGATTTTTTAGCTGCGTCTACCATTTCCTGAGCCTGAACTGCATTTAATGCAAGAGGTTTTTCACAAAATACATGTTTTCCTGCCTTAAGTGCTGCAATACTCGCTGATGCATGAATATTGTTCCAAGTTGTTACACTTACAGCATCAATTTCTTCCATTTTCAGCATTTCATTATAATCTGTAAACACATTGGGTATATTATATTTTTCAGCAAAATCCTCTGCTCTTTTTTTATTGATATCACATGCAGCAATAACTTCAACATTCTCCAGATTTTTATAACCTAGCATATGGAAATTACTGATG
>Ga0183099_1000894_pt1 | contig 18892 bp, 18 predicted proteins | sample Biomet1_FD_127788 | JGI IMG/M metagenome (GOLD analysis project Ga0183099, IMG submission 127788) | Microbial communities from bioreactor (seeded with anoxic lake sediment) at LBNL, California, USA - Biofuel metagenome 1 | ecosystem: Engineered > Bioreactor > Anaerobic > Unclassified ... | reverse complement strand
ACCGGCGTAAATTGCCATGGACAAAGCCTCGTCATAGTCCAGCCGCGCAGCCATCCGCCCGGGATACTGAGTCTGCGCCCAGGCAAACGAACCCTGCAGCCGACGGTGCTGGCTGTGACGAATTTAAAAGAAGTATTGGAAAACCCGGAAGAAGAAACCGCCGTGTTCATGTGCTATGAAGGCGCGGCCCAAGAGCCGATGCAGGACTTTTTAGCAAAAAATCAGGCGAAGCGCTTTGCGGTTCTGATCGGACCGGAGGGCGGCTTTACGCCGGCAGAGGTTGCGCTTTGCCAGCAGCATGGCGTGCAAACGGTGACAATGGGGCCGCGCATCTTGCGGACGGAAACAGCGTCATTGGCGGCATTGAGCCTTGTCATGTACGAAAAAGGCGATCTGGGCGGAAGGAGTAAGTAATGCCAAAAGTTGCACTAACGACTTTAGGATGTAAAGTGAATCAATTTGAAACTGAAGTTATGGAAGGGCTGTTTAAGAAGCGGGATTATGAAGTAGTTCCCTTTAGCGAACGAGCTGATTTTTATATTATCAATACGTGTTCGGTGACCAGTCTCGGCGAAAAGAAATCCCGCCAGCTGATCCGCCGGGCACAAAGGCTTAATGAGAAGGCGATCATCGCCGTGACTGGCTGCTATTCGCAGCTGTCTCCGGAGGAAATCAAGAAAATCGAAGGGGTGCGGGTTGTCCTGGGGACGAAAGAGCGCGGCCGCATCGTCGAACTGGTGGAACAAGCAGCCCAGGCGGATGGGATCGTTGATCAGGTCACGGACATCATGCAGGCAGAAGAGTTTGAGGACATTCCGCTGTTTGACATGCCGGAACGCACGCGCGCCTTTTTGAAGATCCAGGAGGGCTGCACGAATTTTTGCTCGTACTGCATCATTCCCTATGTACGGGGCCCTTTGCGTTCACGCCGAATCGAGAGCATCCGGGCTGAGGCCGAAAAACTTGTCTTGGCCGGGTTTAAGGAAATTGTTCTGACGGGTATCCATCTCGGGGCCTATGGGCGCGATCTGCCGGATTCGGTGAGTTTGGTCGATGCGGCAAAAGCCGTTCTCGCTGTTCCCGGTCTCAAGCGTTTGCGGCTTGGATCGCTGGAATCGATTGAGCTGTCACCGGAATTGTTTGATCTGATCCGGGAGGATGCGCGCTTTAGCCATCATTTGCATTTGCCGCTGCAGGCAGGCCAGGATGATGTCTTAAAGGCGATGAACCGCCATTATACGACAACTGAATTTGCCCGCCTGATTGAGCAGGTTGAAACGGCAATCCCGGGCGTGGCTGTTTCTACGGACATCATCGTCGGCTTCCCGGGGGAGACCGATGCGATGTTTGAGGCGGGCCTGGCTTTTGCCGAAAAAATGAATTTCGCTAAAATGCATGTGTTCCCGTATTCTAAGCGGGCGGGAACACCGGCTGCCGTAATGACCAATCAGGTGCCGGAGGCAGTCAAGAAAGAACGGGCGCAGCGCATGCAGCAGCTGGCAGAGCGCAAGGCGGCTGTTTTTCATGAGGCATTTGTTGGATCGACGGTCAAGGTTTTATTTGAGACCGAGCGCTCCGGCATTACCGATGGCTTGACGGATAATTACATTCGCGTATACGTCGCGGAGGCTGTTGCCTGCGGGGAAATCTACGAAGTACAGCTCGAAAAAATCTATAAAGACGGCCTTTGGGGAAAAACTTGTTAAATTTTTCTTTTTTTGCAGGTATTTCGCTAAAAAAAACGAATATAGTTATGTATAGATGAAGGACTGCCTTATTTATGGGGAGGGGGTGCAAAGTATGTCAGACGATTGTATTTTTTGCAAAATTGCACAGAAAGAAATTCCGTCTGCTATGGTGTATGAGGACGAAACCGTCGTTGCTTTCAAGGATCTTGAACCGCAGGCGCCGGTGCATGTATTGATCGTTCCCAAAAAACACATTGCCAGCCTCCTGCAGGTACAGGCCGCTGATAAAAACCTTGTCGCGCACATTACGTGTGAAGTGATACCGCAGCTGGCCAAAGAGCTTCATGTCTCGGCCGACGGGTTTCGCGTGGTTACCAATACAGGCGATGCCGGAGGCCAGACCGTAAAACATCTGCACTTTCATCTTCTGGGAGGCCGGTCGATGACATGGCCGCCGGGTTGATGGTTGACAATAAAAGCCCAATTCATGTATAATGTCTAGGTGTAGTAAAGCAATACACTCCCATGTCAAGTGGAGGGGGGGAAAAATAGATGTCAGAAGTTAAAGTTGGAAAAAACGAGACGATTGATAGTGCACTCCGTAGATTTAAGCGTACCTGCCAAAAAGCTGGTACTTTAGCTGAAGTCAGAAAACGTGAACATTATGAAAAACCTAGCGTTAAACGCAAGAAAAAGTCTGAAGCAGCGCGCAAACGCAAATTCAGAGCTTAATCTTAATCGGAGGTAAGTTCATATGTCACTTAAAGAACAATTGACAGAAGACATGAAAACAGCGATGAAGGCCAAAGAGGCCGGAAAACAGCAGTTATCAGTCATCCGCATGGTTCGCTCAGCAATTCGGCAGATTGAGATTGATGGTAAGAAAGAGCTCGATGACAATGGAGTGATTGATATCATCAGCAAAGAAGTGAAGATGCGCAAGGATTCGATTGATGAATTCCGCAAAGGGGACCGCGAGGACCTCGTAGCGCAGAATGAAGCGGAAATTGCCGTATTGATGAAGTATTTACCGCAGCAGCTTTCCGAAGCTGAAGTGCGTTCTTTAGTCAAGGAAGCCGTAGCGACAAGCGGGGCGTCCACAGCAAAGGAAATGGGCAAAGTCATGGCGGTCTTGATGCCAAAAGTAAAAGGCCGGGCAGATGGTAAGCTCGTAAATACCATCGTTCGTGAGGCATTGAATCAGTAATAATATAGCCCATAAAAGTAAGGCGTTGCAAATGAAAAATTTTGCAGCGCTTTATTTTTATGGAGCAGGCGAGTTGCATCCGTCAAAAAATAAGCAGGTATTTTCAGAAGGGTAGGGAATACTGTAAGTAATAGCTTCAGACGACAAAATTTGGAAGGGGGTATTGATTATGGAATTTGTGGGAATGCCGGCGCTCCAGATCTTGCTGGTGGCGATTATCTTTTTGTCGCTGCTCGTGGAGATAAAGACGGGCGGCATGGGCCTGGGGGCGATGCTTGGGCTGGTCGCCGCCGGGATCTTCTTCAGCGGCCAGTATGTAAAGGGGTTGGTGAGCTTTTACCATATTGCAATTTTCCTGGGCGGGATTTTGTGCATTATCATTGAAATGCTCACACCAGCCACGGGGCTTTTTGCTGGTCTTGGTGTGGCGGCTATGCTGTACAGCCTGATTCTGGCTTTAGGCGGCGATATTGGCGCCCTGTATCTCCTGCTGATTTCAGCGGTACTGGCTCTGGTTATTTTTGCTGTCATCGTAAAGAAGCTGCCAGCGAGTCGCCTGTGGAAAAAAATTGTGCTCAGCGATATGCCGACTTCCGGTCAGGGATACGTGACGAGTGAAGACAAAAGCAGCCTCATCGGCAAAGACGGCGTGGTTCTCACAGAACTGCGGCCGGCCGGCACGGCACTTATCGAGGACAAGCCGGTGGATGTCGTTTCCGAGGGGACGTTTATCAAGAAGGAGGCGCATATCCGCGTCATTGCAGTAAACGGCAGCCGCGTTGTCGTCCGCAAGGTCAAATAGCAGCGTGGCTGGTGAAATTTAAATAGAAGAGGGGATTTTATGCAAGTGTTATTTGGTTCAGGTTTTTTGTTGGTTCTTATCATTGCAGCGGTCATGATATTTTTACATTTTGTGCCGCTAGGACTTTGGATCTCGGCTTTGGCAGCCAATGTGTCGGTCGGCATCTTTACGCTGGTGGGGATGCGGCTGCGCCGCGTGCCACCGGTTAAAATTGTTTTGCCGTTGATCAAAGCCAATAAGGCAGGTATTGTCGTTTCCGTCAATCAGCTGGAAGCACATTTCCTGGCCGGCGGCAACGTCGACCGGGTTATCGATGCCTTGATTGCGGCACAACGGGCCGAAATTCCCTTGCCGTTTGAACGCTCGGCGGCCATCGACTTAGCAGGGCGCGATGTGCTCGAGGCCGTGCAGATGAGTGTAAATCCGAAGGTCATTGAGACGCCAATCGTTTCTGCTGTTGCGAAAAACGGCATTGAGCTCAAAATCAAAGCCCGCGTAACCGTTCGGGCCAACATTGACCGTTTGGTCGGCGGTGCCGGTGAACAGACGATCATTGCCCGCGTCGGCGAAGGCATTGTTACGACGGTGGGGTCCTCGGCAATGCATACCGACGTATTGGCGAATCCTGACAATATTTCCAAAACCGTTCTTGGCAAAGGGCTGGATGCTGGGACTGCCTTTGAAATCCTGTCGATTGATATCGCCGATGTCGATGTCGGCCGCAATATCGGGGCGGAACTCCTGACCGATCAGGCTGAAGCAGATAAAAGAATTGCCCAGGCCAAGGCGGAAGAGCGCCGGGCCATGGCTGTGGCTAAAGAACAGGAAATGAAAGCCTATACGCAGGAAATGGAAGCAAAGGTTGTGGAAGCCCAGGCGGAAGTTCCGCATGCGATGGCGGCAGCGCTGCGGGAAGGAAAACTCGGTGTTATGGATTATTATAATCTGAACAATATTCAGGCAGATACCGAAATGCGCGGGGCGATCAGCAAAGCCGGATCGAGTGGAAGTTTGCAGAGTCCGCCGCCGGTCAAGTAAAATAATATGGAAATAATTTTAACAATTCTTGTCTTCGTTGCCTTTGCCGTAGTATCCGATATGCTCGATGGCAAGAAAAGAAAAAGGAATTTGCCCGAAAATAACAGGCGGCCGGAAGCGGGGAACAAGAAAAAATTTCCGTTTGACTTCGGTTCCTCACCAAAGGAACCGGAAATTGTCATTCCGGATTTAAAAGGCGCACCGCCGCAAAAAACGGATTCTATCTATAAAGAGCCGCAGGCGGTTATGATCGAGGAGACGCCGGCGGAGTTGAATAAATACCAAAAGTATTTGGCAGCAAGACAGCAGCAGGAAAAAGATCTGAAAGAAGCGTATGACAAAGAGCGCCAGAAGATCGAAACGCACGCTGTGACGAAAAAATCGCCGACGGATATCCATGCCAATGTCATCTTGAATGCAATCGCCTATGAGCAAATCCTGGGCCGACCGCGGGCTTGGCGTCAGCTTAGACACCGTTGGAATAATCTCGATAATCGTTGATGTATTTTGGCTACAATCGTATTTATGAAAACAAAGGCCCGTTCCGCAGACGCTGCGGAACGGGCCTTTGTCATAGAAACCATTTGTTTGGCAAATGGCATTTTTTTCAGCCTAAAGCAGAGGCTTTCTTGGTTGTTTCCTGATTGAAGCCAAGCCGGTGGAGCATAGCAACATCTTCACGGATTGTTGTGCCGGAAGTTGTCAGCATATTGCCGGTAATGGAGGCGCTGGCGCCGCCGAAAAAGGCGGTCTCGCCGTTTTGTGGCAGAATTTTGCGGCCGGCTGCCAGACGGATATTTGCAGTAGGGTTGATGTAGCGGAAAAAGGCGATTGTGCGCAGGACATCTTCTGCCGGGAGCTGCGACAGGTTTTCGAGTTTTGTGCCTTTAATCGGCATCAAGGCATTGATTGGAATGGATTCGATGCCGAGTTCAGCCAGGCTGACGGCCATGTCCAGCCGATCCTGCCAGGTTTCACCCATGCCGATGATACCGCCGGAGCAAACGCAGAGACCTTCTGCCTGTGCGATTTTGATCGTGCGGATCTTATCGTCATAGGTGTGGGTTGTGCATATTTCCGGGAAAAAGCGGCGGGATGTTTCGATGTTGTGGTGATAGCTTGTGACACCGGCATCGCGGAGCTGGCGAAACTGCTCGGCGGTCAGGAAGCCGTGGGAGGCGCAGAGGTCAAAATGGCAGAGGGTGCGCATTTCCCGGTAGATTTCCAGCGTTTTGCTGAACGCCTCACCGCTGAGGGATCTGCCGGAAGTGACGATGGCAAAGCGATGGACGCCTTCTTTTTCGTTGGCGAGGGCATTGCTGGTGATTTCCTCTTTGCTCAAGAAATTGTATTCGGCAATGCCTGTGTGGTGCTGGGCGGATTGCGCGCAGTATTTGCAGTCTTCGCTGCAGCGGCCGCTGCGCCCGTTGATGATGGTGCACAAATCGACATGATTGCCGCAGAAGTGACGCCGTAACGAATCAGCTCCCTGTTGCAGTTCTGTTAAATCTGCGGTAAGAAAGAAGGAAAGGTCTTCATCGCGCCGTAGGCGGCGACCGCAGATGATTTCTGCGGCTAATTTTTGCAGGGAAAGGGATTTTTCCATAATATAGGCCTCACTTTTTTGTAATAGTTAATCGTTGGAAATACGGTTTTATTATAGGACAGATCAATACATCCGTCAACTGTTGTTTTGACAATGGTTGACGGATGGTGGAGCTTGTCCTTAGGATTTTTCTGTTTGACATTTTACTGCCTTGCTGTACAATTAAAATATACAGAAAACAGTGAGGTATTCTATACGGTGGTGAATGTCAGCACGTTTTTGCGTAGAGAAGGGAACAGGAATATCATGGACGTTATATTGAGTAATTCTTCGGCGGAGTTGCAATTTGATGAAACATTGTCGGCAACGGTGGAGAAAGCCGCAGCTAAGGTGGGGGAACTCTATGGACTAGAAGCGGCTGAGGTCAGCGTTACGCTTACGAATAATGAGTACATTCATAAACTGAATAAGCAGTATAGGAATATCGACCGGCCGACCGATGTCCTGTCCTTTGCCTTGAATGAAGGCGAGGAACCGGAGGTCGTCGACGGACCGGATATCAATATGCTGGGGGATATCATCATTTCAGTGGAACGGGCAGTTGAACAGGCTGCGGAATACGGCCACAGCGTGGAGCGCGAGATGGCGTTTTTGACCGTGCACGGCATGTTGCACCTTCTGGGCTATGACCATATGGAAGAGGCTGATCGCATGGAGATGCGCCAGGAAGAAGATTATGTTATGGGGAAATTAGGGATTTTGCGCGATGTTTAAAGCACGCGAAGAGGAGATTGTACATGGAAAAAGGACATAAATCAGGATTTGCGGCTGTTATTGGCCGACCAAATGTGGGGAAATCGACGCTGATCAACAGTTTGATCGGGCAAAAAATCGCCATCATGTCGGATAAACCGCAGACGACACGCAATAAGATTCTGTGCATTTTGACGCAGGATGATGCACAGATCGTGTTTTTGGATACGCCGGGGATTCATAAAGCCAAGGATAAACTCGGCGAATACATGGTGCATGCGGCCGAAAACACTTTAAAAGAAGTTGATGTGATTCTGTTCGTCGTCGACGTGACGGAAAAGATGGGGGCTGGCGAGCATTATATACTCGAAAGGCTGCAGGCTACGAAAAAACCAGTATTGCTGATCGTTAACAAGCTGGATTTGATCGACAGGGAAAGTGTCTTGCCGGTGATCTCGCGGTATACCTCAAAGTATCCGTTTGCTGGTGTCGTGCCGATTTCCGCCAAGGAGGAAATCAATTTAGACGAGCTACTGGTAGAGCTTAAAACGCATTTGGAAGAAGGGCCGCAGTATTATCCGGAAGACATGATCACCGATCAGCCGGAACGCCTGATTGTAGCTGAGCTCGTCCGCGAAAAGGTCCTGCATTTGACGCGGGAAGAGATTCCGCACTCGATTGCTGTGGACGTCGATGAGATGACGACGCGCAAAAATAAGGATGTTTACATCCGGGCGACGATTTATGTGGAACGGGATTCGCAAAAAGGCATCGTCATCGGGGCCAAGGGGGCATTGCTGAAGAAGATCGGGGCTCTGGCCCGCGTCGATATTGAGAATCTGCTCGGTTCGCGCGTTTATTTGGAGCTTTGGGTCAAGGTCAAGAAGGATTGGCGCAACCGCAACAACGTATTGAAAGAATTTGGCTTTGAATAAACCGGTGCCGGCCGCCTTTGGCAGCTGAATACCGGAGCACTTTAGCATAAACTTTTAGAACTGTTTCCTCGTTTGGCAGCGAGTGAAACAGTTTTTTTAGGAGGAGCATATGAAAAAGACGTCAAAATGTTTTATCAATGGGCTTGTCTTGATCGTGCCTTTGGCGATTACCGTGTTTGTGATCACGGAAATTTTATACATTACGGAAAGTGTGCTGGGACGGCATCTGCCCGTTTATTTTCCCGGTGAGGGAATCATCACGCTCCTGCTCTTGATTTATCTGGTCGGCTGGTTTTCCTCGAATTGGTTTTTGAAGCGAATCATTGACTACGGGGAGAAGATGGTCAACAAAATTCCCATTGTAAAATTCATCTACAACAGCGTCAAACACTTGTCGACGGCGGTGTTTGAATCAAACAATATGTTCAATCATGTTGTCCTCGTGCCCTACCCGCATGAAGGCTGTAAGGCCATGGGGTTTGTCATGGCGGATGTGCCGACGGCATTAAAGGAGCAGTTGGGAGAAGATTATGTCTGCGTGTTCATTCCCTGGAGCTTAAATATGACTTCGGGGACGAATTTGTTTGTTGCCAAAAAGGATGTTGTATATCTCAATATCAGCAGCGAATCGGCTTTGCAGTACATACTGACAGCTGGTGCGGTCATGCCGCGCAGCAATGATGGTCCGCAGGGCGTCTATGTAGAAGAGCCGCTGCCGGAGAAGGAAAAAACGTAATGGCGCAGTACACAGTGGAAGCTGTTGTTTTGGCCGTGCACAACTGGGGCGATGCCGATAAGATGGTGACATTTATGACCAGAGACCGCGGCAAGATCAAGGCGGCTGCATATGGCTGCCGCCGGCCCAAGAACCCTTTGGCGGCAGGGATGCAGCTGTTCAATCATTTGGAGCTGCAGCTGCTCGAGGGCAAAGACTGGATACGGTCAAGCAGTATTCGCTGCAAGAATCCTTTCGCAGCATCAGCGAAGATTTGCTGGCTATGGCCTATGCATCCTTTGTCGCAGAACTCGTGCTGGAGCTTTGCCCGGAGCGCGAACCGCATCCGGAAATTTTTGCGAAACTTCTACAGTTCTTTGGGGCTTTTTCGGTGCGGAATCCGCGCGTCGTCGCTTTGGGGGCAGCTTATCAGTTGCTGGAATACACCGGGTCGCAGCTGAGCTTTGAGCGCTGTGTGCTCTGCGGCCGGGAAATAGCCGGAAAAAGCTTTTTCTCCCAGCAGCAGGGCGGCGTTATCTGCACGCCGTGTCATGCGGGAGGTTTGGAAGCTTTCCCGGAAAGCCTGCGGCAGTTCATTTTGAGCCTTCTGGCCTTTGACTGGAATCCGGCAGGCACTTTGCACGTGACGGGTGCTGATTTGGTCAGGGCGGAACGGCTCCTGCTTGGCTACTTGCAGTATTTATTGGAAAAACCGCTGAAGTCGCTGGCCTTTATACAACAGCTGTCCGCGATGAAAAAACTGCCGGCGCGATGACATTTGTTTTTTCGGATTGACAAGAATCCGGGGATTTGTTACACTAAGGGCAGTGTTTTAGCGATGAGGAAAAAGAGTAGCTTCAAAAAAGCGAGGCAGTGATAGTGAAAGGCTGCCAGAGGAAGTGAAAGGCATTTCGGAGCGGTGAGAGGAAAGCGTTTGCGAGTAAAACTCACAGGAGATTAAGTGGGCGTAAGCCAATCAGGGTGGAACCGCGGGAATAATATCTCGTCCCTGTAACAATTTATTTGTTGCAGGGACGGGATTTTTTTGTTTTTACGGACCATAATTTGAGGAGGTAAAATTTTTATGAAATTTCAGGAAATCATCCTGACCTTGCAGAAATTTTGGGCTGAGCAGGGTTGTATTTTAGCCCAGGCCTATGATGTGGAAAAAGGTGCCGGAACGATGAATCCGTCGACTTTTTTGCGCGTCCTGGGACCGGAACCTTGGCATGTTGCCTATGTCGAGCCATCGCGTCGTCCGGCTGACGGGCGCTACGGAGAAAATCCAAATCGGCTGTTTCAGCATCACCAATTCCAGGTGATCATGAAGCCATCGCCGAACAACATTCAGGAACTCTATCTGGAGAGTCTCAAAAAGCTGGGCATTCATCCGGAAGAACACGATATCCGTTTTGTCGAAGACAACTGGGAATCGCCGACGCTGGGAGCTTGGGGTCTCGGCTGGGAGGTCTGGCTCGACGGTATGGAAATCACGCAGTTCACGTATTTTCAGCAGGTCGGCAGTGTGGATGTAAAACCAGTTGCATCGGAGATTACGTATGGCCTTGAACGCCTGGCCATGTATATTCAGGGTGTAGAAAATGTCTATGACATCGAATGGGCCGAAGGGTATACATACGGGGATGTATTCCATCAAAACGAAGTGGAACAGTCAGCTTATAATTTCGAACTGGCAGATACGGCGCTCTTGTTTGACTTGTTTGGCAAATACGAAAAAGAAGCTATCCGCGTCATTGATTTGGGGTATGTACATCCGGCCTATGATTATGTCTTGAAATGCTCGCATACGTTCAATCTGCTCGATGCCCGCGGGGCAATCAGTGTGTCGGAACGCACCGCTTTTATCGGCAGGGTTCGCAATTTGGCGAGACTTTGTGCGCAGTGTTATCTGAAACAGCGGGAAGAACTCGGTTATCCGATGCTCAAGGGAGGTAAACAGGCATGAGCAAAGATTTATTATTAGAAATTGGGACAGAAGAAGTTCCGGCACATTTCATGCCGGGGATTTTAAAACAGTTGCAGGAAAATGCAGTGAAAGCCTTTGCTGAATTGCGTATTTCCTATGAAAGCATGCGCACCGTTGGAACGCCGCGCCGCACAGCACTGCTCGTGCAGGGTGTAGTTGAACAGCAGGCGGATGTATCGAGCGAAAACAAAGGCCCGTCGGTGCAAATCGCCTTTGATGCAGCGGGCAATCCCAGTAAAGCTGGTGCTGGTTTTGCGAGAGGGCAAAAAGTGGATCCCAAAGATTTAGTCGTAAAAGATGGCTATGTCTATGCCATGGTTCATGAAGCGGGAAAAAAGACTGAAGTTCTGTTGCCGGAAGTGTTGGCAAGCCTTATCGAAGGGCTGAATTTCCCGAAAAACATGCGCTGGGCGGATCTTGATTTTAAGTTCGTGCGCCCGCTGCGCTGGATTGTCGCACTCTATGATGCAGCTGTCGTTGATTTTAGCGTTGCCGAAGTCAAGTCCGGCAGGGTATCGCGCGGTCATCGTTTCCTGAGCAAGGGGGATTTTAGCATAACGAGAGCTGCTGATTATGAGGCAGCCTTAAAAGAACAGGGTATCATCGTCGATCAGGAATTGCGCCGCTCGATGATTCGCCAACAGATTGAAGAACTGGCTGCTGCTAAGGGCGGCCGGGCGGAAATCACCGAAGAACTTTTGGAAGAAGTCGTCTATCTTGTCGAATATCCGACGGCTCTTTGCGGCAGCTTTGAAGAAAAATATCTAAAATTACCGCCGGAAACGGTCATCACGCCGATGCGTGAACATCAGCGCTATTTTCCGGTCCTCGATGCTGGTGGCAAACTGATGCCGCTGTTTATCACAGTTCGCAACGGCAACAGCGAGCATTTGGCAACGGTGCAGCATGGCAACGAACGGGTTCTGCGGGCTCGTCTGGCCGATGCGCAGTTCTTTTTCGACGAAGACCGCAAGCAGCCTCTGGAAGATTTTTTGGAAAAACTCAAAACCGTGGTGTTCCAGGTTGGTCTCGGCACGATTTATGACAAGGCTGGACGCTTGGAAGCTTTGGCGGAATTTATTGGAACCCATGTGGCCGCTTCAGCTGCCGAAATTGCTACCGCGAAGCGCGCCGCCAGACTTGCGAAAGCTGATCTCGTTACGGGTATGGTCTGTGAGTTTACGGAATTGCAGGGCATTATGGGTCGCGAATACGCTTTGCTCGACGGTGAAACACAAGCGACGGCAACGGCGATTTACGAGCATTACATGCCGCGCTTTGCCGGCGATGCACTGCCGGCAACGACCGCTGGCCGTTTGGTCAGCATTGCCGATAAAATCGATAATATCGTCGCGACGTTCAGCCGCGGTCTGATCCCGACCGGATCGCAGGATCCCTTTGCTTTGCGCCGTCAGGCACTCGGCTTGGTCAATTCGCTGCTTGAAGCCGGCTACAGCATATCTGTGCGCGCTTTGGTCGACAAAGCGATGGATCTCTTGCAGATTGCAGATGAAAAGGCCCGGGCAAAAATGCAGGCCGATGTCGCTGATTTTCTCCGCCTTCGCTTGAAGAACATCCTTGGCGATGCCAAGATTCGCTATGATGTCAGCGATGCGGTTCTTGCGGATGTTGATGACTGCTATGGCGTATACCTCAGGGCACAGGCGGTTGCCGCGGAACTTAGCAAGGATGGTCTTGCAAAATCGATGCAGGCCTTTGTCAGAGCCGGTAATATCGCTAAAAAAGCGGTCAGTACGAAAATCGATGCATCGCTGCTTAACACGGCTGAAGAAAAGGCGCTTTACATCGCTTACACTTCAGCGGATTCCGCCGTGGTCAGCCTGATTGACGGCAGGGATTATTGCGGGGCTATCGACGCCTTGAAGGATCTTGCCGATCCGATTGATGCCTTCTTTGATGCGGTCATGGTTATGGATAAGGACGAAAAGATAAAAAATAATCGCCTTGCCTTATTGAGATCCATTGCAGAACTCGTGAACAAGGTGGCGGATTTCAGCAAAATCGTTTAAATTTGCTACAAGACAGAAAAGGGGACTGACACATAAATTCGTGTCAGTCCCCTTTTGACAAGAGCGAAGCGGAAATTGCCATCCATCGCTCTGGTTAATGTTTTTAGAGTATTTTGTTGTTGCGGATGTCATAGCTGATATGCTCGGCAGCCGACTGTTCGCCGTTGGCATTGACTTGCACGTTGTCAAAAAAATCGGCAACTTTGCTGTTCCAATCGTATTTTGCCGAATCTGCCGTAATGGACAAGCCCTCCCGGTCAAGGCTGACGCCGCCCTTAATCGACGCGGATTTCCCATTGCCGTCGACGTAAACGCTGTCGCCGGTAAAGGTCAGATCATCCTGATGGACGGTGATATGGCCCTTGCCCCAGACTTCCATGGAAGTGATATTCACGCGCGCTTTATCCGCGGTGATGAGCCGGGAGCTCGTTTCAATGCGTACATTGCCCTCAAGGACATAACAGCCGGTATTGATGTCGAGATAATTGGAATCTGAAGTGATCGATGGCTTAGCGGCAAAAGCTGCACCGGCCAGCAGAAGCAAAAGAGCCGAGGTCAGGCCTATGATTTTAAATGAATTTTTAAACATGTGAAAACTCCTTTCGAAAAACGTGCGATAAAGTGGAATCTATCTACTTCAGTATAACAGGGTTGGCACGAAAAAAAAAGCCGGTCAAAAGGGACAATATTTTGTCGGCAGGCTTGTGTTTGCGGTATAATGGAAATAAAGGGTAAAAGGGCAGGTGCCAGCAATATGAATATACGAGAACGGACCGAAGCATTGGAATATCAGATACTATCACCTTATGCATGTAAAAGCAGCGAGAGCACCAGGCAGCGGCCGGACAGCCTGTGCCCTTTTCGTACAGCCTATCAGCGCGACCGGGATCGCATTCTTCATTCGAAGGCCTTTCGGCGGCTCAAACACAAAACACAGGTGTATATTGTCTCGGGTGATCATTATCGGACGCGCATGACCCACAGCCTTGAGGTGTCACAGATTTCCCGGACGATTGCCAGAGGCCTGCAGCTCAATGAGGATCTCACCGAGGCCATCGCTTTGGGGCATGATGTCGGCCATACGCCGTTTGGCCATGCCGGCGAAGAGGTTGTTGCCCGGCTGGTCGGCCATTTTTCGCATAATGAACAGAGTCTGCGGGTCGTCGACTATTTGGAAAAAGGCGGCCACGGGCTGAATCTTACGGTGGATGTCAGAGACGGAATACTGCATCATTCAGGCCCGGAACTGCCGCGGACACTGGAAGGGAAAATCGTTCGTACGGCCGACCGCATTGCCTACCTTTGCCACGATTATGACGACAGCCTGCGGTCAGGTATGCTGTCCGCAGGAGATTTGCCGGCTGTCGTGCGGCAAAATCTTGGCACGGATACAGGGAAGATGATCACCGGCATGGTATCGGACATGATTATCTCTTCGGAAGCGACCGGCGATATTCTTTGTTCGCCGGCAATCAAGGAGACGATGCGCGTTTTCCGGGAGTTTATGTTTGAACGGATCTATCATTCGCAGGCCTTGGGCAATGAGCGCCGGCAGGCGGGGTTTGTCATCGAACAGCTTTATCAATATTATATGAAAAATTTTTCTGAATTGCCGGAAGAGTTTCTGCAGCGTGAAACGCATTGGGGCAGGCAGACGACGGTGGTGGATTATGTTGCCGGGCTGACGGACAGCTATGCTGTGCAGCTTTTTCGCGATATTTTTATGCCGCCGGTAGGGATTATGGTAAATAAATAAGGCGGCTGCTCCAGAAGGTGCAGAAAGTGCCCGGAACGGCTATGGGGAGGAATATAAGATGAAAATTACGGCGTGCTTGATTGTTAAAGATGAGGCGGAATGCATAAGACAATGCCTCGATAGTCTGAAGAAGGTCGTGCAACAGATTGTTGTCGTGGATACTGGTTCTACAGATGATACGGTGAAGATTGCCAAACGCTATGGGGCGGAAGTTTATTTCCACGAATGGGCAGAAGATTTTTCGGCGGCACGGAATCTGGCGATTGATAAAGCCAAAGGGGACTGGATTATATTTTTGGATGCAGATGAATATTTCCCAGAGAAAACGGTTCAGCAGGTGCCGAAACTCATCAAAAAGTATTCGGCGGATTGCGATGCTTTTTTGACGGAAATAGCCAATGTTGATGAAAATCAGGAAAATAAAGTCTTGGATAAGTTCTACGCAATTCGGATTTTTCACAAAGATCCCTGTATTCGCTTTAGCGGTAAGATTCATGAGCAGCTCAAACACAGTGCGGATCGGCAAATTCGCCTCTACAGGGTAGATCCACAGATGATACAGCTCATTCATACGGGGTATTCGCGGGAGCGCCTGCGGCAAAAATGTGAACGAAATCTGCGCATGTTGCTGTTACAGCTCCTGAAAAACCCACAGGATACTTCACTGTACCGTTATTTGGCAGATGCCTATTACGGGTTGGAGGATTATGAGCAGGCACTTAAATACGCCTGCCTTGATATTGCGACGGGGCATAAGGAGATTACGTATGCAACGCGTTCCTATCGTGTCTGGCTGGATATCTTACATACGAAAAAGGCGGATTTTGCGACAATTGAAGCAGCGCTGCAAAAAAGCATCGCAGAATTTCCGGATTTGCCGGATTTCTATGCGGAATACGGTTTGTTGTTTCTGAATGCAAAACGCTACGACGAAGCTTTGCCATGGTTTCTCAAATCCTTGGAATTAAACGAAAGCTATCATGGCGTCGAGACCAGCGTATTTAAAGAGCATATTCTCGATATTTATTCGTTTTTGGGACTTATTTATGAGAAAAAACAGGATATTGAAAAGGGGCTGGCGATCTATCAAAAAATTTTGCAACAGGATCGATATATCGTCAGTGTATTTGCCGCCTTTTATCGGATTGTTTCGCAGCAAGGGGATACAGCACATTGCATTGCTGCGTTACAGGAGATTTATGATCAAACGCATCCTGAAGATGTAGATTTTTTGATTGCCAATATCAGCAGAATCCAAACGGATCCACTGGCATATTATGTAAGATTACGAGGCTGATCCGCCTTCGCGGGTGTATTTTTCCAGCATGTACTGCTACAGCTGCTTTTTAGTGATTCCCATAACATCTATAGGGAAATGACCATATTCTTTCTGTTGCTTGATGCGATAAAGATTCTAGGCCTCTAAGACCGGCCTTATCCATAGATTTTAAGGTGCCGCTGGATAATTACAAAACAAGATTTAAAAAGATTGTCAATAGGAAAAAAGGATATTTAGAATTTATAGGGAATATGTTATAAATAGAAATATGAATTCTGTTTTTTTAGATGAAAAAAGAAATAAAGGGCCTAGGCCAGGCAGATGAAAAACTTATTGAAAAAAGCAGGAAATTATTAAGATGTAGCGAATTTAGCTAAGTGTTTATTTTTCTAAAATTTTTCAAGGCAGGGAGATTTTAAGAGCGCGATGAAAGGTGAACTTAATGGAAGGCAATAGAGATTATGATGAGTTTATACAACGCGTGCGCTCAGAGTCAGATATTTTAACAACGGTTTCTACCTATGTATCCATGAAAAAAAAGGGGAATCGTTATTGGGGATGTTGTCCGTTTCATAATGAAAATACACCGTCTTTTTCTGTTGTGCCGGATCAAGGCTTTTTTTATTGCTTTGGTTGTCATGCCGGCGGCAATGTCTTTAAATTTATCTCACTGATAGAAAATATTTCTTATTTTGAAGCGGTAAAATTGCAGGCGGAAAGGTTGAATATACCCTTGCCGCAGCGGGAAAAAACTGAGCAGGAAATGTTGCAGGAACAAAAAATTGCCGATTTGCGCAAAGTTCATGAAATGGCTCGTGATTTTTTCCATAGCTGCCTTACGCGGACGGCGTATGGCCTGCCAGCAAAAGAATATCTCGTGCAGCGGGGGATCAAGGAAGAAACGATAGAAAAATTCCAACTGGGATTTGCTCCACCGGCTTGGGATAAGATGCTGGCCGCTTTCAAGCAGCGCGGGATTGCCGAGAGCATTTTATTGGAGGCCGGTCTGGTTGCGGAAAGAAAAACAGGGGGCTTTTATGACCGCTTTCGCAATCGTGTCATCATTCCGATTTGCGATGAACGCGGCCGCGTTGTCGGCTTCGGTGGGCGGGTGCTTGATGACAGCCAGCCAAAGTACTTGAATTCACCGGAGACCGTGCTGTTTAACAAGCGGAACCTTCTGTTTGGCCTTGACCAAGCGCAGCGGGCGATCAAAGAAGCTGGCTATGCCATTGTCGTTGAAGGCTACATGGATGCAATTGCTGTTTACAGCTATGGAGTGAAGAATGTTGTTGCTTCGCTTGGAACGGCTTTTACGGTTGAGCAATGCAAGAAGTTGCTCCGCTATGCGCCGGGAATTTATTTTGCCTATGACAGCGACAGTGCTGGCCAGAATGCGACGATCCGGGCTTTGTCAATTGTCAGAGAAACGGGGGCTAACGTCAAAGTTATCGTACTGCCTGACGGCAAGGATCCGGATGAATTCATCCGGCGCCATGGGGCGGATGAATTTCGTTTGCTGATCAAGGATGCGTTGCCGTTAGTGGAGTACCGCATAAAGCATGCCTTAAGCGTGGCCGATTATACAACGCTGGAGGGCAAGGTCAAAGTGCTGGCGGAACTCTTGCCAATTTTGGCAGAACTACATAATGCAGTGGAGCTGAATGCCTATATTGCCCGCATATCGCAGGTATTGAGTATTGATGAAGGGGTTATTCGCAGCGAACTGCAAAAGTCCGCCGGTAAAAATCGTCAGCCGGCGGGATTTAGAGACAATTCCAATAAGCGTTTTGCTGTCAAAAGAGTGGATAATGCCATCTTGCGAGCTGGTCGTTATGTCATTAAGACATTATGGCAGGAGCCATCTGTTTTGGGGTATGTTCAGGCTAAATTGACAGTCGGTGAGGTGCAAAATAAGCTGCATTGTGAAATTTTGCAGTTTATTGCCGCCAGCAGCAAGGAAAACAGAGTGATCGATGATGTTACGGCGTCGCATGCGCTGAGCCAGGAAGCCAATGTCGAATTGTCACATTGCTTAGTAGAGGATTTTGGGCAGGAAGACAGGCTGGAGTTGTTTGATGACTGCATCCGAACAATACGCCTGGCACATTTGAATCAATTGTATGAAGAACACCGCCTGCGAGCGGATGAATTAGAACGTATGGGGGATGAGGGCTTTATCCGGGAACTCGCGGAAAGCCAGCGAATAAAAAATGAAATTAATGAATTATAAAGTGAAATCTGGTCTTATTTTAGCGAATACACAGAAAGGAGGCATGTAAATGGCCGACAAGAAAATAACAGCAGCAGTGGAGCCGGATACGACATCACAAAGTTCTGAAATAGTATTAAAATTACTGAAAAAGGGTAAGAAAAATGGCGGCGTATTGACCTACGGGGAAATTGTCGAAGCATTGCAGACCGAGGATATGTCACCGGATGAAATCGATGATTTATATGAAGCTTTCAGTAAAAAAGGGATTGATATCGTCGATACGGCCCGGGAGCAGGAACATGATGAAGACGATATGGAAAAGAGCGAAGAAGTCGATATTGATTTGAGCATCCCGGAAGGGATCAGCATTGATGATCCGGTGCGGATGTATCTCAAGGAGATCGGCAGAGTGCCACTTCTCACGGCTGAAGAGGAAATTTTTCTGGCAAAGCGCATGGAAGAGGGCGACGAAGAAGCGCAGAAGCGCTTGGCGGAGGCGAACTTGCGCCTGGTTGTCAGCATTGCCAAGCGTTACGTTGGTCGCGGCATGCTTTTCCTCGATTTGATTCAAGAAGGCAATCTCGGTCTTATAAAAGCCGTGGAAAAATTCGACTACAATAAAGGGTATAAGTTCAGCACGTATGCAACCTGGTGGATTCGTCAGGCCATCACAAGGGCTATCGCCGACCAGGCGAGGACGATCCGCATACCGGTGCACATGGTGGAAACCATTAATAAATTGATTCGGGTTTCACGTCAGCTCTTACAGGAACTTGGCCGCGAACCAGCTCCGGAAGAAATTGCCAAAGAAATGGAAATCACTGTTGAACGCGTTCGTGAGATCATGAAAATTGGCATACCGGTGCACATGGTGGAAACCATTAATAAATTGATTCGGGTTTCACGTCAGCTCTTACAGGAACTTGGCCGCGAACCAGCTC
>Ga0183099_1000893_pt1 | contig 18903 bp, 23 predicted proteins | sample Biomet1_FD_127788 | JGI IMG/M metagenome (GOLD analysis project Ga0183099, IMG submission 127788) | Microbial communities from bioreactor (seeded with anoxic lake sediment) at LBNL, California, USA - Biofuel metagenome 1 | ecosystem: Engineered > Bioreactor > Anaerobic > Unclassified ... | reverse complement strand
TGAGTAGCTACCGGCTTTGACGGAGCTGTAACTGCGGGCTTTGATGGTGTTGTAGCTGCGGGCTTAGAAGCAGTTGGTTTGGTAGTAGTCGTCTTGGACGGAGTGTTTATCGTCCCTGTCCAGCCGGTACTTACTTTCCCACTGTTGATATTATTCAATACGTTTTTAATAAAGTCATTGTTTTTAATGGTTGCAAGATCGCATACTTTTCCGTTTTTAAGTCCGGAAACAATAGATGCTACTTGCGGATTGTTCTTTATCATGTCGCTGATGTTCGTACTTATATTCACTTGATTGGTTGCGTTTTTTACGGGGCAGTTAGATAGGTTGTTATTGTTGGTGGATGCCGCAAAAACCGAATTCGGAAGTGCGAGCATAGCTCCAACAATTAATATAGATAATATTTTTTTCATACTATCGCTCCTTTTCTGTTTATATTCTTCAGAAGATTATTCAGGTAGTCGTTTGTTCCGGCTGCAGTTTTACAAGAACCGCTTTGTATACCGGTTACAATATCCGAAGCTTTACAGGAACCGTTTTTAATCAGTTCTTTCACCTTCGAGTTGTTAAGCAAACTTGCAATATCGCATGTTTTGCTTGCGCTTAAAACGTTGCTTGTACTGCAATTACTTTGTGTAATGCAGGTTTGAGTCGTTTCACAATTCACATTTTTTACGGAGCAGTCAGATAAGGTTTTTGTTGGGCAGGTTGCAGCACTTACAGCATTGGGAAGTGCAAGCATTGCGCCAACAATTAATATAGATAATATTTTTTTCATATTATCCCTCCTTTTCTGTTTATATTGTACACCTGTAACTTGGTGTTTTCAATGCAAAATATATGGTACTGCTACCAGATATAACAATTGAATATTAGTTTACCAAAATATGTGTAGAAAATTGCCCTGCAAGAAAAATCTTGCAGGGCGAGAAGACCTTTTTGCTTCAACTGAGTTTATCAGTTACAGAAACAGCAAAGTATAATGACAGCGATAAGGATGATGATCCAAATGTTGTCGTCACTACACATATTACCTAAGCAACCACCCATGTACTCTCCTCCTCCCGTATTCGTACCGAATGAATATGTCTGAAAGCGGTTTTTCGGTACTCTGATAACATATTATGTAAATCGGTGAAAAATTGTTACATAACTTTTTTTATCTTGACAAATACGGAAGTTCAGGATATAATATGAAACTGATAATCAATTTCAAATTTATGGAAGTGAAAAGATGAAAGAATCAGAAGGATATAAAACAAAACAGCGTGAATTGATTCTCGCCTGTATTAAAAACTGGAAGGACAATCATTTTACGGCGGATGATATCGCAATCAAATTAAAAGAAACGAGCAATCCTGTGGGGAAAGCGACGGTGTATCGTTATCTCGAAAAATTGACCGAACAGGGCGCAGTCAGAAAATATACCTTAGAGGAAGGCGAAAGCGCCTGTTATCAATACCGGGAAGAAGACTGCCCCGAACATTTTCATTTAAAATGCAAAAGTTGTGGGATACTCATCTGCGCAAAGTGTTCTTTTCTTGACGGATTGGAAAAACATATTTTTGAGCACCACAGCTTTACAGTCGACAGTACAAAAACCGTTTTATACGGAATTTGCGGAGCATGTGCCGCATCTAAAAAAACAGAGGACAAAAAATGAAAAAATGCAACTTTATTCTTTTAGCAGCGGTGATGGTGGCATCCTTATTGCTTCTGTCCTCCTGCACAACAGAACAAAAAACCGAAAATAATGGAAAAATAAAAGTAATGGCAACTCTTTTCCCCCAATATGACTTTATCAGACAGATTGCAGGGGATAAATGTGAGGTCGAACTTCTCGTTCCGCTCGGTGTGGAAAGTCATGGCTATGATCCGACCTTTTCGGATATCAAAAAAATTCAGAATACGGATTTATTTGTGTATACAGGGGATGAGATGGAACCCTGGGTGAAGAAACTGATTTCGGCTCAAAAGAACAAAACAGTAATTCTTGATGTTTCAAAAGGGATTTCTCTGAAAAAAATACCGGAACACGATGAGGAACCTGTGAGCGACAAAAAGGAAGAACATGAACACGAAACCGATCCGCATATTTGGACAAGTGTGAAGAATGCGGAAATCATGACACAGAATATCACAGATACTCTTTGTGAAATAGACAGCAAAAACGCAGAATATTATCGAAAGAATGCCGAAGCATATACGGAAAAACTAAAGGAACTCGACAACAAATTCCGCGAAACGGTGGATAACGGCAGAATTAAAGAATTGTTTTTCGGAGGTCGATTTGCGTTCTATTATTTTGTGAACGACTACGGTCTTGATTATGAAGCGGCGTATGACTCCTGTTCAGAGGATACCGAACCGAGCTTGAAAAAGCTTTCGGAAATGACAGCAGATGTCAAAGCGCAAAATGCAAAGGTGATTCTGTATGAAGAATTGTCCGATCCGAAAGTGGCAAAATCGCTTGCCGGGGGGACAGATGCAAAAATAAAGCTGTTTCATTCCTGCCACAATCTTTCCAAATTGGAGTTTAAACAAGGGAAAACCTATTTATCTTTGATGTATGAAAATGTGAAAGTTCTAAAGGAGGCGCTGCAATGAGCAGTGACAAATTTCTTGAGTGCAAAAACCTAACCCTTGCTTATGACAATCATGTTGCGGTTGAGCAGGTGAGTTTTAGCTTAAATAAAGGGGACTATTTGTATATCGTCGGAGAAAACGGCTCCGGGAAAAGTACATTAATTAAGGGTATTTTGAATCTTCTGCCCGCGAAGCAGGGGGAAATTAAATTTTTTGAAAGCCGAAATGTGGGATATTTGCCGCAGCAGACCTCAGTTCAGCGTGATTTTCCTGCTTCGGTCAATGAGGTGGTACTGTCGGGTTGTCTTGATCGCACCAAAATGCTGCCATTTTACAATGCAAAAGACCGGCAAAAGGCAAAAAGCGCAATTGACTATTTGAAGATTGCACACCTTGCTAAAAAATCCTTTCGGGAACTTTCGGGCGGCGAACGTCAAAGAGTGCTTCTTGCAAGAGCTCTTTGCTGTGAAGGTTCGCTTCTTGTACTCGATGAACCGGTAAATGGGCTTGATCCGATTGCAACAAATGAAATGTATGAACTGATTTTGCAATTGAATCAAGAAAAGAAAATCACTGTCATTATGATTTCCCACGATATTGAAAGTGCGTTGAAATATGCAGATAAGATCCTTCATATGGAGAAGAGGGTTTTGTTTTTCGGGAGTACATCCGCTTATGTCAACAGCAGTGCCGGAGCCGCATTTCTACACAAACACTGCCATGGGGGAGAAAGTCATGACTGATATTATAATACGTGCACTTGTGGTAGGAATTCTTGTGTCACTCTGCTCCTCTCTTTTGGGGGTTCCGCTTGTTTTAAAACGCTACTCTATGATCGGCGACGGTCTTTCGCATGTTGCATTCGGTGCGATGTCGGTTGCCCTTGCATTGAACGCCGCTCCGCTTCCGGTGGCACTTCCGATTGTTGTATTGTCCGCCGTGCTACTATTGCGCATGGGAGAAAAGACAAAAATACGGGGCGATGCCGCAATTGCTTTGATTGCAGGAACTTCGCTTGCAATCGGTGTCATTGCCGCAAGACTTTCGGGCGGCACAAATATTGACATCAACAGCTATATGTTTGGCAGCATATGGGGGGTTGAAAAGGGAGATTTGTATCTCTGCGTCCCGCTTGCCGCCATTGTATTAATCTGCTTTGCTGTCTTTTATAATATTATATTCGCAGTGACCTTTGATGAGAATTTTGCAAGCGCAAGGGGATTGAACGTCGGTGCTTATAATATGCTCCTCGCACTTCTCACTGCCCTCACCGTTGTAGTTGGGATGCGACTTGTCGGCACGCTTTTGATTTCAAGCCTTATCATCTTTCCGTCGATCAGTGCTATGCGAGTATTGAAAAGCTTCAAGGGTGTTATACTATGTGCAGGGATTCTCTCCGTAGTTTGCTTTTCCGTGGGGATTTTTGTCACCTATCTTGTGGATATTCCAACCGGAGCTGGAATTGTTGTCGTAAATGCTGTGATGTTTTTCCTGTTTAGCCTTTATGGTAAATTTGTTAAAATACATTGAAAATACATTGAAAATACATTGAAGGCTATGTAAAACGGTTGACAAAGACTTGACAGTAGTATATAATATAAGTAAATGTATTTCAAATATTCGATATTGCTGTTTGAAATGAAAAGGAAATGAAAAAAATGGGCGAAAACAAAAAATTCGTTGTTGATATCAATCCGATCTACAGCGGGGAAAAACACAGCATCGATTTTTCTTATCGGTTTTTACCTGAAAAAATCAGACAGGATATTCTGTTTGAAGAAGAAGCTTTAATTTTTGGACGAATTTTTGAAAAAACCGGCGGTCGAACGCAAAACGAAAGCTACATCGAACTCGATATTTCTATCAATGCACTCTATAAAACCTTTTGTGCGAGATGTTCCAAGGAAATCAATGAAACACTTGCACTTTCTTTGACGTTTTGTGTTGTCTCACAGTTGCAGAACGAAGAAAACGACGATTATATTATGGCGAAAAACGGAATCGTGGAGATTGATTCATTGGGAGAAATGCTCATATCATTGAATCTTCCGTTTCGGAGCCTTTGTATCTCCGATTGTAAAGGCCTTTGTACCGGGTGTGGTGCAAATTTAAATTATGAAATTTGTACCTGTAAAAAGGATAATTTTGATCCTAGGCTTGCAATTTTAAAAAAACTGCTTGACAAAGACGAAAATTAATTGTAAAATATACTTTGTGAGTAAATTCTGTAAAGAAAACATTGAGAATACAAAGGAGGTGCCACCGAAATGGCAGTACCGAAGAGGAAAGTATCGAAAGCAAGAAGAGATAAAAGACGCAGCAGTCATTGGAAATTATCATTGCCCGGCATGACAAAATGCGCAAAGTGCGGAGAGTTTAATCTTTCACACAGAGTTTGTAAAAATTGCGGCACATACGCCGGCAAGGATTATTCCAAGGCAAAAACAGAGATCGCAAAGGCGTAAGTCTTTTATTATCCTGTTATTAAAATATGGGAGGGATTGCCAGTGCTTTCCTTCTCTATTTTTGTTTCTATTCATGATAGTCCGCAAAGAGGGAAGTGAGAATGTTTGGTAAAAATCAATGCCGTTGATATCGGTTCTGCCTGTGCGAAAGCGGGCGTTGCCGCAGGTGACTTTTTGGTTTCCGTCAACGAAAGGGAAATATCGGATATTCTCGACTATCGATTTTATATCACCGAAAAAGAACTGACGGTATCCCTTTTGCGCAATGAAGTTCCTTATCGTATCAAAATAAGAAAAAAACAGTATGACGATATCGGACTTGAATTTGACAGCTATTTGATGGACGAAAAAAAGTCCTGTTGTAATAAGTGTGTGTTCTGCTTTATCGACCAGAATCCAAAAGGAATGCGGGAGAGCATCTATTTTAAAGATGATGACGCACGTCTTTCCTTTTTCTTTGGGAATTATATTACACTTACGAACTTAAAAGAACAGGATGTTCAGCGAATTATTGAAATGCACATTTCACCGATAAACATTTCTGTTCACACCACAAACCCCGAGTTACGTGTGAAAATGATGCATAATAAAAATGCTGGCGAGAGCCTTTCACTTCTTTCACGGTTTTATGACGGACAAATCCTGATGAATGCGCAGATTGTGCTTTGCAGGGGGTTAAACGACGGGGAAGAATTGAAAAAAACGCTTGACGATTTGTCAAAACTTCATCCCTATATTGGGAGTATTGCAGTTGTTCCATCGGGGCTTTCCGCACATCGGGAGGGGTTATCTCCATTGGAACCATATGATGCTCAAACGAGTGCCGAAGTCATCGAAATCATCCATCGAAAAGCGTTGGAGAATTTATCGAAATTTGGACTGCGGTTGATTTATCCGTCAGACGAGTGGTTTATCAAAGCAAACATACCGATTCCGGAAGAAGAATATTACGAGGATTACCCGCAGATTGAGAACGGCGTTGGAATGATTTCCAGCATGAAGGGTGAAATTGAACGGGAAAGTTTGTGTTTGCAGCAGGAAGAAACCCGAATTGATGAAAATAGAATTGTTTCTGTCGTAACGGGCGAGGCGGCATATGCGTTTATTTGTGAATCGGTGGATCGAATCAAAGAAAATTGGAACAAGTTCCATTGCAATGTCTACCTTGCGAAAAATCTTTTTTTTGGCGGGAATGTCACGGTGACGGGATTGTTGACTGGCAGTGACCTTTATGCTGCTTTGCAGGATAAGAATTTAGGGGACGAACTTTTCTTTTCGTCCAGTATGTTGCGGCATGAAGGAGATTTGTTTCTTGACAACATGAGTATTGTGGAACTTGAAACAAAGTTGAATATAAAAATGACACCTGTTTCCAATGACGGAGCAGAATTTGTGGAAAAGCTGCTCGGAATACAGATGTAAACCGAGAAAAAAGGGGGAGACCGAATGTCAAAACCGATTGTAGCGATTGTAGGAAGACCGAATGTCGGAAAAAGCACATTTTTTAATAAACTTGCGGGACAGCGGATTGCAATCGTGGAAGATACTCCGGGTGTAACCCGTGACCGCATCTATTACGAAACCGAATGGTGCGGAAGAGAAATGATTATCATCGATACGGGTGGAATTGAGCCCGATACAAATGATATTATTATGACACATATCAAGGCACAGGCTGAAATCGCAATCAGGACAGCCGATGTCATTGTGTTCATGACCGATATCCATGCGGGGATAACCCCTGACGATAGAGAAATTGCACTGATGCTCATGAAGAGCAAAAAACCGGTTGTGTTATGTGTCAACAAAGCGGACAGCACCGGGCGTACGCCCCCTGAACTTTATGAATTTTACGAACTTGGGCTCGGAGAACCGATTGCGGTTTCCTCTCTTCATGGAACGGGAACCGGAGATCTCCTCGAGCGGGTATGCGAACTTTTACCCGAAAAGCAAGAGGAAGTAGCACAGGAAGACGTGGTAAGAGTAGCGGTAATCGGAAGACCGAATGCAGGGAAAAGCTCTCTTGTAAATAAACTACTCGGTCAAAACCGCCTGATTGTTTCGGATATTGCGGGAACAACACGGGATGCCATTGATACGGAATTGGAAAACGAACACGGAAAATTTGTGTTTATTGATACTGCGGGCATTCGGAAAACCGGTAAAATTGCCAACAATATTGAACGATACAGTGTGCTGCGCGCTGGGCTTGCAGTCGAACGTGCCGATGTTTGCCTTATCATGGTGGATGCGACCGAAGGTGTAACGGCACAGGATGAGCACATCGCCGGAATTGCACATGAAAACGGCAAAGCATCAATTGTTGTAATCAACAAATGGGATTTGGTTGAGAAAGATACCAAGACCATGGACAACTTCCGAAAAGATATTTATACCGCCCTTTCCTATATGACGTATGCACCGACTGTATTCATTTCAGCGAAGACGGGACAAAGGGTCGACCGCTTGTTTGAGCTGATTAATTACGTGAACAATCAGTCTACCATGCGGATTTCAACAGGTATGCTGAACGATGTCTTGAACGATGCAACAACAAGGGTCCAACCCCCGTCCGACAAGGGAAAACGGTTGAAAATTTATTATATGACACAGACAGGAGTCAAAGCACCGACCTTTGTTTTGTTTGTCAACAATGCTGAACTGTTTCATTTTTCCTATCAACGGTATATTGAAAACAAACTGAGAGAAACCTTTGGTTTTGAGGGAACGCCAATTAAATTGGTAATCCGTGAAAAGGGCGAAGATTAATTTTCGTATTATCTTTTGTTAAAGAAAGGAAATATCGATTATGTTTTTAAAAATAGTATCTGAGGGCGTAATTCCTTTGTTCTTTCAAGGCTCAGCAGCAGCTTATGCGTCTTTTGCGGCAGGATATGTGCTGATTGCGCTCATCGCATATCTTTTGGGCAGCATTAATTTTGCACTTGTTATATTCAAGCGGAAAATTCAAAGATGATATCCGAAGCCATGGAAGCGGAAACGCTGGCACCACCAATATGATGCGTACTTATGGAAAATCGGCGGCTGTTATGACGATTCTCGGCGATGCGCTGAAAGCTGTTGTGGCAATCTTCATTGGATGGTGCATAATGGGGATGCATTTCGGAGGCGGGTATCTTGCAGCACTGCTCTGTATTGTTGGGCATGTTTATCCGTGTTATTTTAAGTTCAAGGGTGGGAAGGGCGTTGTTACCTCGGCGGTTGCAGTGCTCATGCTGAATCCGCCTATTTTTCTCATCATCATTACCGTATTTATATTAGTGGTTATCACAACAAGATATATTTCACTCGGTTCGGTAATCGGTGCTGCACTTTATCCTCTTTTGATTTATGTTACGGTTCCCGTCAGGAGCCGAGGGTTTGCATTTTTGTTTGCTTTTATTATTGCTTGTTTCGTCATTTACCTGCACAGGGATAATTTAAAGAGACTTGCGCATGGAACAGAATCTAAATTTAGTTTTAAATCAAAGAATCAATCCGAAAACAAGACAGAGAAGAACGAAAAATAACAGGTGTAAAAATGTCAAAAAAAAATAAAAAGAGTTCAAATCCCGAAAAAAATAACAAAAAGCAGGACTCCGATGTAAGGGAAGGGGAAGCCAGCGAGCAAATCGCGCCGTTACAAGACGATACGAATATTGTTTTCTTTTCCGCTTACGATAAGGACGAACTGTCTGTGAATCCGGAGCCTTATCTATATGGTACTATGAACCGCGGGGATGAGGAATCCAATATTGTTTTAGTTGACGATTATGCGGAGGAGACTCCAATTCCGGTTCCGAAACCGATTGTTCCCGAGAAACCGAGAAAAGCACCTGAGAAACGGAAAAAACAAAAAAAGCAGCCGCAGAATGTCGATTCGGATGCAAAAAAGACACAGCAAAAGCCATCGGAGCCTGTTCCGAGCGAAGCTGTGAAACCCAATACAGAATCAATTCCCCTTAAGCAAACCGTTCCCCATTCCACCGAAACGGAACAAACGGTTGTAACACAAACTGTAACCGAGCAAGTTGAGCCGGAACAACACGAAGCAAAAGTGCACTCTGGCGAATCAAAAGAAAAAATGACACAGATCATTCGAAAAGTAGCAATTGTACTTGCTTGCATTGTGTTTATCTGGTCTCTTTTTGACATTGTTTCAAGGCTTGTGGGTTACCGTAAAGCGGAAACGATTTACGACCATATGCAGAGCATTTTCTATAACGGTGTGGATAAGAACGATGTGATCCGAATGGACGGACCTTCCATGAATGATCGTCCTACGGTTGATCTATACACGGCATTGAGTGAAGAGTATGCAGGGAAAACAGTATATAAAGAGGAACGCCACAGCGAATTTGTCAAAATGCTTCCCCGTCTTGAACAATTGAACAAAATCAACGGAGATTTTCTTGGTTGGATTAAAATAAACGGCACACGTATCGATTATCCGGTGGTAAAGGGCATAGACAATGAATATTATCTTACCCACACCTTTGACGGTTCGGTTTTAAAATCGGGTTCCGTTTTTGCGGATTATCACAATAATACATTGGTTACCGAAAACCGTAATACAGTGATTTACGGGCACAACATGAAAGACGGCTCCATGTTCAGTAGTCTGATGGAATTCAACGAGGAAGATGTGTTCCGAAATGGAAAAATAAAACTATATACAAAGGACGGTATTTTTGAATATACGCCGTTTTCCGTACATGTTGCCGACCCGGATTATCCCTTTTTCCAGACGGTTTTCACCGATGACAATGATTATTTGGATTATTTGAAGGATATGCAGTCGAAATCAATTTATAAGAGTGGTGTTTCGCTGCGTGCAAGTGATAAAGTCATCACACTCATGACCTGCACAAATACAATTGTCAACAGAAGGCTCGTGGTACATGCCGTGCTGACTTCTCAGGCAAACTAAAAAAAGACAAAAATAAAAAAGGACTTTTCGCGAAAACGGAAAGTCCTTTTCTTTTTGGGCTTGATTCTATTCAAACGATTGAACGAAGCGCAAAAAGAAGGATGAGCAAGGCTGGCACTAATAAAAAATAATTGGTGAAAATGAAAAGTTGAATCACTGTTCCACAGAAAAATGACGGTAGCTGATTAAAAGAAATTGCTGATGTCCTTTTTTAAACTATAAATAATTTTCTTTTCAAGCCGTGAAATATAAGATTGTGAAATTCCAAGAATATCGGCGACCTCTTTTTGGGTTTTTTCATTCCCGTAAGGGTCGGAAAGCCCGAATCGCATATCGATAATTGCTTTATCCCTTTTTGACAGGTGCTTTACCGCATCTAAAATCAACCTTTTTTCCTCTTCATCCTCAATTCCTCGGTGCACAGTGTCGTTTTCCGTACCAAGAATGTCCGACAAAAGCAGTTCATTTCCATCCCAGTCGACATTGAGCGGTTCATCAAGCGACACTTCGTTTTTCATATAGGAATTTTTACGTATGTACATGAGAATTTCATTTTCGATACAGCGTGAAGCATAGGTTGCAAGTTTTATGTTTTTATCAGCCTTAAAGGTATTAATAGCCTTCATCAGCCCTATGGTTCCTATGGAGATCAAATCCTCAAGCCCCGTGCCGGTGTTTTCAAATCGCTTTGCAATGTAAACCACAAGCCGCAAGTTCTTTTCAACAAGTGTCCGCTTAATGAATCGGTCCTCTTCACTATTATCGCCTTTTAGCCGTGCAATGATTTCAGCCTCCTCCTGTGCGGTCAACGGAGGAGGAAGTGTATCTGAACCGTTTACATAATAGACCTCATCCTCTCGTAAAAGGTCAATGGTTCTACGAAGGTCTGGATTGAAACTCGCAAATATCCTATGTTTTTTTAGAAAATTCAAAAGAATCGTTTTTAGGCTAATATATCCTTTTGATATACTGTTAAGATTGATTTCTATATTGTCTTTTGTTTTTTTATACATGATTCTTACCTCCGTTTATATTGTATCTACAAGAAGACTCGGAATAATACCGTCGGTCCCTCCATAATCGGAATCGGTGTTGTCGGCGGCAACGACAGCGTCCAGGTCAATTTTTTTATTGTTGTGAAACACCGTCAATTTATCGGGTCGAAATCCCGGAATAAGCGATCTTCCCTGCGGGGTTGAGATTGGAATAAAACGGAGTTTCAGTCGGACAATCTCATCTTTGTTTTCGGAGTCGATCAAACCAAAGATATTGATTGTTTCATCGTTCTTTGACAATAATCGTCGCAGCTTTTTCTCTTTGATAATCACAACGGGAAGGGAACTGTAAGGATCCCGCAACAAATTTCCGCTGTCGCAAAGCAAACTGAACTTTTCGCTTTTATCCCCGAAAAAAACCTGTGCGTCTATTTTGGATACCGAGGCACTTTTTGAAAATATTTTCCCACCCAGCATGGAAAATAAAAAAATGATGCCCGTAACTGCCATGAAAACAAGCGGTGAGAGTCCTTTACGTGTTTGCCCAAATGAAAGAAAAATGGAGGACGCAAAGTTGTATAGGGCGCTGATTCCGCCTCCGAAGAGTAGACTCACCATATAAAAAAGAATCACAAGTTTCAGATAACCGAGCGCAGAGGTGAAATTATATGCGATATAACACATAAGCATAGACATACAAATATGTATCAAAGTGATGAAAAGACCATTTAAATTCAACGTAACAACTGCAACCGCATATAACGATCCGAGCACCGAAGAAAAAATGAGTTTCCAGAGTTTCAGTTTGAAATGTAGGATTTTGCCAACAGAGAGCAAGACAAGAAAATCAAGACAAAAGTTTATGATAAAAAGAACATCGGCATAAATGACACGCAAAGCATACACCACACATTCCTCAAAGATTCAATAACACGATTATATCAGCATCCAAATGCGAATGTTGTCAAAAGCAAGTACAAGCAATGCGAAAAAAGACAAATCTTTTTCGGCATAATAATCAATTATTATCATAAACTGAACTGTGTTTGAACTGCAAAAATGGGAAAGAGGTGTCGCTGTTGTTTTTTGGCGATTTGATTGTGAAGGTCAGTTTATCGGAGGATGCAATTCCGATTAAAGGTGCTGCCGTTTATGTAAAAAAGAACAACATCACGCCGGACCCCGACCATTTCGGCGAATTTCTTCGCAATTCAGAAGTTTCGGAAAGCGAATATGATGAAAAATTTGTAACCGACGAAAACGGGGAAACCAAACCGATTTCGGTGGAAACACCTAATCCGGCACTCGCCAACGACGAAAACAATACACAAATTCCATATTCGGTTTGTGATGTATATATTATAGCAAACGGGTTTGTACCCACAAGAATCAGGGGGGTGCAGATGTTTGGGGGGCAAAGGAGCATATTACCCGTAAAACTCACTGTCGCAACGCAATCCGATCATCGGGTAATCATCATCAATATTCCGCCGCATAACCTTCTTTTATCTGTGGAGAGAAATCATGAATGGGAAAGCGCTGTTCCTATTTTGCCGAAAATTGATCAGGCGGTTTATCTTCCGAAAAAAATATCGGTTCATATGGGGGAACCTTCCGTCGACGCGCCGGTTCTATATGTGGATTTTATTGATTATATCAAAAATGTTGCATCCTGCGAAGCCTATCCCACTTGGCCGGAAAATGCGTTGTATTCCAATTTGTTGGCGATGATTTCTTTGGCGCTGAACAGAGTATATACCGAATGGTATTATTGCCAAGGGTATCATTTTCAAATTACAAATTCCGTATGTTACGATCAAGGCTATGTGGCGGGCAGAAATGTATTTTTTGAAATCAATTCTATTGTCGAGGATATATTTGACACCTATATTCGAAAAGTTGGCAATATAGAACCGCTTTTTGCCGTGTACTGTGACGGAAAAAACATATCCTGTAACGGATTGGAACAATGGGGTGCAGTTGCACTTGCCGAAGAGAATATGTCTCCGATTCAAATTTTGCAGAACTATTACAGCGACGAGATTGAACTTGTCATTGCTGATACCGTTCAGAATCCAGACGCTTATCCGGGAGAACCGCTTTGCTTTGGTTCCATGGATGAGTCTGTTCGAAAACTACAAGGAAAACTGAATCGAATCAGAGAAAATTACCCTAAAATACCGCACATTGCGGTCGAAACAGGAAAATTTGACGCAGATACCGACGCTGCGGTGCGAAAATTCCAAGAGCTTTTTTATCTTTGTGCGGACGGAACTTGCGGAGCAGACACATGGCGTCGAATTTCTGACATTTATGAGGCGGTTACCGCCCTTTCAGAATTTACAAGAGAGGGAATGGCGCCGAACTTTCCGGCAGAACCTCCAAACACATTGTTGCAGACAGGGAGCCGAGGCGCAGAAGTCATGTTGTTACAATTTCTTCTTGGCGATGTCGGACTGTTTTATCAGGCGGTTCCATCGATTGAAATCGACGGCTTTTTTGGTCCCGCTACAAAAACAGCTCTTATTTCTTTTCAAAAAACCTTTGGAATGGAGCCGACCGGAATTGTTACGGTCGAAACCTGGGAAACGCTGTTCCGCATTTTTGACAGGATTCTTGAAACTGTGGTGCCTCTGTTGGCGGTTTCTCAATTTCCCGGATACGAGTTATCCGTCGGCAGCGTGGGCGAAGGTGTCAGCCTAATGCAGTCCTATCTCAACATCCTTTCCAATTATTATCCGACTGTGATGAAAATGGGGGTAACAGGGGTGTTTGATGAATCGACAAAAGATGCAGTAACGGAATTGCAAACGATTTTCGGAATCAAGCCAGCGGGAACAATTAATTTTGAAACCTGGACGAAAATTCTTGAACTGTATCAAAGCAACGAAAACGGAATGAAAATGGCAGAAGAACCGTCAGTGAAAAGCAACTATCCCGGAACTCCGGTTCGCTTTGGCTCGCGGGGGGAAGCGGTAAATACGGTGCAGAAAATAGTAAACGAAATCAACAAAAAGCATTCCGGCGATCGAAGAATACCGGAAGATGGGTATTACGGAAATTCCACAAGAATCGCAATCGCAATTTACCAAAAGAGAAAAGGGCTTGAACAAACCGGATTTGTGGATCAAACAACATGGAACTGCTTGCAGGAAGATCAAAACAAGGAGAAAAAGACATGAATGTATATACAAAGGAAACAGGAAAACTTCAGAAAATCACATCGAATTTTACAGTGAATTTTCAAGCTGCATTCGATGCGGTCGAAAAAGGAACAAAAGACAAAATCAACGAAATCAGAGTCCGCGCAAAAATGCCGGTCAGTTTAACAATTGATGGGGAAAACTATATGCTTTCGACCGATGGAAAGGTCAAACTAACGGTAAACAACCCTTTGATTTTAAGTGAATCGGACATTGACAATTTCATTTATAAGCTTTGCGCTGGTTCGGTTTACAGTTACTCCGAATCTATGAAGGACGGCTTTCTCACGAAATTCGGGTTTCGCGTCGGTCTTGGGGGATATGTTGTCAATCGCAATGCGAAAATCGAAGGGATATCAAAAATTACATCGCTAAATATTCGGATTCCCCGTCATATTCCGGGGGCAGCTGTTAATATAATGAAACATATAGAAAATCACGGACTCTCTGGCGGCGGAATTTCTTGCGGTTTTCACCTCCGGGACAGGGAAAAACCACCTTTCTCCGCGAACTTGCAGTCAATCTGTCGCATGGGTAATTTGCGGCGGAATTGATAAACGGTTTCGGGTGACAATTGTGGACGAGCGCAGCGAAATTTTCATCGAAGACATGTTCTCAGGGTGTTTGATCGATCTTTTGGATTCCTGCCCGAAGGCAAAGGGAATCGAAATTGCAACAAGGGTGCTTTCCCCCGAAATTATCGTCTGTGATGAAATCGGAAGTGCACTCGAAGCGGAGGAAATATTAAAATCCTATTCACAGGGGGTTTTGCTGATTGCCTCCTGCCATGGAAACGATTTTGAAAGCGTTGCAAACAAACCGCATATCAAAAGTCTAATCGACAACGGAGTTTTTGAATATGCATACTGCATGAAGAGAAGTGGAGATCAGATTGTCGGTGAAATTATCAAATGTAAGGAATGAAGGAAAGTGTTGAAGATTATCGGTCTCATTTTTGTTTCGTCAGCGGTGTCTTTCGGCGGCATTCTGATGTCGGAATCCATCCGGGAAGGAACAAGACAGCGAAGTGCGTTGTTAAATCTCTTATACTTCATTAAATCAAATATTGCACTCGGTTCGTTGCCACTACACGAAATTTACTGTCGGTTTGAGGACAAAACGCTAGAAGAAATCGGATTTATCAGAGAAATGCGAAAACACACACCGGATTCTTTGTACCGTGCATTTGAGAATACAAAAGGAATTAAACTCACCGAGAAAGAAAAAGCCGATTATTTCAGTTTCGCCTCGCAAATTGGCAGAACGGGAAGTGTGGAAAATGAAGAAACCCTCTGCCTTCGGTATATTGAAATTTTAGGGAAAGTTGCCGAAAGTGAAAACAGCAAAGATGAAAACCGGGCAAAGCTGTTTCGTAGGCTCGGACCGGTTTTAGGATTGTTTCTCGCAGTGATATTAATATAGAAAGACAAGGGAATGAATATGGACGTAAGTTTGATTTTAAAAATTGCCGGAATCGGAATTCTGGTCACAACTGCACATCAGATCCTGTCCAGAGCAGGGCGGGAGGAACAGGCATCGCTTGTCACACTTGCAGGTGTTATTGTTGTGCTTTTGGTATTGGTGCAGGAAATAGACAAGCTGTTTTCCGCAATCAGAAACATCTTCGGCTTTTGAAACCATGACTTTTGTAAAAGTAATCGGAATTGCTCTTGCGGGTATGATTCTTTCGGTGCTGCTTCGAAAGATGAGGGAAGAATATTCTGTGATGATCACACTTGCACTTTCCATTGGTCTCATCAGTGCTGCCATTGCAATGATACTTCCATTAATTGAATATATCCGCACCCTGTCGGAAAATACGGGATTTGACACTTATCTTGACATTATGTTAAAGGCATGCGCAATTGGTCTTTTGACGACCTTTGCGGCGGAAATATCAAGGGATGCCGGAGAAAGTGCCATTGCCTCCAAAATTGAGATGGTCGGAAAATGTGCCCTGTTGATGAGCGCACTCCCTGTAATGAAAACGTTGATTGAAGCGGCAAAAGGGTTTATAAGTTAAAAAGATACGGGATGGTTTAAAATGAAAAAGATTGTAAAAGTGACGTTGTTCTCTCTGTTGTTCGCCATGTTGTTTTCCTTTTCAACCTGTGCCATTCAGGAAAAAAAGGAGTTGTCGGAGGACATGCTCGGAATCGATTACAATAAATATGTTGCAGGTCCGCTTTCCGGTGATACCAAATTTCATACAGAGGAAAGTGCGGAAAAAAAAGCGGACATGGCGGTTAAAACCTTGAGCATCAGCGGCATAGTAGGGTATTTTTTTCAAAGCATGAGAGACATTTTTCTGCCGTCGGTAAAAACCTTTGCCGGTGTTTTTGCCATTATTGTTTTAAGTGCGGTGTTTGGAGCGTTGAAAGAGAGCTTTGGTGGAGTTTCCGAAGCGATGGAGTACATATCGACTCTCTGTCTTGCCTGGTATTTGTTTGCTCTGATGAAGCCTGTCATCGAAAATGTAAGTACTGTCATCCAAAGAATGTCGCTGTTTATGGTGTCGTTGATTCCCACGATGGCGGCACTGACGGCAAGTGCGGGAGGACAGGCACAAGCCGGGATTGGATCAACCACAACCGCTCTCATCTTGAATTATGTGCAAAGCGTGGCAACCTTTGTGATTTTTCCTGCTGCTAAAGCCGTTTTTGTGCTGGCGGTCATTACGGCAATTTCCGAAATGGTCAATTTGTCTGGGGTCACGTCATTCATTAAAAATGCCTGTATCTGGGGGATTGGGCTTATGATGACCTTATTTACAGGCATCTTGTTTTTTCAATCATCGGTTGCCGCCCATGCCGATACTCTGTCGGTGAGAGGGGCGCGATTTGTGACCACAAGCTTTATTCCGGTGATTGGCGGAATGGTTGGAGAAAGTATGAGGACGGTTGTTGCAAGTGTCATGCTAATCAAAAGCATTACAGGAATGCTTGGCATATCGGCGATTGTTTATTTTGTCATTCCGCCGCTTTGCGCAATCTTGATTCACAAAATGTATCTTTTGGTGTGCGCTTTCTCGGCAAAAATCATCGGTTTGCAAAAACAATCGGCGTTTTTATATGAAATCAATTCTGCGCTCAACATATTAAATGCGCTTGTCATTGCGGTAACGTTGACGTTTATTGTAATCGTTGCGGTGTTTATCAACGTATCCTATTCGGCATGAGGTAAAAAAAGATGTTTTCAAAAATAAATGAATGGTTTGCGCTTTTGTTCACAGCGGCTGTTGTTGCTGCAGCCTGTGATATTTTTGCAGCAAGTACACTTGGAAAAAGCGAGAGTATCAAAAAGTGTCTGAAGTTGATTCTTGGACTTTGCGTCAGTTGTGCGGTGATTCTGCCTATCTTTTCGGCACTTTCTGGAATAAACGGTATAAAAATTCCCGATGGGTACCATGTTGACGCAAAAGAAAGCGGTGTAAAATTAAATGCAGTGGATGATTACACCATTTCTTTGACGCAGTCAAATTTAGAGAATCAATTGAAAAAGAAACTTGAAGAAAAACTTGGAATAAATATACCTGAGCTTCGCATAGAATTATACAAGAAAGAAAATGAAGGAAGTGTCGAGGTGGTGGTATCAAAAGTCACGGTTTACATTAAGCGGGAGGATGAAAGCGCAGAACCGGAACTAACAAATCAGGTCAAAGAGTTGTTATCCTGTGATGCGGTGATAAAATTTGAAGATGAACGGTGAAATTTTTAAAAAAGCACAAGACTATTTTAAGAGTTCAAAAGGAATAGCGGCAGTGGTGTCCATGTTGTGTATTGGTCTTTTGCTTGTGTTTGTCAATGGATTTTTCACAACCGATACCGACAAAAAGGAAACTGCAGCGTTGTCGGAAAATGATTTAAATCGGTATACAAAACAGTTGGAAGAACAACTGACACAAGTGGTATCCAACATCTACGGTACCGGGAATGTAAAGGTAATGATCACCCTTGAAAGTTCCTTTGAAAATGTGTTTGCGAACAACGCAAGCATTGATGAAGGCGGTAAAGAAGAGGATGACAACCGTACGACACAAAAGCAACTGGTTCTGTCCAATTCCAAAAATGAAGGCGATGTGCCGATTGTAATAAAACAGATATCCCCAAAAATCAAAGGAGTAATCATAGTGTGCGACGGTGGCAATCAAGCAAGCATCAAAGAAGAAATCATCAATGCCGCATCGGTCGTTTTTCATGTTGCTACGAACAGAATTTATGTCACTGGAGGAAAATGATATGGTACGAAACACATTGCGTTTGATAAATAAAAATAAGAAAGTAGTGGTTGTAGTTGCATGTCTTGCAATTATTGTCACTGCAGTATATGTCGACTGGAGAATCGGTGGTTCCGACCCTAAAAATTCTGAGTATCTGTACACCAGCGAAATATCAGACAGCTCTAAAATTTTAGGAGAAGCAAAATTTGTTGACAATAAAAAGGATACAACGAAAAAGAGCCTTGATGCAAGTAAAGATGTTTCCACGGACAACTATTTTTCATCGGCGCAAATAAACCGCAAGCGTTCCCGCGATGAATCAGTGGAAATGTTGCAAACAGTTGTTGATAGCTCCGAATCCATGCCTGACGTCAAGGACAAAGCACTAAAGGATATGATGACCATTGCATCAGATATTGAAAAAGAAGCAACGGTTGAAGAAATGGTAAAAGCAAAGGGCTTCAAGGATTGTATTGCTGTTATTACCGGCGAAAATATCAATGTC
>Ga0183099_1000892_pt1 | contig 18934 bp, 17 predicted proteins | sample Biomet1_FD_127788 | JGI IMG/M metagenome (GOLD analysis project Ga0183099, IMG submission 127788) | Microbial communities from bioreactor (seeded with anoxic lake sediment) at LBNL, California, USA - Biofuel metagenome 1 | ecosystem: Engineered > Bioreactor > Anaerobic > Unclassified ... | reverse complement strand
TGGACGCCGAAATTATCATGTTCGGTCCTCAGCATGAGCACAGCCATGTCATCAACCACATGATAAAAATGGTCAGCGGTTAGTGTCTGGCCGAGAAAATATGAAGAGAAGGCTTTCCGCCTCTAGGATTTCATCTGCTCTTAGGTAGTGATTTTCAGGCAATGGTGCAAAATCAAGGACGGAATCTTCAGGAAGGGCGGATTGTTCTTGGACAAATTGTCGCAAGGAAATCGGCGTTGCCTAACAGTAGCATGCAGATGGAGCCAGCCAACTCACAAGCTCCACAAACAAGAAGACCACTGATTTCTCAGTGGTCTTTTCGCTAGAAGATATCGGAAGAAATATATTAGCTGTTGATAGAGATATTCTCTGCTGTGACACGTATAAATTCTATAGGTCATCGCTGGCTTAACGTTAACAAGGTGAGATAGAGCTAGCTACTCGACAGCCTGAACCACATCTGACACATGCATGAGGACAGGCGTTATACCAAACAGATTGATCAGCATCTAGAGGTAACCCCATGAAGATGATTTATCGTTTAGCCCAAGGCGCTGTGGCAATAGTCATGCTGCTTAGCGTGGCAAGTTGCTCAAACATGTCAAAACAGGATAAAAATACCGCGATTGGTGCCAGTATTGGTGCTGTCGGTGGTGCTGTACTAACTGGCGGTGGTACCGTTGGCACCCTTGGTGGCGCCGCAATCGGCGGCATTATCGGTCACGAAATCAAAAAGTAAAACAGGTCGCCATCTGGCCTTTTGTTATGCATGACAAACGAACCAAATCCGGGGGTTTTAACCCTCGGCTTGTCATTAGTGATCTGACCCAGCAACAATGAACACTGAGTTAAGTGATTTTCTGTTGTTCAAATCGCTCTCCGTGGATCGCTTCAACCTTCAGGCCATGAAAAAAACTGCTCCGAACAGATCTTATTGTAACAACATCCTTTCGCGCTCATGCTGCAAATTAATTCATGATCGCGTAGTAATGTTTAATAGTCATTCAACAGTATTGACTACCTCGATCGGTGCGTTCAATTTCTGATAGTCCAGTATCATTTTTTTGACACAGTCTTGTTCTTAACATCCTGAAAAACCAATTATTAGATTACAGTTAATGAGACAGAGTCTTTTTTACTGAAAGGATGATCAGATGATATTTGAGATCTTTCTACTGAACCATAATTTTGAAACTCAGCTGCAATTATTAAAAGAGATGAATTGTGATGTTTGCACTGGTTTTTTCACCACCGGATTCTGCGCAAGAATTTGAACAACTATCGTTACACGTTAATCGATATACATCATAACTAAGTGCGTAATATGCAGCGGAGGCCCTGTGAATAAATGGATTGTGATGGGACTACTGTTGCTGGCAACAGGGCTTCAGCCATTAATGGCTTCTGACTTACTTCGGGTATTAGCTTGGCCGGGCTATGCAGATCCCGACGCGGTTAAGCAATTTGAAAAACAGATGGGCGTTCGGGTGGAAGTAACCCAGGTTGATTCTGATGATGTTCTGTGGAATCTGGTCAGTGATAGTAGGGCGCCTGCTTTTGATGTTTTTGCTGTTAATACTGCCGAATTATCTCGTTACATTGCAGCCGGACTCGTTTCACCAATAGATCGTGAACAGATACCTAATTCCCGTCTGCAGTTACCGCGATTTCGGGATGTGAACACAGCGGTACCCGGTGTCGTAAAGAATAAGCTCATCTATGGTATGCCATACACCTACGCTGATATGGGGCTTATCTACGATAAAAAAACGTTTAAGGTTCCACCAACATCGATTTCAGTCTTGTGGGATCCACAATTTAGCGGTCGCGTGCTGGCGTATGATGGAGGCGTACATAATTTCTCGCTGGCAGCCCTTAAGAACGGAAGCCACAATCCATTCAAAATTGAAGAGAGAGATTGGGCCTCGCTGGTCGCTGATCTGATCGCATTACGGCGTAATGTGTTGGGCTTTTACGCGCAGCCAGATGAAGCCTTAAAGTTGTATCGTGACCACAATGCGGTATTGCTGTTTGCCAACTATGGCTCGCAGCAACTTCAGACTTTCAAAGCGTCAGGGTTGGATGTTGGCTATATCGTACCGAAAGAGGGGGCGTTGGCATGGATGGATTGCTGGGCTATCGTTGCAAAATCTTCACATAAAAAACTGGCTGAAGCTTGGATCAACTACATGCTGGATCCAATGGTCAGCAACTATCTCGTTATACGTCAGGGGCTATCAAGTACGCTGACAGACAATGCGGAACACAGCAACGATATTTTGTTCTGGCTGCAACCACCTGAAGATGTAAATAAACGGATGTTGTTATGGAAAAGCATAATATCTGGCGATCAATTAGAGAAGGTCTTGTCCCGTTGAGGTTTGGTATTGCAGCTCGTCTGGCAATCTTGTTGGCTGTATTTGCATTGCTAATTAGTGGGTTGACCACGTTACATCTTTACCATGCGAGTAAAACGTTACTCCGTGATGCGGCACAAGAACGCTTGTTAACAACGACGCAAGTCCTGGGAAGCCGCATTATGAATGTGCTCGAGGATGCGATACAGGATGCACGCCGATTAGCTGACTCCCCTGATGCCTTGGCTGTATTACGTGATCCAAGTTCACCGGCAACTAAGCCGATGGCTGATGAGATTGCTGTGCAATTTACTTCGCAATTACGATTTAATCCTGAGTATTACCAAATACGTCTGATCAGTGCCGCTGATCATGGTTTAGAGCAAGTTCGAGTCGATCGGGAAGAGGCAGATCAATTTCTCCGGATAGAAAACCATGATTTACAGGAAAAGGGACATTATCCCTATGTATTTGAAGCATTAAAACTTCCACGGGGGGGCGTGTATCTCTCTCCGATGGCAATAAATCATGAAATCGGAGCTCATGCAGGCACTGAGATACCCACATTACGAATATCGGTGCCTGTATATGATAAAAACGGTGATAAGCCACTTGGTTTGGTGGTAATGAATTTAAGTATGCACGGTATATTTTCTCTCCTTGGAGAGAGTCTGCCGCAGGATCACGAACTTTATCTCGCCAATCAAGATGGGGAGTTTATTGTTCATCCTGATCCATCCATCGCTTTTGCTTTCGAAAAAGGACGTAGTGCACGTGTTCAGATGCAATTTTCTGATACCGCGATATTGTTTGATGGAAAGCTTAAAAGTTCTGTTTTTGCCACTCAAAGTGCAATCGATGGAAAAATTCGACCGGTAGCCGCAGCATTTGTACGTGTAGATGGAAAAGAGGCATCAGGCGCCCAATTTTTTGTGATTGGTTTAGCGCAATCTCTTGATGTGGTGCTGGCCAGTACTCGTAATCTGATGGTATCGACGATCCCTGTCATTCTTGGATTTGGTCTCCTGGCGATTGTTTTGGCTGGCTTATTAGGCCGGACGTTTACTCGATCTTTGCGCCAAATAGCTGATGAAATCAGTCAATTCCCTAAGCAGTCTAATGCTGAAATGCACTTACCCATCGACCGACAGGATGAAGTGGGAGTATTGGCCAGAGGTCTTGTTGCCATGCAGCAAGAGATCAGAGAAAAACTTCTTGAACTCGATCACCAGCGGGATGAATTACAGTATCAGGCTCATCACGATTCATTAACGGGATTACCTAATCGCTTATTATTGATTGAACGTTTTAGACAAATGCTGGCCCGATCACATCGGAACGGCACTATTGTTGCGGTCTTTTTTGTTGATCTGGATAAATTCAAAACAATTAATGACCGTTTTGGCCATGACGCCGGGGATACGGTGCTAAAAGTAACGGCAAAGAGATTGCGTGATGCTGTACGTGAAGAAGATACCGTTGTGCGAATGGGTGGAGATGAATTTATTATTTTGCTGGAGGATCTTCAGAACAGCGTCTATGTGCAACTTATTAGCAATAAACTTCTTGAAACCATTTCTCTGCCTATTCACTGGGGTTCAACGGAGTTACAACTCAAAGCAAGCATCGGCATAGCATATGCGCCATTTGATGGTGACACGATAGACAAGCTGGCATCGTGTGCTGATACCAGAATGTACCAAGCTAAAGCGAAAGGTGGTGATAGCGTGGTATTTGTAACCGAGAATGAGTAGATAACGACTACTGTGGAATAGATTTATTTTGAATACCTTCACATGCCTTGGCATGTCAGAAATTCATCTAATACTTGTTTAAGTGGCATGCCGCTACGTTCTTTGGTTTGGCGTGAAACGCGAATACAGAACTGGAGATCTTGATCCCGAAGTGACTTCGGGAGAGGCATACCTAGCAGAAAAAGACGGTACTTATTATTTTCTGCTAGGTAAATTGTGCTGAATGCAGATTATTTCCTTTAAATATAATTAATTTACGGTCTGCATCCTAATTCTGTCGATATGTCTGAAGCTGCTTTTTTTAACGGTATCAGGAGCGCATCTTGACCCAGTTGATTCAGTTTCACTGTAGGTAATGAAATTGAAACGGCATAAGGAACCCGATTGTAAATATCAAAAACAGGTACAGCTATACATGAAACGCCGAGTTCATTTTCTTCACGATCCATTGCGAAACCTGTTTGACGAATATTTTCTAATTCTGAATATAGGGCGTCGAGTGTTGTGATCGTGTTATGAGTCAGTTGTTGGATTTCATCTTGATGCGATTTCCAATATTTTTCTGGATAGTCGCTTTGCCCATGCGCTAAGAAAATTTTCCCCATCGCAGAGCAATACAGGGGCATATGCTGACCAATATAGGCTCGGGTGCGCATCATGCCGGTGGTGGGTTCCAGCTTGTAAATCAAAATTGCATGGTCATCTTCTCGACTGGAAAAATTAACGGTTTCACACGTTTCCAGATTCAATGTCTCTAGATGGCTGGCCGCTACATGCAGAATATTGAGAGAGGAAAGCGCCTTTTGCCCAATGGAAATAAATTTAGTTGTGAGTCGGTAACTACCCGCTGCAGGTGCTGGAGTGACATAACCGGCAACATGTAACCCTTGTAAGAGCCGATGCACTGTACTTTTATTCATACCCGCCAGTTCGGAAAGGTGGGCCAAAGGACATCCGTTAGGAAAATTACTTAGAATTTCAATAAGATGTAAAGCCCTAAACAGACTTTGACTTCCCTGAGGGATATCCTTTTCGTTCAGTTCTTTCATATCGCCGCTTCCTGATTCAGTTTCTTTACATACTACCTTACTGAAGCTCGTCATGACAGCCATAGCAATCCCTTTTGAAATTGTGCGACTACTCACAGATTCGAGATGATTTTTTAACTCATTGAAATATAAGAATAAATAAGGGGTGCTTAATTTTGACTCTTTCATGATAAGGGCGTAGATTTGAAATCAAGTTCCATATAGTGAAATTTGATTGAGAGTGTGTTGTCCTCATCGATTCATGTCATTCAAAGGATGTCGAGTCATGATTGAAGGGTTTGCGAAAGATCAGCCAGTTCTGTCGATGCAAAATATCGTCAAGAAATTTGGCAATACGGCAGCGGTTAATAATGTCAGTCTTGAAATTATGCCGGGGGAAGTCGTCGCATTATTAGGTGAGAATGGTGCTGGTAAATCGACCCTGATCAAGGTGCTTGCTGGTGTGCATCAGCGTGATGGTGGTGAGATCTTATTTAAGGGACAAAAGATAGAATCTGCTGCCAGTATTAAGAAAGGAAATGAACAACCCATCTCTTTTATCCACCAAGATCTAGGCTTAGTCGAGTGGATGACGGTGGCAGAAAACATCGCCATGGTGATGGGGTTCCCTCGCAAATTTGGCATGATCGACTGGGCTGCAACCCGTCAACAAGCAGCCAATGCGCTGGCTGATGTCAGTATTGCACTTGACCCCGATGCCCGCGTCTTTGAATTATCGCGTACTGAAAAATCTTTATTAGCGATTGCACGTGCCGTTGCGGTTGATGCCTATTTATTGGTGCTTGATGAACCAACCGCATCTTTGCCTGCCGATGATGTTAAACACCTATTTCGCATTATGAACCTGCTACGCAGCCGTGGCGTTGGCATGATTTACGTGACGCATCGTTTAGATGAAGTGATGGAAATTGCCGACAGTGTTTGTGTCATGCGCGATGGCTGTTATGCCGGTGGTGGTTCAATCAAACAATATAACCTACGTAGCTTGGTCGAACTGATTGTTGGTTCTTCTGTGCGCCAAGATCAACGCCGTGCATTGCCTGAAATCAATCAACATCCTGTGCTGAGCATGAAAAATGTGCGGATTGGTGACACTGGCCCTGTGAGCTTTGATGTGCGTCCGGGTGAAATGGTGGCGCTGGCGGGTTTACGTGGGGCAGGTCAGGAGGAAGTGGGTCGTCTACTCTTCACGCAACGTAAGCTCGATCAAGGTGATATTAAACTGTGCGGCAAACCATTCAACGCTACAACACCTGCAGAAGCTATGAGTAGCGGTGTCTCTTTTGTGGCCGGAGATCGTATCGGTGAAAGCTTGGTCATGTCGATGTCGGTGCGCGAAAACCTGTTCTTAAATCCTGTTGCATCGGGTCACAAACCTATTTCGGTGTATGACGAAAATTCCGAATCGCCACAAAGCTGGGAAAAAGTCCGCATGTTTGATGTGCGCCCAATGGATATCAACATTGAAGTCAGTGCTTTGTCTGGTGGTAACCAACAGAAAGTGGTGATGGCTCGCTGGTTAGAATTGCATGCTCCTTTACTCATTTTAGAAGACCCAACCGCGGGCGTAGACGTCGGTGCGCGGGCTGAAATTTATGACTTACTGAATCAGGCACTGGCACAGGGTGTGTCAATTCTATTGATCAGTAATGACCTCGAAGAAGTTGCTCATATTTGTAACCGTGCGCTGGTATTTAACCGCGGACAGATTGTCGGTGAACTCTTTAATCAGGATGTGACTTTTGCAAACTTGCTGGAATTAGCCTCCGGTACAGGCAAAGCCGCTGCATAACAACAATGAATTTGAATCAGGCAAATTTCAATCGTGAAGCAGTATTGCCTTTAAATCTACCAGGAGTGCTTTATGGCGAGTAAAACTTCAGTTAAATCAACAGCCTTAGAGGAACGCGTTTCTCTCAGTCAACATGGAATGACGGCATGGCTGATGCAATTATTCACCCGTTACGGCTTATTAGTCATCTGTGTTCTGTTGGCAGTACTGTTTTCGGTGGCAACGCCATCGTTTGCATCGATGCTGACATTACAGGCCATTTTGGCGAGTAAATCGAAAATTGCGCTGCTGGCATTAGCGGCAACCATTCCTATGATTGTCGGCAAAATCGACTTAAACGTCGGTTTCGGGATCGTGCTCTGGCACATCTTGGCTATCACCTTACAAGTCGAATATGGCTTCTCGTGGGAGATGGCGTTGGTGACCGTCGTGGCGTTATCCGCTGTGTATGGTTTGCTGAATGGCGTGTTGGTTGCCTTGGCTGATATCGACAGTTTCGTTGCTACCTTAGGTTCAGGCACCGTGCTTTACGCTGTTGCGTTGTGGCACTCCGGTGGTCGTCAGATCGTCGGTGACTTGCCAGAAGCCTTTATTGCACTGCACCACACTGAATTCTTCGGCATTCCAGTTGCGGCGTTCTATGTTGTTTTCGTTGCGATTGCACTGTGGATCATCACTGAGCATACACCGATTGGTCGTTGCATGTATGCCGTGGGTGGTAACCCCGCTGCTGCAACACTGAATGGGATCAACGTCAATCGTTACACCATCGGTGCCTTCATCGCATCGAGCGTGCTGACTGGTTTCACTGGCGTCGTGATTGCCGCTGAGCAAGGTGTTGGTCAGGCAAGCGTCGGGATGGACTTTCTGTTACCTGCGTTGGTCGGTGCTTTCTTAGGTAGTACAACGATTCGTCCGGGACGCGTCAATGTTTGGGGAACCATTGTTGGTATCGCAGTGTTAGCAATCGGTATCGCAGGGATCCAACAGTTTGGCGGCGCATTCTGGGTAGAACCACTTTTCAACGGTGCCACATTATTACTCTCAATTACACTCGCGGGTTATGCACAACGCAGACGCATGATGAATAAAAAAGCAGTACATCGCCCTGCTCAAGCGAAACCGGCAAATGACAATGCTGTTCGTTAAGACACACAACACAAGGAATATAACGATGAAACGCAATTTATTAGTAACTGCTCTGATGTCTGCTGGCCTGATGATGGCAACGCAACACGCTTTCGCTCAAGATGATATTTTGGCTCAGGCAAAAGTAGCGATGGAAAAAGCGACTGCACCCGTGACCAAATGGGATGGCCCGACCACTGGTCCGCAAATTCAGAAAGGTAAAAAAATCATCTTCATTGCTTCTGATATGAAAAATGGCGGTGTATTAGGTGTTAAAGAGGGGATGGACGCGGCAGCAAAAGTGGCGGGTTGGACTCTAGAGGTATTGGATGGTGCTGGCTCAGTCAAAGATCAGTTAGCTGCTCTGAACCAAGCGATTGCGCAAAAACCGGATGGTATTGTCATTGGTGGCTGGAACCCGAACGTTGCGAAAATTCAGCTGAAAAAAGCGACCAAAGAAGGCATTACGTTAGTGGCATGGCACGCAACACCTGTTCCTGGCCAAATGAAAGACTACAACATTTTCTATAACGTCACTTCCGACACCATGGATGTTGCGAAAACTGCCGCGCTCTATGCCGTTGCAAAATCGGAAGGCAAAGCCAAAGTGTTGATCTTCACTGACTCGCTTTATCAAATTGCGCTCGACAAAGCGAACATGATGAAAGACGTCATTGGTCAGTGTAAAGAGTGTAAGGTGGTTGAGTTTATTGACACACCGCTGGCTGATACGTCAAACCGTATGCCAAGCATGACCTTTAGCTTACTGCAGAAATACAAAGACGATTGGCAATATTCTCTGGCAATCAATGATCTGTATTTTGACTTTATGGCGCCATCATTACAAACCGCAGGTAAAGGCGGCAAAGCGGCACCATTCAACATTTCTGCGGGTGACGGTTCTGTGACGGCTTACCAGCGTATCCGTTCAGAGAAGAGCCAGACTGCGACTGTGCCAGAACCACTGAAACTGCACGGTTGGCAGTTGGTGGATGAGTTGAACCGTGCGTTATCCGGTCAGGCTCCATCGGGTTACGTCACTCCTGTGCATTTAGTGACCAAAGATAATATCGATGCCGATGGTGGTAAGAACAATGAGTTCGATCCAGGCAACGATTACCAAGGTCATTACAAAGCAATTTGGGGCGTGAAGTAATTCAGGCGCAATGATTCTGTAGGAGAAGATGTTGATGAGTAATACGACCCATGATGCACAAATTTTCCTGCCAGGTGAAATGCTGGAGCGCTTATGCGCTCCAGCCATCTGGGCGGAAGGGCCGGTTTGGATCGCGCATTTAGCCAGTGTGATTTTCAGTGATGTGAAAGGGAACAAAATGTTCCGCTGGAATCAGACGGAAGGTGTTTCTGTGTTTCGTCATGAATCTGATTATGCCAATGGCAATGCGGTGGATGGCGAAGGCCGGTTAATTTCGTGTGAGCATGGGCGTCGTGGCATCAGCCGGACAGATAAAAATGGTCAGCGTCAGATGTTGGTCGATAAGATCGACGGTAAACGATTTAACTCGCCCAATGATGTGGCAGTGAAATCAGACGGCACCATTTGGTTTACTGATCCGCCTTACGGAATCATTGGCAATGAAGAGGGTTACAAGGCGGAAAGCCAAGTCATTGGCTGTTATGTCTACTGTTTTGACCCTGTGAGCGGCAAAGTCAGTATTGCCGTATCTGATACACAACGCCCTAACGGGCTGGCTTTTTCTCCCGATGAGAAACAGCTTTATGTGGCAGATATGTCAGTGATTGATTTTCCATCTCAGGGTCGACGTGAACTGAGGGTTTACGAACTGGATGGAAACCTCCCTCGTTTCAGTCATAAATTGGCTGATGTTGAACCGGGTATTCCAGACGGTTTTACGGTGGATCATCTTGGTCACGTTTATTGTAGTTGTGAGGATGGTGTGATCATCTTTACTGCGGAAGGCCAGCAAATCGGTAAAATTTCGGTGCCAGAGCGTGTGTCAAATTGCACGTTTGGTGGTCGTAATAATGATGAGTTGTTTATCACTGCAACTACATCGTTATATCGGATCAAGCTTGCCGTTCATGGGGTTACACGCTAAATCTCGATTTTCTCTGTCTGTTCATTGAAGCCCCGCAGAAACCTGCGGGGCTTTTTTATTTCTGCCTTCCGCTAACTGATTTGTTTAGGGCTATGGATCTGGGAATGTGCCGTATATCACAAAACAAATTGTGGGTATTTTGTATATTTATGAAATGCAATTCCACAATGTGAAATATAAGGTTGACGCATGATTTTCGGACATATCACCCATTCGAATTTTGCTCATTTTCACCCCGTGATTCAGCAAGCATTGCACTATCTCAAAACGACGGATTTAGGCGCATTGGCGACCGGACAATACACCATTGATGATTTGTTTGTTGTGCAAGTGATCGATATGTCGACCAAACCGGTTGATGAAAATTCACCGGAAGTGCATCGCAATAAAATTGATATTCAATATCTGCATTCGGGTAAAGAAAAAATTGGTATCAGCACAGATACCGGGCGCAATCGTGTCGCTGGAGAATACATTCCAGCGCGCGACATTCAGTTTTATGAAACATCTGAAAACGAATTCTTTATCACCATGGTTCCCGGCAGTTTTGCCATGTTCTTTCCGGAAGATGTGCATCGCCCAGCTTGTATTGATGGTGAACCAACTGCCATCAGAAAAATCGTCGTAAAAATTGAATTAAATCAACTGATATAAGGATTTTTGTATGTCTTATTCACAAGGCGTGATTGTTGGCGCTTATCCTTCAGCTCCTTCGTTTCATCAAAAGGGCGAAGCACAGGAAATTGAATTTTTTAAAATCTTGGCTGCGAACGAAAAGATCCGTGGTTTAGAGCAACCCTTTCATCAAACGCTGCATCCGTACGGCACAGAGTTTTTACTCAGAAATACACCTTCCGAGTGGCAAATTGCGGTCACGGCGATCAGTGAAACCATGCGCATTCGCAAAGATAATCCAGCGTTTGGCTTGGCTTCAACAGACGAAGAGGGGCGTCAGGCCTGTCTGGCATATTACCGTTCTATGTTTGAAGCGATTTCAGATATCAATGCGCAATATTCACATCAGAAAGTGATCGCACTGCAAATTCATGGCGCCCCCGATAAGCGAAATTCTTCTGTAGAAGAAGCAACCACCGCATTTTACCAATCGATGAAAACCATTACCGAGTGGGATTGGTCATGCCCATTAATCATCGAGCATTGTGATTCGATGACCGGTATTTCACCTCGCAAAGCATTTTTACCACTGGCACAGGAAATTGATGTCGCGAAAGAGTTTGGCATCACCATTTGCTTGAACTGGGCACGTTCAGTGTTAGAAACCAAAACGGCTGATAATGCACTGCATCATGCAAAAGTAGCATCTCATGCTGGTGTGCTTGGCGCTGTGATGTTTTCAGGCACAACCCCATCAGGCCCATATGGTGAATGGGATGATTTACATGCCCCGTTTGCGCCGTTTGATGGATGCCAAATTCAATGCCCTGAAAGTTTAATGACGCAAGCACATGCGGCCGAGATATTTTCAGCAATTCAACCTGAAAAATTATTGTATCTAGGAACCAAATTGCTCGAAGCGAATGCAACTGCATCAGTTGAGCATAGGGTTTCCATTATTCGCGATGGTGTATTAGCGATTCAGAAATCTCTATAAACACTTTATTACAATACGAAGGAAAATATATATGTCTAATTTCAGTTCAGATATTCCGAGCCAGCGTTGGCTGCGTGTCATTCCACCAATACTCATTACTTGCATTATTTCTTACATGGATCGGGTGAATATTGCATTCGCAATGCCGGGTGGTATGGATCAGGCATTGGGAATTACCGCTAGCATGGCCGGTTTAGCCGGTGGAATATTCTTTATCGGTTATTTATTTTTACAAATTCCCGGTGGGAAAATTGCTGTTCATGGCAGTGGTAAAAAATTCATTGGTTGGTCACTAGTCGCTTGGGTGGTTATTTCAGTATTGACGGGTTTTATTACCAATCAATATCAATTACTCGCTTTGCGATTTTTACTGGGGGTCGCGGAAGGGGGGATGCTCCCGGTCGTGCTCACGATCATCAGTAACTGGTTCCCAGATGAGGAACGTGGCCGTGCCAATGCCATCGTCATTATGTTCGTGCCTGTGGCGGGGATTCTGACTGCGCCGCTGTCTGGTTGGATCATCTCTACCTTAGACTGGCGTTGGCTGTTTATTGTTGAAGGGATCATGTCGGCATTTGTTTTAGTGCTGTGGATGCTGACCATCTCTGACCGCCCACAAGAAGCAAAATGGATCTCTGAAAAAGAGAAAACCTGGCTGATTGCGAAATTAAAATCAGAACAGGAACGTGTTGCAAAAACACAAGTGAAGAACGCTTCATTTTCTTCGATTGTTTCTAACAAAACAGTTTGGAAACTGATTGTGGTGAACTTCTTCTATCAAACTGGTATTTATGGCTACACCTTATGGTTACCAACCATATTAAAAGAGTTAACCCATACTAGTATTGGTCAGGTCGGTGTTTTATCGATATTCCCTTATATTGGCACAATGGTAGGGATGTTTATTTTCTCTTCTTTATCAGACAAAACAGGCAAACGTAAATTCTTTGTTTTCTTACCCTTAATTTTATTTTCTGCTTGTATGTTTGGTTCCGTCATTTTCAAAGATGACATTTGGGTATCGTATGCATTCTTGATCGGATGTGGCGTATTCCTGCAGTCAGCCGCGGGTGTTTTCTGGACCATTCCGGCCAAAATTTTCTCTGCAGAACTCGCAGGGGGCGCACGCGGATTTATTAATGCGATGGGCAACTTGGGCGGTTTCTGTGGACCTTACGCGGTAGGTGTGTTGATTTCACTCTACAGCAAAGATGCGGGTGTTTATTGTTTGGCCATTTCGCTTGCAATTGCCGCCTTCTTGGCTTTGGCATTGCCTGAAGATTCAAACAAAACAACTCAGCAGAAGCGTGTCGCACATGATTTGGATGATGCAGTCTCACTTGCGAAATAACTCAGAATAGCGATGTTTCGATCAGTGAGCGAGTTAACATTTAACACGTGTACTTGATGAAATGTGAAATGCAATTCCATATAATGAAATATAGATTCGAGCGGTTTCTTCAGTAATACCTCAGTGTGCAAACACTGAACCATGAAAAAAATAATGAGCCTTTTTACATCAGGATTTCTCTGGTGCGGAAAAACTCGGCTTCATGAAACTAGATAAAACCAGGTTTCATAATATGGAATTTGATGGTTATTGAATAAAAACAACGCATTGTTACTGTCAGCATCTGCATCGCTCGAAGATGCAGATGCTTTTGAATCACGAGGGCATCATGTTTTCTGGGCATATACAGTTTACAGATCCAAGTTTTTACCCTAAGGCGCTGCAACAGGTCTTGGCCTATCTCAAAGAGACCGACTTTCTCTCGATGACGCCGGGGCAATATCCGCTGCATGACGGGATTGTCGCGCATGTCGTCGATTTAAAAACACAGCCAGATTCAACTTTGTTACCTGAAGTGCATCGGCAATTCATCGATGTGCATTTCCTTTGTCGTGGTAATGAACGCATCGGTTTTACGCCTGATATCGGGACTAACATCGTGGCGAAAGATGATTTAGCCAGCCGCGATTTACTCTTTTACCAACCTGTCACACAAGAGCATTTTCTGGATATGACACCCGGTTGGTATGCGGTGTTCTTCCCATGTGATGTGCATCGCCCGGGTATTCAGCAAGCCGCATCAGAAGTCGTGCGTAAAGTCGTGATGAAAATTCCGGTGGCGATTTTCAACCCTGCGACTCAGAGAGGTTCTGTATGAAGAACTGGATTGGCATTGATTGCGGCGGCACGGTTTTAAAAGCTGGAGTCTATGATCAGACGGGTCAGGAAATCGGCGTCAGTCGTCGTGCTTTAACCGTATTAACGCGTGAGCCGGGCTGGGCTGAACGTGATATGCCGCTGCTTTGGCAGGCCTGCTGTGCAGTCATTCAAGATGTATTGGCAAAAACGGCGATTGACCCCGCATCAGTCGGTGGCGTTGCCATTTCAGCGCAAGGGAAGGGGCTCTTCCTGCTCGACAAACAACAACAGCCACTCGGTTACGGCATTCTTTCATCTGATCAACGTGCTTTAAAACAAGTGCGTGAATGGATGAAAGAGGGCATCCCGCAAAAGCTTTATCCTGAAACGCGCCAAACGCTTTGGACCGGACACCCTGCAACGTTGCTGCGTTGGGTCAAAGACAACGAACCTGAACGCTATGCGCAGATCGGTGCTGTACAGATGGGGCATGACTTTTTACGCACTTGCCTGACCGGTGAAGTGGCGTGTGAAGAGACCAACATTTCAGAATCGAATCTCTACAACATGGAAGCGGGGGAGTATGACGCAGCACTGCTGGCGTTGTTAGGTATCCCTGAAATCATGCCTGCTTTACCGAAAATAGTCGGCTCGTCAGAAGCGTCTGGCCGTGTCACTGAAAAAGCAGCGACAGAAACAGGGTTATTGGCCGGCACCCCAGTCTATGGCGGTTTGTTCGATGTGGTTTCAACTGCATTGTGTGCCGGTCTGCAAGATGAAGAGACGTTGAATGCGGTGATGGGCACTTGGTCGGTGACCAGCGGTGTGACCAATCACATCGACCATCAGCAGTCTGATCCGTTTGTCTACGGCCGATATGCCGAAGCCGGCAAATACATTGTGCATGCCGCCAGCCCAACGTCTGCTGGAAACCTGGAATGGTTTATCAAGCAGTGGGGCATCACCGATTACGCCTCGATCAATCAAGAAATAGCCTCGTTACCGAAAGCGGAATCAAACCTGTTTTTTGTGCCATTCCTCTATGGCTCGAATGCGGGCTCAGGCATGACTGCGGGATTCTATGGCCTTCAGGCATTGCATGAACGTCGCCATATGTTGCAAGCCATCTATGAAGGTGTGGTGTTCAGCCACATGACGCACCTGAATTTCTTACGCAAACGTTTCCCGAATGCGACTCGCATGCGTTTAACCGGCGGCCCAGCGCGTTCAGCGGAATGGATGCAAATCTTCGCCGATGTCAGCGGTTTTGAACTTGAACTGCCGCAAATCGAAGAGACCGGCTGTTTGGGCGCTGCACTCGCGGCGATGGTCGGTGGTGGCGCATACCCTGATTTTGCAGCGGCGCTGGATGCATTCCAACCGAAACAAATCGTCGTGAAACCAGATCCGTCGGTTTACGAAAAATATCAAACCAAACTCGCGAAATATCAGCAGCTCGTGAACAAGCTGGCTGAGTTTCAATCGATTTCTGAATCCATTGTTTAACAGGGAAAGACGTGCCAATGACTAAACCTCTTTTACAACTCGCACTGGATCACACCTCATTACCTGAGGCATTAGAAGCTGTGAAAGTGCTACATCCTTATATCGACATCATTGAATCGGGCACCATTCTCTGCGTTTCTGAAGGGATGAAAGCAGTACGTGAACTGCGTGCTTTATATCCAGACCATATTCTGGTTTGTGATCTGAAAGTCGCTGATGCAGGTGAAATGCTGGCGACGGAAGCCTTCAATGCCGGCGCAGACTGGATGACCGTGATCTGTGCAGCACCACTGGCAACGATGGCATCCGCACAAAAAGTGGCTGCGGCGCGGAACTGTGAAATTCAGATTGAACTCTTTGGCCATTGGACTATTGAAGATGCCAAAGAGTGGGTGAAACTCGGTATTACGCAAGCCATTTATCACCGTGGACGTGATGCGCAGGCGAGTGGTCAAACTTGGGGTCAGAAAGACCTCGATCTGATGAAACAACTCTCTGATGTCGGTATTCAGTTATCAGTGACCGGCGGCATCACACCTGAAGATTTACATCTGTTCCGCAATATCTCAGTGAAAGCGTTTATTGCCGGTCGTGCTCTGGCGCAAGCGCCTGATCCGGCTGCTGCTGCAAAAGAATTCCATCAAGCCATCAATGACATCTGGGGTGACTGATCATGCGTAAAAATCCAATCGGAATTTATGAAAAAGCGCTGGCGAAAAATCTCAGTTGGCCGGAACGTTTTGCCGTGGCCAAAGCCTGTGGTTTTGACTTTGTTGAGATCTCAGTTGATGAAACCGATGAGCGTTTATCGCGTCTGAAATGGACCAAAGAAGAACGCTTGGCCGTGCTGAACGCCATGCTGGAAAGTGGCTTGCACATTCCATCGATGTGCTTATCTGCGCATCGCCGTTTCCCGTTCGGTAGTCACGATGAAGCTGTTCAGGCGAAAGCCAAAGAGATCATGATCGATGCGATTGAACTGGCGAAAGATCTCGGTATCCGCACGATCCAGCTGGCGGGCTATGACGTCTATTACGAGGAACAGGACGCAGGAACACATCAGCGTTTTATCGATGGCATGAAATGGGCCGTTGAAAAAGCCGCCGCCTCACAAGTGATGTTAGCGGTTGAGATTATGGACACCCCTTACATGAACTCCATTACCAAATGGAAGGTGCTGGAAGCCGAAGTGCAATCGCCTTGGTTTAGCGTGTATCCCGATGTCGGCAACCTGACCGCGTGGGGCAACGATGTGCCAGCAGAACTCACCTTAGGCATCGACCAAATCGCCGCAATTCACTTGAAAGATACGTATGCCGTGACTGACACCTGCAAAGGTCAGTTCCGTGATGTGCCGTTTGGCGAAGGTTGCGTTGACTTCGTGAACGTCTTTAAGACGTTAAACGATCTGAATTATCGCGGTTCATTTGTCATTGAAATGTGGACAGAAAAAGCCAATGAACCTGTGAGTGAAATTATTCATGCCCGTCAGTGGATTGAAACGCGTATGAGCGAAGGAGGTTTCGCATGTTAGAAGCATTAAAAGCCGAAGTTTTAAAAGCCAATCTGGAACTTCCTCGTTACGGATTAGTCACGTTCACTTGGGGCAACGTCAGTGCGATTGACCGCGCTTCTGGTTTAGTCGTGATCAAACCTTCAGGTGTTGAATATGATGATATGACGGCAGATGACATGGTCGTCGTGAACCTTGAAACAGGTAAAGTTGTTGAGGGTTCGAAAAAACCATCGTCTGACACCGCCACACACTTAGCCCTTTATAAGGCGTTTCCTTCGATTGGTGGCCTTGTGCATACCCATTCCCGTCATGCGACGATTTGGTCGCAGGCAGGGCAAGATCTGCCGGCATGGGGAACCACGCATGCGGATTATTTCTATGGCGATATTCCTTGCACGCGATTGATGACAGAAGCTGAAATTGCAGGGGAATATGAGCTGGAAACGGGCAATGTGATCATCGAAACCTTCGAAAAACGCGGCATTGATGCGGCGCAAGTTCCAGCCGTATTAGTGCATTCTCATGGGCCGTTTGCGTGGGGAAAAGACGCCCATACAGCAGTGCATAATGCCGTTGTATTAGAAGAAATTGCCTACATGGGTATTTTCTCTCGTCAGCTAACACCTGAATTACCGAATATGCAGCAGACCTTGCTTGATAAGCACTTCCTGCGTAAACACGGTAAAAATGCATACTACGGCCAATAAGAGAGCATATTCATGAGTAATTTATTAGATCAACTTCGTGCCGTGACCACAGTCGTGGCTGATACCGGCGAGTTACCAGCGATTAAAGCTTTCAAACCTGAAGATGCTACTACCAATCCGTCTTTGATTTTAAAAGCCGTTACGACATCGGAATATGCAACTTTACTGGAAGAGATAGTTGCTTCTGCCAAAGGGCTTTCATCAGATTTATCTGTGCAAATCGAAGAAGCCGCTGATCGTCTGATTGTGGCGATTGGCTGCGAAGTCTTAAAACATGTGCCGGGGCGTATTTCCACCGAAGTTGATGCGCGTTTATCGTTTGACACCCAAGGCACGATTGAGAAAGCTCGCAAGCTAATTGGCTTATATGAGTATCAGGGCATTCCGCGTTCTCGCGTATTGATTAAAATCGCATCAACGTGGGAAGGCATTCGTGCCGCCGAGCAGCTAGAGAAAGAGGGTATTAACTGCAATCTGACCTTGTTGTTTAGCTTTGCTCAGGCGCGTGCGTGTGCAGAGGCGGGGGCTTATCTGATTTCGCCATTTGTCGGCCGAATCTTAGATTGGTACAAAGCCAAAACCGGTGAAAGCTACACGGCAGCGACCGACCCAGGTGTTTTATCAGTGCACGCTATTTATCAGTATTACAAACAACACGGTTACGACACCGTGGTGATGGGGGCGAGTTTCCGCAACCTCGGTGAAGTGTTAGCACTGGCAGGTTGTGACCGTTTAACCATTAGCCCTAATTTGCTCAAAGAGTTAGAAGAGACGTCCGGTGAGTTGGTGCGTCATTTGACGGATGACGGTGTGCGTTTAGCGCGCCCAGCGGCGATGACCGAAGCAGAGTTCCGCTGGCAGCACAATGACGATGCGATGGCGACCGAGAAACTGGCCGAAGGCATTCGTAATTTCGCCATTGACCAGGTGAAGTTAGAACAATTGCTGGCATCACGTTTGGCTTAAGCTTTTGGCTGGGGTCTGAGAGTATTAAGTAAACGTCAGCCATATTGTTTGTGTGTGCAAAACCTAGTGAGTAATGCCCCTCATGGTCAATATGGCTGGAATTTGATTGATACATAAATTCACCCCCTGTTCAGACTCCAGCCATTTTTACTATTTAATTTTGGAGTTTCTGATGAGTTTAGATGCTAAAACCCTTGCGAATGCTGTACGTATGTTCAGTGTCGATGCAGTACAAAAGGCTAATTCCGGCCACCCTGGAGCCCCGATGGGTATGGCGGATATTGCCGAAGTGTATGGCGTCACCATTACAAACATAA
>Ga0183099_1000891_pt1 | contig 18945 bp, 16 predicted proteins | sample Biomet1_FD_127788 | JGI IMG/M metagenome (GOLD analysis project Ga0183099, IMG submission 127788) | Microbial communities from bioreactor (seeded with anoxic lake sediment) at LBNL, California, USA - Biofuel metagenome 1 | ecosystem: Engineered > Bioreactor > Anaerobic > Unclassified ... | reverse complement strand
AGAAATATAATAAGCAAGATGCGAAAAAAGTTCGCGAAACCTTTTGAATTTTCAGAAATAATCGTACCTTTGCATCGCATTAAAAAAATGGTTCCGTAGCTCAGCTGGATAGAGCAACGCCCTTCTAAGGCGTGGGTCATGCGTTCGAATCGCATCGGGATCACAAAAAGGTAGTCTTTTAGGCTACCTTTTTTATTTTGTTACCCTCTCTTACTGTTCAGAAACTTTAAAGTTAGTATAAAGTGACTCACGGGTACACATTTGCCGCAGGCCTATTTTGCCTGATTCTACTGCAGGAAAACTATCGGTAGTGAAACGGAAATAACGATCCTCATTATTGCATGTAACCCGCATCATTAATATTTTATTATTTTTGATAATAGTTATATGGTGTTTTACATTTGTCTGAAAAAGCTGAGGACAAAGGTATTCAGGGCTAAGATTTGTACCTACAAGTCCTTTCCCTGTTTCGGGCATATATCTACGGGCACGAATATAATCAGGATTTGTTATTGGAGAATCATTTTCAAAAGCGGCATAGCTAAGATGCAATGTATTCATGTGATTGAAATAGGTATTCATAGCAGGAACTTCACGCAAGTTATTCCATTCTGCAATATCTTTTGAATAGGGAGCCTTACCACTTCCTTCGGCTTGCAGATATATGATATTTACAAAGCGATTAACCGTGTCTAAACGGACAAAGTCATAATCCACTTTTATATTTCCCTTAAAATCCTTTTTCGTCCACAACACAGCATGATCTGCATCACTAAGAGGAGTTGAACCTGCATCGAAACGCATTCCTGAGCTTGTATTTGTTATTTTAGCTCGCTTACCGTCAAGAAACCATTGATTCGTCCAGTCTTCGGTTCCATTGTCACTCATCTTTTCTTTCCAGCTAACATTATCCAACTTATCGAAAGATTGCTTCATGGTTTGATCATTGTCGGTTCCAAAGTAAAATCCCGGTTGTGTAGGTTGATTATAGCCCACATTCTGTGTAACAACACTTAACCGATAGATAATATCTTCAAGGAAAGAAGGGAAACGATAAGACGTTTCATAAGGAGTAAGATAAATCCGCAGTTCATTATTGTCTTTTGATCTCCAGATTACTTCTTCACGCCAGTCACCAAGAATATCAGCGGCCAGACATGGATTTGCTTTAGATCCATTGTTTGATAGAATGCCATCTTTCTTTCCGTCAAAAAGAGTAATAACGCCATCACCGGTCCACTTTTCAATACGTGTTCCATCAAGCAATTCTCGGCTTAAATCACCATCCCACCACACGGCCATATTGATGGATGGAACTTTCTTTGATATAACCTCTCCTTTGCAGGAAAGTAATCCTCCTGATTGAGAAGACCAAATCTCACATCCGGCATATCTTGGGTCTATATCGGCACACATACATCGGCCAACATCTGATGTTGAAGGGATCTTCACCAAGAGTTCACCTGTTACGGCATCACGCAAACTTGATCCTGCCGGACTTGGTGCATATTCATGACTTTGCCATACTTCCAGACCGGGATGAGAAGGATCAATATCTGTAAGATGCATGGCATCACCATGCCCCAACTTGGTTGTATGAAGAGGAGTGCCATCATGATCAATGGCACATGCTCCATAAATTACTTCATCTTTTCCATCACCATCCACATCGCCTATGCGGATATTATGATTTCCCTGATCTTCGTAATCCTTGTATTTCTTATCTGTTGAAGTATCAAATACCCACAAACGTTTTAGTTTCCCGTTTCTGAAAGTCCAGGTATGCATCACTGATTTACCATTATAACCTCTTCCCCAGAAGATACAAGGAGTTTTGCCATCAAAATAACCAACTGCTCCCAGCTGTCTATCTACTCTGTTTCCATAGTTATCTCCCCAGTCTTCTACTTTTCCCCTTTCAATATAAGGCCCGCGAGCCAATTCCTTTCCAGTTCGCCCATCTACCACTGAGAAATATTCAGGTCCTGTTAAAATCTTGCCATACATTCTTGATGTTGAATCGCGATTGATATAATCAGTAACCCCATCACCATTAGTATCTCCTATTACTTTATTATCACCAAAACGAGTACCTTCAGAAGTTTTCATAGCAACTTCCGCACGTCCGTCGCCATCAAAATCATAAACCAGGAACTGAAAGTATTGCGCACCCTGACGAATATTTGGGCCTAAATCCATCTGCCACAAGCGAGTACCATTTAACTTATACGCTTCAAGTATAATTCCCCCCGGGCACATTCCAGCCTGTGAGCAGGCATAAAAAGCTCCCATTCTTTTTATTACGATTTCTAGCTCTCCGTCGCCATCCAAATCTCCTACTGAGGCATCATTGGGTTGAAACAAAGCGGCCGATTCAAATTTTAGCGGAACCAGAGGTATAGAGATATATGGCTTTTTAGCCCGTTCTACAGATAAAAGATAAGTAGCAATAGGTCTTCCAACCTTCTTGTTGTTATTATGGATGTAAAGTGAATAAAGCTGATCTTTAGAAGTATCTACATTATGATCAGTATAATAAGTGGAATAAGCAAGAGGCTCATTATTTATTCTGATTGGTTTTTCGCCCGAAGCTGTACGAAAAATATCAAAGCTGATATCCGAAGCATCTTTTTTAAACATTTTCCACGAGACAGAGACCTCTCCTTTACCTTTATGAATAGCGATCATTCCTCTGTCAGGCTTATCAGTCAATACAACCTTATAATTAGGAATTGGCTTACAATAAATAATTGGGCTAAATGCAATATTACAGAACAAAACAGATAAGATCAATACAAATCTGTTTACTTTTAAATAGATTGATTTCATAGAATATGAATCTTAAGGAATTAATATTTCTGAGCAAAGTTAAGTATATAACAGCTATCAGCAATGTCTTAAATAGCTTAAACACTGCACTTATTGCTTTTTTAAATAAATATTAAATGTATCAGCAAAAAAAAGACAAATTACCCCAATCGATTCTTAATTAGTATTTTTCTATTAGCTTCATTACCTTCAGCCATATTATGAGCTAAAACTATATCAAATAGTGATGGGCATTGGAACACTTTGAAGAAGTAGCAAGGTAGTAAAACATGCTTTTTAAAAATGATAATATTTTAAATAAATTAATTCAAATTCCGGATTATAAATCAAATAATTTTATTAAATTTGCTATAGTTGGTACATGTTATGCTATTGGTTATGCATTTGGTAAAGCTGCTAGAGTTCAATAACAAATAAAAAAATAATTAATATGAAACTAAAAGAATTAGACAAGCAAGAATTAATCAACATCCAAGGAGGCACTTATGCAGACTAATGATAAAAGGAAAGCTAAAATAATAATATTTATAATCGTAATATTGTTTTTTTGCTATTTTGTAGGTTTTGCCATAGGGCATTTAATTAAATAAATGAAAATCCAAAAAATGTTTTCAATTTAGGATTATACTATTGAAAGTAGGGCACATTACAACCCTACTTTCTGTGTTTTATACTAGTTATTAATCATGTAGTACATAAATATTCCGTTTCCTAAGGTTCATAAATTTAAATTCCAATACCTATAAATCTGGTTCAATTTGAGATACAATATCTTTAGCCTTTTTATTCCAAAAGAGAAGGTCTGTTTTTTTTAATATAGTTCAAAACTCTTTATCTATTAGAACGTTATATAAAAAGGCACTCTAAGGAAACAATAACCAATAATATAAAACCATGAATTTAGGGAAATGGCATAAACGTTCGCTTTATCAAGAAAAAGCGGAAGAGAACAGCGCCTGCTGTCATATCTGCCCACATAACTGTCTGATTCATGAGGGGGGAATGGGCATTTGCAAAACCAGAGTGAACAAAGGTGGCGTTCTCTACTCCATCTCTTATGGAAATCCTTGCTCAATAAGTATAGACCCTATCGAAAAGAAGCCGCTGTTTCACTTCTTTCCCGGAGAAAGAATTTACTCGCTTGCAACTGCCGGATGCAACTTCCGTTGTCTGAATTGTCAAAACTGGCAAATTTCTCAGACTTCACCGCAGGAGTTGGAACATTACGATCTGATGCCCGAGGAAGTGGTGGAACAAGCTATTGTACACAACACTAAATTGATTGCATTTACCTATACTGAGCCTACGGTTTTCTATGAGTATATGTATGACACTGCTAAAATAGCACACGAAAAGGGATTGAAAACGGTATTTATCTCTAATGGGTATATCAACCAGCAACCTCTGATAGATCTTTGTCCCTATATTGATGCAGCAAATATTGACCTGAAATGTTTCGATGATGCCATATATCGTAAACTGGATGGTGGACGGCTGCAACCGGTGCTCGATACACTCAAGACTCTAAAAGAAAAGAATGTGTGGCTTGAAATCACTAATCTGTTGGTTCCTACCTATACCGACAATACTGAAATGATTGAAAAGATGTGCCATTGGCTGGTAGAAAATGGTTTTACGGAAACTCCGCTACACTTTAGCAGATTTTTCCCCGATTACAAGCTGACAAACTTACCACCCACATCGGAATCACTGCTCATTCAAGCCAAGAGCATTGCAATTAAAGCCGGACTAAAGTTTGTCTACATAGGAAACATCCCGAGTATTAACGGTGAAGATACACACTGTCCGGCATGTAAGCAGACAATAATAGAACGCAACTACTTTACTGTGACCAGAAATTCTATTAACAAAGGGAAATGCAATTTTTGCGGTGAACCAATAGCCGGAATTTGGGAATAAGGTAAATGCGAAGCTATTCAGTAGTTTCGCATTTATTTTGAATTCACTCTTTTTCACCAAATATTGTGGCAGTGAAAATATAAATATCAGCATTCTTCCAGCCATCCCATCCTATGCCTGCCTTATCGCGGGCACAGTGTCCAAGAAAAGTCTCCTTATCCCAACCAGTTTCGGTAGCTACCTGAGGCAAAAAAACTCCACTAAAGTACCCTTGAGTTATATAAATTCCATGTACCCCCATCTCTATCTCAGAAACATCCTGAATCTTTCGTAAAGGAGAAAGCACAGAGATTTCAATATCAATATCATCCAGTTCATCTTCAGTTACCGGAGGAAAGCGGGAATCATTTATAGCTGCCCAGACAGCTTTATCACGAACAACCTTGAGCAAAGGCTTATCACCTGTCATTTGTCCGATACATCCACGAAGATTACCATCTTTATGAAGAGATACGAAAGCGCCGCATTTCGTTTTAAGAGCGGCAGAACACTTATCAATATCCAAAGCCGGCCGTTCCACATCCCAAAACAAATTTTCAATGGATCGTCTTGCTTCTTGTAATAACTGCTGCTTATCTTCTTCCGAAAGAGAAAATTCATCTTTATCAAGTTCCTTTTCCACCAAGGCAATGGCCCAATAGCCCACTACTCTATCGTGATCACCGTATATAGGAGAGTCACCAGAGTTACAGTATTTAATTCCCTTATAATTAAATGAATCATTATTTTCGGTCATATAAAGTAATGTCAGTACTGAAGTCCAACCACATAGGCTAGTTGATAAATGAGGAACGCGTTTTCCTATATGTTCCGCCAATACAGACAACAAATGCTTTGGTTCCTTGGATACAATGGCCTGTTCAGTTGCCAGATCCACGGATTTAGCATTCACGTAGTTTGGATAATGAGAGAAATCTGAACTCACAACAAATAAATTTTCTGCATTCAGATAAGGTTTCAAAACCACGGCAATCCGTCTGCAAACGGAATGATCAGATGTTCCCAGAACAATAGGTACAATCTTGTATTTTCCTTTCAGGACATAATGTAAAAAAGGAAGTTGTACTTCAATACTATGCTCGTTTAAATGAGGTGATCTATCATCGGAAAAAAGTTCCGGATAGCTTTCTACTAAGGTTTTTCCAAATTCAGTATCCACTTCTTCTTTCCCGTACGGCATCAGGAAATCGCCATCGCAATAAACCGATGCACCTTCGAAGTAAGCTTGATGAGACGAGGCAATTAGAAATACACGTTTATAATCCACATTATCATCAATCTGATTAAAAGCCGAAGCGGCTATTTCTCCGGAAAAGATATATCCGGCATGAGGACTGATGATGGCTCGCACGTGTTTACATTCTTTCGGAGCAGCTACTGCAAAAAGCTCGGAAAGCTCTTGTTGCAGTACATCAGGATTTGAAGGATAAAATTGTCCAGCCACAGCGGACTTACGATTGAAAACTGGATACCTATCACTCATAATCGATAGAATTAAATTTATGAACAAAAAACTGCTTAATATATAAATGTTAAAGACTAAACAACTCAGAAAGCTTTAGATCATTTAGAGTTGTTGCAAGATTGATAACCCTATAGTTTTCTACTCACCATTATTTTACTTTGAAGTATAAATGCTTATTTTATTCCATACATTGTTTACATTGAAAGGACGTTGTTTACTACTATAGTTCACAACAATCAAACGACTTGCGGGAATTTCATATTTTTCAGTAAGTGCCATAAATACTGCAGCAGTACGCTTTTCACTCACTTTTAGATTAATATCAGCAGTACTTGCTTCTGTATTAGTATAACTTGCAATAGTAACCTTCTTCTTTGGGTATTGTTTCATATACTGAGCCACATTATACAGATTAAATTCCTGGTCAGTATCAACTACAACCTTTCCAGTACGAAACACAATTACTGAGATCAGCGTAGTATCACTCTTTGCCGGAGTTTGCTCTACAGTAATTTGATATTCAGGCACAATCTCTTTCTTTTCATAACGTGTTTTATATTCTTCGAGTCTGCTTCTTAACACATTGTTCTGTTCGTTTAGACTCTGAATTAACAAAGGATCAACAGCATTAACAATGGTAAATCCTCTTTTATTAAAGCGATATGTAAGACCTGCTAGAAGATTAAATGTTGCATCATTATTGAAGCCCCATTTTTCCTGACCATTAAAGTCATCACGCAATAAGTTTCCATTTACTTCTACTCCAAGGCTCCAGGCATCGCTCAAACGAAAATCTGCTTGTATACCTAAACGGATTGAGCCACTGTTTGTTGCCGGTAAAGAATGAGATTCCGGTTTATATTCAGAAGACACAATCACATTTGCATCTTTAAAAGTATGTACATAACCTACTCCAAAAATACCAATAAGATTAAATATTCTACCTTCCTTATAAGGTACAAATATATTTGTCATATTAAATAAAGCATCTATATTACCATTAAGATATTTCACATCATATTGACTGCCCGTAATATTATTCTTTGATTTCCATCCACCAAACTGAGCACGCATTCCAACCTGAGGAGAGAAATATTTCCCTATATTCAAGGCTACAGTTGGGCTTAATTTGTCAGAGAAGGAAGAATATTCCTGGCTCTCACTCATTGTATATTGTCCACCAAACTGACCCTGAATAAACCAATTGTCCCAATAACCATATTGTCTTATGGTCTTTTCACTGCTTTGAGCAAAGATCATTGCAGTAAACGATGCTACTATTAACAGAAAAAATATTTTCTTCATCTTATATTAATTTATGGATTAAAGAAAATAATTATAAAACTACCCTATCTTACTTATTTAAATAACACATAAGTCTAGCATTTTGTTAAAAACAATCAATTATTTAATGATTATTTATAATATAATAACAGTATATAATTAGAGAGTCAACACACATCAACATTTATAAAAATTAATTAAACATACAACACACACATAAAGATAAATTTATTTACTTTGCAATATAAAATTAAACAATATAGGACGGTATAACGTAGTACATACTTTCAACAAAACAAACTATTATGAAAAAATTATTATTACTTTTATTCACTACATTGCTAGTATCTTGCGGATCATCTCAATTTATTCGTAAAACAATGCTAATAGAAAATGGCATGTCTAAAAGTGCAGTTTTGAATCTTTTAGGAACACCAAAGGATAGGCAATTTCACACGACTGAAGAAATATGGGAATATGAGGTAACAACTCTTACTGAAACCAAATATTATTTTGTCTGGTTCAAAAATGACAAGGTAAGCGGATTAACATCTGAAACAGAAGATGTTAATAAGAATTATAATAGACCTATGCCAATAGAAAGAAGAAGATAAAATAACAGAACTTACTCTACAAAAAAAAGTAGATGAGCAAGAGATAAAATTACTTCACTCTGACTCATCTACTAAAAAGTACTCTTTACTAGAAAAAAAGTCTTTTAAATAAGGATATAACATCCTTATTTAAAAATTATTATTTCAAATCATACTTAATAAACCAGTTATTAATATTTGATTCCAGATTCGCTTTAATTGTACCTCCGCCATTAGAATATTTGGAAGCAACTTTATCAGCCCAAACCTTACGTTTCTTCCATATTGAACTACTTTGATTGAAAAAGACAATGGTCAGCATTACTCTGAAAAGATTAGTAAAAAAAAGAATGAGACACGGAATAATTTAAGTTTGATGTACATTAAATCAGATGTTTGATATATATCAAAGACGTGCTTAGATACATATCAAACACAATGTTAGATATATATCTAATGATAATTATTACTTTATCCGTTCAAATTTATAAAGAGATAAAAAGCTCTAAAAAGGAAGAAAACATTTTGAACAGCACATTGTTATTAATATAAATAACAATATGTTATCAAAATGAGAACAATACATATTATTAGGATATTGGTTTTTTCAGCAATAGTTCTATTATATGGTTGCACAAGCCCTGTAAAAGAAGTAAAAAAGAGAATGGCTGTGAATTTCCATCTACACATGAACCAGCATGTTGCTTCATTAAACTCATCACTGGAACATATTAATGCAGTGGTTTATGTAGATAGCATAAACACTAAGAGTGTTACTCCTTCTAACTCATTAAAGAATATTATCAAAAAAAGATCATTCAGAGCTATCCCCTCTGCTATATTTCAATTTGAATTGTCTTCAATTGGTAACAGCAAGGTCTCACTAAAACAATACAATGAAGTTAGAAAATATATGCTCCAGATGATGAAGGATAGTTTGAGCATTTACATTAAATATAAAGACAAGATGGTTGTAAATCTGTTGGTTGACAAACTATTAGCCTACTATTCAGCACAATTTCCTATAAAAAATACTTATTCCTATTACAAAGAGCAGAGAGAGTATGCTGGAATATTCTTACAGTTCCTCGAAACGGGAAATGATGGGTATTGTAATGATCTGAATTTACTCCCGGGAGATTGCAACTGGGGATATATATTTCTCTCCGCCAACGGCAAAAGTTTGTTTAAGTTTGAGTGCATTGGCTCGGACAGCATTCAATTTAATATTGGAACTTTTGAAAGAAAATCAGATACATTGATTTGTAATTTCAAAAATGCCTATTCATATTTAGAAAAGTATGATAAAAATACTGGCGTCAGCATTTCTAATCCAAACGAGGGAAAGATAAGTAAAGATAATGGTTTTATATTAAAGCTATTCCCATGCGAATGTATACAATACCCTTTTATAATCAGGCATATAAATGAGGAAGAGGGAAGCGGCATATTACAGACTTATGTGGTTAAAATAGCAACTTTTAAAGAACAAGATGATTTTATAAAGTCAATAAGAGATATAAAGGATATTGCAAAAATGATTAAGAATTAAAGACAGAAAGAGGCAGCCATCATTGACTGCCTCTTTCTGTCTTTATATTACTTTGGTTTAGAAATATTAGCTCATTCATCGTCAAAACATTTGTAACTGATAAATAAATCCTAAAGAAATTCTGTCTGTATTATAATTATCAAATCCCAAAGACTTAGCCGTATTTGTATACTGGTATGCACGGCCCACGTAAGTTAAGAAGAAATGTAGGTTTGATTCCATAGGATAATATTCCAATCCTGCAAAATACCCGTAAGAAGTGCGATATTTACCTTTTGAGAATCCCACCAAATTATTCTTTAATGAAGCCGTTTCATACATTCCTTTCAGGAAAACATTCCATTTGGGAGCAAACCGATAATTCAGTTTCGTAACCAATGACAAATATTCTGCATTCACGGCATTTCCATATCTATTTGAATTGGTGATGCCGCTCATTATTCCATTACGATCTAATTCTTCATTTGAATACATAAAATCAAAGAACATATTGAATTTGCCCTGTGTAAGTTCATTTCCCAAGGCAAAGTAGTACATATTCTTGCTTTTAGCCTCGTTCATCAACGATGCAGACCAGCGGGTCTTGAATGCATTTTTAAAGAAGTTACCATTCCAGTTGAGCGTGTATACTAGCGGCGCTTCACTTTGCACTATGCCTGTATTACCTACATTGTAAGTACCTGCAAAGCTAGTATTCATACTATTCAGAACCTGAAACTGTAACTGGTGATTATCACTGAGATTATAGGCAAAGTTTACTCCGGTAAGGAAATTGCTCATATTCTCAATCATGTCACTGTATTCATAGATTTCAATCGGATTCAAATCAAACTCAATACCTCCGTAGGCTGCACATTGTTTTCCGATAAACATTGAAAAGTCGTCAGATACTTTCACTCCGATTCCTGCAACATCAATGGAAGTTGGTAAGTTATCAATATTATCTTTGCCAGTATTCGGTCGGTTCAAGCGTTGTCTCCACCGGTATGACAACCAGTCGTTAACTTTACCTTTAGCCTCAATACGAAGTTGTCTCATATTAAATTTACTAATCACTTGAGTTCCAATCATATCTTGGCTTCTGCTATCAAACTGATTATCAAAACTACCATTCATATTCAGAAAGAAGTTGAATTTATCTGTCTTCTTCTTGATATTCGTTACATCCTCAAACAAACTTTTAGAGGAACGCATATCGTCGTTCTGCTGTGCCTTGACGCCGGTCATGCACAACAGAACTCCCAACAATAGTATATACTTTTTCATATCAATATTCATTAAAATAAGTTTGAATCTGTTTCCAATCGCTAGTCTTTGTCAGTGCAAGCATCAACAGAACTCTTGACTTCTGAGGATTTAGTTCCTGAGAAGCTACAAATCCGTATTCAGCATCATTTACCTCTGCATCCAATGTACTTGGACCGGTTGGTACTCTTGATGAACGAACAACCTGAATACCGGCTTTTCTTGCTCTGATTAGTTCCGGGAAAATATTCTTGTGAATGTTACCATTTCCTACACCTGCATGAACAATACCTTTATAACCGGCAGCAATCAATGCATTAACAGCTTCGGGTTCCACATTTGAATAGCTATAAATAATCCCCACTTTAGGAAGTTTATCTAATTTATCAACAGAGAACTCTGATGCTGAAGTGTGAATCTTGGTAGGAATACGATTAAAAAACACTTTACTATTAAAAACATAACCTAATGGGCCGCAATTAGGAGATTGGAAAGTCTCCACACTGATTGTATTTGTTTTCAGTACATCTCCGGCTCCAAGAATAAGTCCATTCATAACAACCATAACCCCTTTGCCTACAGATTCTTTTGATGAGGCAGTAACTACGGCATTATATAAATTCAACGGACCATCTGCACTAATTGCTGTTGAAGGACGCATAGCGCCAACCAGAATAACCGGTTTATCACTATTTACCACAAGATTGAGAAAATAAGCGGTTTCTTCCATAGTATCGGTTCCATGAGTAATCACAATACCATCTACTTTACTATCAGCAAGCAATATATTAATCCGCTTCGCGAGAGTGAGCCATACATCGTCAGACATATCCTGTGATCCTATTCTGACAATTTGTTCGCCAGTTACATTTGCCACATTATTAATATCAGGAACAGCATCAAGTAATGCACTGATAGCTACTTGTCCGGCTGTATAATTTGTTTTTGTACTAGAAGCGCCGGTTCCGGCTATCGTACCTCCTGTGGCTAAAATGTGAATATTAGGCTTTTGAGCCATTACTGTTAATGCTGATAGCAACACACAGAAAACAAAAAATTGGAATCTTTTAACTGCTTTCATAACAATACATTTAATGGTTTATAAAAATAAGTCTTATGAGAAGAATTGAATCAACAGCAAACCTACGCCTACGGCCACCACAGTAGAGATTAGGCCAGGCATCATAAATGAGTGATTCAGTACATATTTACCAATGCGGGTAGTGCCCGTCCGGTCAAAATTAATAGCTGCTACAACTGTTGGATAATTAGGAATAAAGAAGTAGCCGTTCACTGCCGGAAACAATGCAATTAGCATGTACGGCGAAATAGTCAATGCAATACCCAGTGGCACAAGAGCTCTTACAGTAGCCGCCTGACTATATAACAGAATAGACATTACAAAAAGAGCAAATCCAAAAAGCCACGGAGTTGTTGTTACAACATCTTTAATCGATGCAGTCAATTCCGTGAGGTTACCTTCCAGAAAAGTATCGCCCATCCAGGCAATACCAAAGATAGCAATTACAGCCTGCATTCCTGCAGGGAACACAGAACCTTGAGTGGCTTTTATACCATCTGTTTTGGTAAGTAAAAGAATTAAAGCCGCCGCCGACAGCATTAGAATCTCAATAATGGAAGACATGCTTAGTTTCACCATCTCACCATCAACAAGAAAAGACGGTCTTAACCCGTTGAAAGAGCCAAAGAGAACAATTAAGAATGTAGCTAAAACAAATATTAAAACTGAGATTAAAGCACTTCGGTTATTCTCCACTTCTTTTGTTTGTATCTTCTTTGTTTCGAATTCACCTTCTGCTATTCTTTTTTGAAATTCGGGATCATCAGCAAGCTCCTTACCCACATACAACGAATAAAATGCACCAGCCAACACTCCTATAAGAGTGGCAGGGATAGTTATTTTAAGGATATCAAACAATGAAATATTATATCCCGACAATAATCCGAGAAGCGCTACTGTTGCTGCCGAAATAGGACTTGCTGTAATGGCTTGCTGAGATGCTATCACAGCTATACCCAATGGGCGTTCAGGTCTTATCTTTGTTTCAGTAGCAACTTCAGCTATTACAGGTAGAACAGAATAAGCTACATGTCCTGTTCCTGCTACAATTGTAAAAAGGTAAGTAACAATAGGGCTCAGCCAAACAACCTTGGATGGATTTTTCCGCAACAAACGTTCTGCAGCTTTTACCATATAATCAAGTCCACCGGCAGCCTGCATACAAGAGGCTGCTGAGATAACTGCTGCAATCATTAACATCACATCAATTGGAGGTGCTGTGGGTTTCAGTCCGAATACAAATGTAAGGATAGCCAGTCCTACCCCACCCATAACTCCCAATCCAATTCCCCCTAATCGTGCTCCCACAAGGATAGCAATTAACACAAAAATTAATTGTAGTATCATATTAGCATTTTATAACAAAGTCAAACTTCCTGATTAACAATATCTTTATTTACGTTTATTGCATTACAATATAAATAGAACAAATTCATTCCAAATAGGTTTGAGAATCAGGACAATAAATCCTATTGGTTATAAAAACTATTATATTCATATCTATGTTATTAATTAATAAGAAATTATGAATTAAAACTCTACATTATGAAAACCTATTTATTGATAAGCATGCTCTTTTTTTCAATGAGAATATTCTCTCAGGATATTTATAATAGGGAGAATGAGATAAATACCTTTAATGAGTATTCTAACTTAGAAAAGATGGATAAAATAAACATCCTTTTACCTGAAACAAATGAAAGTTTTCTGTATAAGTCCGGACTATACTTAGAGAAATCTGCTAATTATAGGTATTTTGCTCTTGGGTCATTAGCTGCAAGTCTCATTTTTTCCTCGGTAGGTTCTAATTCAAATAAAAATTCAGAATCAAGCAGCAACAGAGATTTATATTATATTGTTAGTGGTGTATTTCTTGCATCATCCATAGTGTGTACTATTATATCTATAAATTACAAGATGAAAGCCGGGAAACAACTCAAAATTTCGGCAAATGGTATGTCTGCCTGTATTGCATATACATTTTAATTAAAGCTATACGATTATGAAAAACATTTTAACAGCAATAATACTTCTGTTTTCAATGAATGCATTCTCTCAGCAAACAGAAAATATGGAGAATGCGGGAATAAATAATTCTAAAGTAGAAGTTAAAGACAGCATAAAGATGGCGATGGATATAAATACAAAAAGTATTTTAAACAAATCAGGCGACTATATGCAAAAATCAGCTTATTATGAATATGGAGCTATAGGTTCATTTGCTGCAAGCATTGGTCTTATGTTTATAGCTTTCAATAACATTGATTTTTGGAATGGAGATAATGCAAATATTACAACAAGTGCTATCAGCGCTGTTGCTGCTACCCTATTTTTCACATCTGCCATTGTTTGCACTATCGCATCAATCAGATATGATAAAAAGGCAGGAAAAGAACTTAAATTATTTATGCGCGGTGGGACTGGTACTATTGCTATAACATTTTAATTGTCCAAACGATAAATATTTCAACAAGAAACATTATATTCGCAACATAAAAAGGAATCTATATGAGAAGCTGTGTTTTAATATTCTTTCTTTTATTACTTCCGGTAAAGTCTCTTGCACAAAAGAGCCCGGAGTCTGTTGTGACCGATTTTTATAAATGGTATTTTGATGTGATAGAAAGTGGGCAAATTGAAGAGTATCAGCCTATATTCGTTGCAGATTCTACAGGCATGGCAACACTGAATATGGATAAATACATTAAGAACCTTAGATTCTATAATTTTACAGACAGTTTAATTAATCATGAAATAACTTCGTATCAAAATTGCATCAAAGAAGTTAGTAAAACAAAGTTTGATGAATTAAATGATAAGTATCCTAATCTGGATGATTACAAAAACATTGGCTGCGATTTCTTTAATATATATCGTTGGCTAATGGACGTTGAACCAATGAATGGTGTAGAAATTATTGAGACAATAAAAGTTAATGAGAATAAAATAATAGTCAAGGGACAATTCTTTAGAGGAAGCGACATAACCAAGGATAAAAGCTATTGGAATAAAAATCTATATGTTAGTTTGAATAAAGAAAATAGCATTTGGAAAATAGATCAAATAGAAATTAAAAAAACGAATTTGAAATAGTTCTTTAGTCCCTATATACTCTTCATTCGCCAGCTAGTATTTGTCTTTTACTTTTTCAGAATTAATATGAGTTTCATGTTCTGGTTCTGCATGAATATAGACCTCGCTTCTATTAATTAAATTGTTTATTTCCTTTTCTATTTTATCGCAGATCTCATGAACTTTCATCAATGATAATTCAGAATCTAAATGAACATTCACCTTGATAAAGGTATCCGCACCCGCAGAGCGGATCTTAAGTCCATGGAAAGATTTTACTTCAGGCATAGATAGTAGTTTCTGTTCTACCATATTAATTTTATCTTGTGGAGCTGTGTCCAATAACACTTCAATAGCCTTTTTCCCTAATTTAAAAGATACGGACACAACGAGAACAGCAACAAACAAAGCAGCTACTGAGTCAGCAAAGTAGTAACCAAAGTTTGCACATATTAATCCAAATAGCACTACTGCTGAGCTCCATATATCTGTAGAGAAATGAAGGGCATCAGCTTCTAAAGCCTGACTATTATGCTTTTTTGCAACTTTATATAATGCTCTCGAACGTTTTACATCAATGATAATGGCGGCGATAACTACAACATAACTCCACACATTAACCTCTATATGAGTATTTCCAGTTAGCAAGCGGTGTATTGCTTCATAAACGATCCAGACACTTGTAATGATAAGCAATAATGTTTCAATCAGAGCAGAGAAATTCTCTATCTTACCGTGTCCATAGTTATGTTCTCTATCAGCGGGTTTATCAGAAATGCTAACAGAAAAATAAGTAATAACAGCAGCAACAAGATCTAGTGTAGAATGCAATGCTTCGGAAAGGATACCCAAACTACCGGTAAGAATACCGATAATCATTTTAAAACCAGTTAAAAATATAGCTGCAAATACAGAAAGTAGAGCTACCCTTTTCTTTTCATTTTTCATCTTTATCCTTTCTAAACTAATAAACTAAATTGTTCTGTTTGCGTGCAAAGCTATAAAAATAAGTTGAACAAGATTAATTCTATTTTAAAAATTAATTGTAAACAAACTAATATAGATTTAGTCTAATTATATCTAAAACGAATTATTTGATAATCAAGGCAAAGTAATAACAATCAAAGCTATATCATCTGATACAATGGTTATTTTAATAAGATTTATTAAAACGATATTATTTTTATCGTTGCAAACCCCTATATACAAAACAATTTTAGTACTTTTGCCCAGTATTTCTTGAGAATAAAAGACTAATCCAATTACCTGGCTTAGTCTATAAACAATCATAATTGAATCATACTTAGATGACAAACTTTGATAAAAGTAATTTGGTTTCTCGCGGAAAATCCGCCTTTATCTTTTTAAAATCCAAATACAAAACCTTGGTTGCTAAAAGCAAATCTCTTTACCAGAATTCCCCTTGGTACAAGAAAATCTTATTGATTTTTTGTTCATTAATCCTTTTATTCTCTCTCTACCTATTCATGGTAGACATCAATTTCCTTTGGTTATTCGGAAAATCGCCAAGTATGTCGAGCATAAACAATCCAAACCAAAGTGTTGCCTCAGAAATCTATAGCGCAGACGGAAAACTGATCAGCAAATACTTCAGAGAGAACAGAACTCCGGTGAAATATGAAGAAATATCACCTATATTAATAAAAACACTTATCTGTACTGAAGATGAGCGTTTTTATGAACACTTTGGAGTCGATTTGAAAGGTGTGTTTGCTGCAATGAAGGATATGACCAAAGGTAATGCTCGCGGGGCCAGCACCATTACTCAACAGTTGGTAAAAAACATGTTCAAGGTTCGTTCACAATATTCCAGAGGTCTTTTGGGGAATATACCGGGTCTAAAACTGCTTATTATGAAATCAAAGGAATGGATTACAGCAGTAAAGATCGAAATGTTCTACTCCAAAAAGGATATTCTTACCATGTACCTCAACACTGTTGATTTTGGAAGTAATGCTTATGGTATAAAAACGGCATGTAAAACGTACTTCAACACTACTCCGGAACGCCTTACTGTTGAACAGGCCGCTACATTAGTTGGTTTACTCAAAGCTACTACGACTTACAATCCGCGTCTTAAACCCCAAAATAGTTTTAAGCGACGCAATGTTGTGCTGGAAAATCTATTGAAGCACCGTCTTATTAGTTCTGCAGAGTTTGATTCTTTGAAAAAAATTCCTATTAAGCTTAATTATAGCATTGAGACAAATTATGGTGGCCAGGCACTTTATTTTAGAGAAGCTGTTGCAGAATCTCTTAAAGACTGGTGCAAAGAGAACAATATTGATTTGTATTCTGACGGGTTGAAAATATATACAACTCTAGATACCAGAATGCAAAAGTATGCAGAAGACGCAGTAGACAAACAAATGCGTATCGTACAACGAAATTTCAATAACCATTGGGGAAAAGAAAATCCCTGGCAAGACAAAAATCATAAAGAATTAATTGGATTTATTGAAGATCTGGCAAAGAAAACCGTATTATACAAAATTCTGCAACAGAAGTATCCTGATCGACCGGATTCAGTTAACTATTACATGAATAAACCTCACCGATTAAAAGTTTTTGATTATAAAACAGGAGTAAAAGACACCACTTTTAGTGAAATGGATTCTATTCGTTATATGGAGAGATTTATGCACACTGGCTTTGTTGCAATGGAGCCTCAATCTGGTTTTGTAAGAGCATGGGTTGGAGATATCAATTTCCAATCATGGAAATATGACAAAGTACTTTCTAAACGTCAGCCAGGATCCACCTTTAAGTTATTTGATTATGCAACAGCATTCAATAAGGGTATGTCTCCTTGTGATGAGCGTGTGGATCAATATGTTGAGTGGGAAGTGATGGAAAAAGGAGAACTAAAAAAATGGACACCTCGCAATGCTAATGGTAACTATAGCGGTCAAACATTAACTCTTAAAGCAGCTTTTGCAAGATCAATAAACAGTATCGCAGTACAAATTGCTAAAGAAGTGGGCATTGGTGAAATTATAAAAACTGCCCATGCAATGGGAATCAAGACTCCTTTAAATAATATTCCATCCATATCTTTAGGTTCGTCAGACGTATCACTACTTGAACTGGTCAATTCATATTGTACGGTAGTGAATGATGGTATGACGCATGATCCTGTATTAGTAACGCGAATTGAAGACCGTAATGGTAATGTACTATATAATTATGTTCCGGAGCAGAAACAAGCTATCCCTTATGAAACGGCTTTCCTAATGCAACAAATGCTTCAGGGAGGACTTACAGAACCTATGGGAACAACGCAAGCTTTATGGTCTTTCGACTTATTCAAATACAACACTGATTTTGGAGGTAAGACAGGAACATCTTCCAACCACTCTGATGCATGGTTCGTTGGTGTTACTCCTAATTTGGTTGGAGGCGCTTGGGTTGGAGGTGAACATCGAAGCATCCACTTCAGAACAGGGCAGTTGGGCGAAGGTAGTAAAACAGCCTTGCCAATATTTGGGTATTTTATGGAAAAAGTACTTGCTGATCCTCATTTATCTAAATACAAAGCAAAATTCCCTAAACCAAAACAACCTATTACCAGATCTTATCAATGCCAGTCAGCATATCCTAAAGCTGAAAGCGACTCGACAAGTCAGGTTGCAACAGATAGTCTTGGCATAGAGGAAGGAGTTGATGAGAATCTAATGGAATAAATCATATAAATATATATAAGAAAAGGGCACCGGATGATCCTCATTTATCTAAATACAAAGCAAAATTCCCTAAACCAAAACAACCTATTACCAGATCTTACCAATGCCAGTCGGCATATCCTAAAGCTGAAAGCGACTCGACAAGTCAGGTTGCAACAGATAGTCTTGGCATAGAGGAAGGAGTTGATGAGAATCTAATG
>Ga0183099_1000890_pt1 | contig 18957 bp, 18 predicted proteins | sample Biomet1_FD_127788 | JGI IMG/M metagenome (GOLD analysis project Ga0183099, IMG submission 127788) | Microbial communities from bioreactor (seeded with anoxic lake sediment) at LBNL, California, USA - Biofuel metagenome 1 | ecosystem: Engineered > Bioreactor > Anaerobic > Unclassified ... | reverse complement strand
ATATTGCCCAGAGTCTCTGTCCCGGATCCGGTACCGACCGGAAAACTCCAGCGAGCCCTCCATAAAAAAGCGGTCGTAGGCTCCGTCCATAAGCTCCGTTGCTTTCGCCTGATCATCCGGGTGGACACAGGTCCGCACGAAGGCCTTTCCCGCATCCTCCACGGTTTTTTTCTGACGAAAGGCGGAAAAGTTATGGTCCGCCTGGTAGAGAAGGTGATATGTCCCGGCGTTCCGATCCAATTCCAATACCGTGGCGTCCAAGTGACGGAGCAGCGCAAACAGCTTTTCCTGACTCTGGGCCGTCCGGGCTTCCTCATAGGCATAGGCAGGCCAGCAAATTTCTGCCTCTCTTCCCTCTTCCGCCGTACGCAGTCCGTCGGCATATTTCCGGGATAACTCAAAAAATTCCGGCTGCACGCTTTTGAAGCACTCCAAAAGACCCGGGGAGAATGCGCCGCACTCCCCTTGCAAAATCATATTGTATGCTTCGTTTTGAGGAATTGCCCGCTTATATACCCGGTCGGTGGTCAGCGCATCAAAGCAATCCGCCACCGCCACAACCTGCGCATAGATGGGGATATTGTTCTCCCGCAGACTCTCGGGGTAGCCCCCGCCGTCCCACCGCTCATGGTGGAAACGGCAGATGTTGTAAGCATAGCTCAGATATTCCGGATCTCCCATCCGGTCAAGGCCCGTCAATATCTCACAGCCTCGGAGGGTATGGGTCTTCATTATCTCGAACTCCTCCGGCGTCAACCGGCTGGGTTTATTTAAGACAGCATCCGGAATGGCGATCTTGCCGATGTCGTGGAGGGATGAGGCGCTGGCAATGATCTCAATGGTGTGTCCGTTCATCCCATATTCGGGATGCTCCCTCGCCACCTCCCGGAGTAAAATACTCGTGAAGCCGCGGATACGGCGGATATGCTGTCCGGATTCCAGGCTCCGGTGTTCAATGACAGAGGAAAGGCCGTCAATCAACGCGGTGTCGGATTCCCGGATCTGAGCGGCTTGTTCCTCCACCAGATCTTCCAAATGCAGCTTATGCCGATAGAGTTCCACGGCGTTTTGAATCCGCCGTTTCACCGACCGGGACTCAAAAGGCTTTGTAATAATATCCGAAGCCCCCAGGTCGAAGACCCGGACCTCGCTCTCGGGAGTATGATCGGCGGTAATGACAATGACGGGGATGCGGGACAGCGTCTCATCTGCCGACACCTCCTGCAACACCTCGTAACCGTCCTTCACCGGCATCAGCAAATCCAGCAGTACGGCGGCAATCCGTTTTCGGTTCCGCCGCATCAGCGTCAAGGCCTGCGCGCCGTCCTCCGCCTCAAGGATCTCGTATTCGCCCTCGAACAGGGCGCAAAGGATTGTGCGGTTGATCTGCATGTCGTCCACCAGCAGCAGCGTATTGCAGGTCTGCATCATCGCGCCCTCCCCTCCGTCGGAATAAGGGCGCAGCTGTTTTCTCCGAGACCCTCCATCATCTGTTCGCCGGACTGCTTGCTCCGGTCGTGCTGGGCGCATCCCCTCCGTTGTTGTCATGCGTCTTCTCCGTTCTCTCTGGTCTTCTGCAAGCGCGAAATGAATCACCGCCCGCAAGGCAAAAAGCACTCCCCACTCAGCCGGATGCCCGGCCTCCGCCGGTATCCGTCTCCTCCCCGTGGGGCACATATGTATCCTGTCTCTCTGTCTGCTTCGATCCGGCCGCAGTCTGCGGCGAACGCAGAACTTCCCGCTTGTTTATACGCCGGGTATACCTAAAATCGTCCAAAAACTGAAAAAACATCCAGCGGTTCGACTCATATTTTACTTCAAAATAGCAGTGTCCGCAAGAGTATGTTTACCCGGTTGACGTAATATTTTTCATCTTTACACGCAAAGAGCGCACAAGTCTGTTTCCCGGTAAAAAAGCACCTTCGGCGCGATTGCTCGGTGGTCGTAAAACAGAAAAATCGAAAAAGTCTGAAAACGGTGTGTTTTCAAGGGGTAGCGGCGTGACTTCGGTCACGCCGTTTCCTCTTTCATCAGCTCATTTAGGGGGATAAATCCTAAACCGTCGTACTTGATGTGGATATGTTGCCTACGCTTGCCGCTGCTCTTGTCCGGCGCATCCACATAGATTGCAGACACCAGTTCCCGCAGCGCATAGGGCATCAGCTCCTCAATCCCCACATACTTATGAGCTTTCTGAATGAATTTTTCGATGTTCTCATTCTGTCGTTCCTGTACTTCAATCTCCTGCTGCAAGGTGATAACCTCTGCTTCAAGCTGCTTCTGCTCCGCTTCATAGCTCTGACTGAGCATATCAAACCGTTCGTCGCTCAAGCGTCCGCCTGCGTTGTCCTCATAAATCTTGATGAACAGCCGCTTCAATTCAGAGATGCGCTTTTCGTCCCGGTCAAGCTGTTTTTTGCGGATTTGGATTTGCTCCCGGCTTTCAAGGCGCATCTGCTCCTCCATAACGGTGCGGAAGTGGCTTTCATACCGCAGGATATACCCCATGGCCGCTTGGATATGCTTCAAGACCATGCGCTCCAAAACCTTAACACGGATAAAATGATTGCCGCATTTTTCCCTGTGCTTTCTGTGAAGTGAGCAGTCAAAGAAGTCCTGCGCTGCATCATGGTTATTGGACGAGCCGTAATACATCTTCGAGCCACAATCGGAACAGTAGACCAAGCCGGAAAAGATGCTGCTTCTGCCTGTGCGTGTCATGCGGTGGCGCTGCTGCCGGATGATTTGTACCTTGTCGAATACATCATCCGCAATAATGCGTTCATGGGTGTCATGGAAAACAGCTTGCTTTTCAATCGGGTTTTCACGCTGCTTCTTGTCCCAGATGGAATTGCTGAAAGTTTTGAAGTTGACGGTACAGCCTGTGTACTCCCGGCGTTCCAGTATGTTGACAACGGAACTGTCGCCCCAGCCATAGGGATTCTCCGGCTCCGGGTGCGGTGTCTTGCGCCCCTGCTGCTTTTTGTAGGCAGTTGGGGTCAGCACCTTATCCGCTTTGAGCTGATTGGCAATCTGCTGTGGGCCTCGTCCCTCCATGCACATAGAGAAGATACGCCTTACCACATCAGCGGCTTCCGGGTCGATCACCCATCGTTTGGGGTTCTCCGGGTCTTTCACATAGCCATAAGGAACATTGACAGTCAGCGGTACGCCGCGCTCGCCCTTTGCCTTTGTCACAGCCCGGATTTTCCGGCTGGTATCACGGGCGTAAAACTCGTTAAACCAGTTCTTGATTCCGGCAAAGTCGTTGTTGACGCTGTTGGCATCAGCGGAGTCAAAATCGTCGTTGATGGCAATGAAGCGTGTCCCATTCTGCGGAAAGGTGAAGTTGGTATAAAGCCCGGTCAACGCGGAGTTTCTTCCAAGACGGGAGAGGTCTTTCGTGATGGCAACCGCCACATTCCCGGCTTCAATCTCGGTCAGCATGGCTTGAAATCCGGGCCTGTCGAAAGTCACACCCGAAACGCCGTCATCCACAAAAAAGGTCGGGTTCGGGAAGTGATGCTCGCGTGCATATTGAAGCAAGATGCCCTTTTGGTTTTCAATAGACAGGGATTCGCCAAGCCGTTCATCCTCTTGACTTAATCTGCAATACAGCGCGGTAATTTTGTTTGTTGCTCCAAACATTTCTGTTTCCTCCTTTAGCGGAGCAACTGTCAGTACAGGATTGGTTGCCTCTATTGTACCAAGATTTTGAGCGTTTGTCATTCCTGTCCCTCCATCTTTTCCGTAAACTTTTTGGCGGTGATGCGCTCCAACTTTCGGACAAAAGATTCCGTTCCCTCATAGCTGCCGGTGACGGTGTAAACAGTCCCCGCGATTTCTTCCGTAACGGTCAATTCTGGAATCCAGTATGCGGAAAGATTTTTCACATGGATATGCCCGTCTTCACCAAGCCAAAAGTTATGGTTGCGCTGTTCCTCCGGCACAGGCTCGCATTTGGCGTAGGGGTCTGGATTGGTAAAATAGTACTCGGCAGGAGTGTCCCCGGCGGTTTGCTCCTGCTCTGCCCATTGGCGTATTTCCTCTAATTCCTCCGGGGTAAACTCGTTTTCGTTTCTACTCATAATTCTGTTTCCCTTTCTGTTTCATCGTTCCTGTTCGTGTTTGTGTTCCCTGTCATGCTGCGGCCTGTTCTGCTCCTGCAAAACCTTCTCCACGGCGAACTTGATATTCCAAAGTTTTTTCACATCAGCATAGAGGGGAGAAAGCTCCGCTTGCTCGGTTTTATACTCCTGTTGCAGTACCGCCAGCTCATCTCGCCATCTGGTGAGGGGCAGCTTGCCGTTCTCTGAAAAATGCGGTTTCAATTTCCGTTGTGCCATATAGAACAGGCGCAAAGCATTCTCATGTTCATTGGCATAGTTCTCACGGCTTTTCTTGAATTTGATGCTGTTCAATTTTTCATATACGGGTTTCCCGGCAGCATAATATTCAACCATGCGGAGCAGTTCATCCAGTTCCTTCATGCGCGTGGATTTGGTTTTCAGGCTGTCCTTCATGCCGTTGATTTGACCGCTGAGGGTATCTAACCGTGCTTCAAGATCGTCCGGCGTGTAGAGGTTTTGCGCCGTGATGAAGTTGATAATCTCCGAATACTGCTTGATGTTGCCCACCTTTGCCTTATTGCTCCATGCCCCGGCGCTGCGCCCGGTGTAGTAGCTGCCAAGCAACTCCGCAAGGTTGGGCTGCTGCGGTTTTGATAGTTCTACTTTTGCCTCTTTCAGCCAGTTAAACAGGGCGGCGATTTTCCGCTTTGCATCCCGGATAAGTGCATTGGTCGCCTTGATACAGCGGTTCAGCTCGCCCTTTTCTGTTCGTATGCCCTTTGCCTCCATCTGCCGGACAGCAGGGCCTTCATGGACAGTGGGTATTTGTTCAAGCCCTTGCCGGACAAAGCTGCGATTGTCAATGCGGCACTCTAAACCTTTCTCCGCAAACTTGGCGTTACACAGTTCCGCCCATGCAGTCCGCCACGCCTCCAGCGTTTCCGGCCTGCCCCAGTCGGTGGTGGGAACAGCGTTGAATACATCGTTTCCGGCATCGTCCTTGACACGGTTTCCGTCTGCATCCAGCACATATTCCCTGTGCTGCTTGGCGTCCCATGTGCCATCTTCTTTCAGTGGGCGAATGGGGCAAAGGACATGGAAGTGCGGATTAGAAATGCCGCCGTCCTCCTTGTCCGGCTGGTGAACGGCAAAGTCAACGGTCATGCCTCGGCTCACAAAATTGTCCAATAAAAATTGCCTTGCAAGAGCGATGTTCTCATCCAGAGAAAACTCGTTCTGCAAGGCAATATCAAAACTGTATGCAAGCTGGGCTTTCTTGCCGCGCTCTGCTTTCTCCACGGCGTTCCATAGCGTTTGGCGGTCTGCGTATTCCGGCGGGGCGTGGGCTGGCAGCAGGATTTCCGAGCAGATGACGCCACACTTGCGGGTGTAGTCACTGACATCCCCGTAGTATTCGTTATACAGCTTTTCTCCGGCGCGGTAGGCCGCGGATGCAATCACGGATTGCCCCGCGCTCCGCTTGACTTGGGTTGCGTGGAAGTGGAACAGAGCCATTTATTCACCGTCCCTTTGCTGTGCTTTTTCATGCTTGGTCACGGCCATACTGACAGCCGTTTTGACCTCTGGCAAAGAGAAGATATATTCTGCCAGAGCATAGAACTCCGTTTCCGAAAGCTCTTTCACCTCCGGGGCGACGCTCTCAATGGCCGCGCCGCGTGTGATAAGCCGGTGCGCCCGCTTTTGTCTGTCACCTTTTTCGTAATACTGGGCGCGGTTATTCAGCCGTTGGAGCTTGTGCTTCTCCTGCCGGATTTTCACCTCATTGGCGGCGTATTCCTGTTGTAGCTGCTCGATGGTTTTGCTCATAAAATCCTCCTTCAAGCAAAAATGAAAAGACCGCTTTGCCCGAAAAGGCAAAACGGTCATATGTTAGGATAAGCTCGGTATGCGGTCGCCAGACCCGCCGGAAAGATACAGACACAAAGCGGGTGTATCTTTCCGGAGGGTGCGCGGGGATAGCTGCAAAGCAGCGCAAGGGTGCGCAGCCCATTGTTCGGAGCGCAGCGACGCAAAACAGCCCAGACTTCATCAGTCTGGGCTGTTGCTCCGCAGGACGCACGATACAGGCCGCAAGGTCATGTATAGAAGTGCGCCCTTTGGATTATTCCACTGGGGTCTTATTAGAATCATCCGTTTTGTGCTTCATCTTCGCAAAAGCCACAAAACAGAAAATCATTTCAAGAACCACAAACATGGCATACATAAACATACATACAATGGACACAGCATACATGATACCCGCAACTAAAGCAGCCCAGCGTGCTTTCAGAGCCCAACCCAACCAGTTAAAGATGACAGCAACTCCTACACATACCATGTGCGGCGTGACTAATGCGGCTGCAATACCGGCACCAATGGCCTCTGCGCCATCAGTAGAAACGACCCCACCAGAAAAATAGGAAATCAGATAGATTAAGTAGAGCGTACCAATAATGCCAGATGCCAACAATAATTTGCTCTTTTTCATTTTAAAGACCTCATTTCATTAGGGATTCAGCGTAACGGTTTCATTGAATATATCGTCTGCGGACCAGTCATCAGAATTGTAGATCCTTAGTTTCATTTCGATTTCTTCGACAGTTGTAATATCATTTTCCTCAAAATCAGAGGTAGACCACGACATAGACGCAAATGCAACTTTTCCAGCGCTTACAGAAGATGCCCAAAATGGGTCGGCCATGAATCCGTTGACAGATGCCTCGTCTACGCTATATGTCAATTCCTTGTCGGTCTTGTTTATCAGATAAAGATTGACCGTATAACCCCAGATGCTGTCCTCGCTGTAACCTGTCACAATCACAGTAGCACTGTCGTTATCAACAACCACGGTATCGGTAGATTGGTTCTCCCTTACAAATGCAGTTGCGCTTTCCTCACCAAAAGGATAGACATGAACAGTTTCTCTTGCAACGCTATCCGCAGACCAATCGTTGGAATCATATACCCGAAAAGAAAGTTCAATATCTGTAAAATCGTCAATGCCGTTGGCAGAAAGATTGGAGTCGGAAAAACTTATCTCCTCATTAGATTTTTTTCCTGCTGCAACTTCAGTAGCAAAAAAAGGATCAGCTTGGACACCATTTATTGCGGCAGAATCAACAGAAAACATAAAGGTTTTGTCAGCGGATTTGTTTTCTAAATATGTTTTTAGTGTATATCCCCACATATTGTCAGGCTCAATTCCTGTAATCTTGATTAAACACTGTTCGTTATCTACGACAGTAATTTCTTCAAAAGTGACTTCTTCGCCTTTGCTTTCTTCCGCGCTCTCGTTTTCAGAGAGTTCACCAGAACTTGCAGAAACCGAGGCTGCGCCAGCATTGCTTGGAGTTGATTCACCACCGCAAGCTACAAGAGAGAGTAGTAAGGAAAGTGAAATCAGTAATGTCGCCAATCTTTTCATCTCAAATCCTCCCATGATTAAAATGTGTACCTTTTTGTGGGCAATCACCGGCAGTTGCACCATTCACCCAAAAATGAACAATTTCGTCAAATAGATATGGAAATATTACCCGACCCGTGGTACAATAAAAACAGTACCTATAAACCACGCATTACAAAAAGGTACACATTCCTGTAAATCTATCCTCATTACAACAACTTGGCCTTTTCGTAAATCGATGCCCGATAGCGAAAGGTGGCAAGAGGCATTCCACATTCCGTTGCCGCAGTGGTGCCTGTGGTTTTCCCATTTTTCCATTTCTGGTAAGCATTGTGAAAATTGTCGGGTAAGGGTTTGGGCGGACGCCCAAACCGTACACCTCTTGCTTTTGCTGCCGCAATGCCCTCTGCCTGACGCTGCCGAATGTTTGTCCGCTCGTTCTCTGCCACGAAGGACAGCACTTGCAGTACAATGTCACTAAGGAAGGTTCCCATCAGGTCTTTGCCCCGGCGAGTATCCAGCAACGGCATATCCAGCACCACGATGTCGATGCCTTTTCCTTTTGTCAGTACCCGCCATTGCTCCAATATTTCCTCATAGTTTCGCCCCAGACGGTCGATGCTCTTGATATAGAGCAGATCGTCTTTTTTCATTTTGCGGAGGAGCTTTTTGTATTGAGGCCGGTTGAAGTCCTTGCCGGACTGCTTGTCCATAAAAACATTGCAATCCGGCACACCAACCTCATGCAGAGCGATAATTTGCCGATCCTCGTTCTGGTCGCGGCTGCTGACACGGATGTATCCATAAGTAGTAGTAGCGATATTATTTCACCTCCCGGCGCTTCTGCCAGACAATGTCATAGCCCAGCGCGTCGGCCAGCTCCACGGCCTCGCCGTAGCGGAGTGAGCCGCGCTTGAGCTTGCCAGACAGGTTGGGGACGCTGCTGCTCCAGCCGTACTCGTCCGCAAGATAGTCAACCACCTCGCTCATGGTCATACCAGCCCGGACAATGTAGGATTTGATTTCGTTCCTGTAATTCTCGTTCTTTTTCATGTGAGTAAATGTCCTCCTTTTTTTGTTTGCTCTGCGGTAAAATGGGCGCGCCGATAGACGATACTCATTCGCCGCAAAGCATGGTTTTTGTGAACACGGATTTCCGTTCAGATTGCCGCCTATGATGCCCTGTTCATACAGGGGCTTGTTCGGTTTTGCTGTTCTGTGCGGCATTTCGTAAAAATGCGAAAATGCAAGCGTACCTGCAAACTGTGTTCGCTTTGCAGTACAACGCTCTTTGATGTGGATAGGGATAGGAAAGAAAGCGATTGTTCGCGGATTTCACTTCCCTTGATTTAAGCCTTGCTTTTTTAGCGCCGTTCTCCCCGAATGCCGTTCCGGCCCGGTCATCTCACCCGGCGTATCCCCGGCTTTGGCACGCTCCCCGCACTTGTGGACACAATGTCCACAAGTTGCGGTATCATGGCGATGCTTCACCAGTCGGCATATCCCATTCGGACGGTCATGCAATTTTCAAGCTGCAAATGTCTGTTGACAGGTACATTGTAGCGAAAAAGCACGCCCGTTCCCGTATATCCAAAAGGATGGAAAACCGGGGCAAAAAACGAATATTTCCACGCTTATGGACAAGCCGTGCTATACTGAATATGTATAAAAGTATTTAGTGACGAAAGGGGGATACGGCAATGAATACAGCCTTAACCATACAGGAGAAATTAAAGGATTTGCGGGTAGCACAGGGCTTGACGCTGGAACAGCTTGCGGAGCAGACCGGGCTTTCAAAATCCGCACTCGGCAAATATGAGAGTGATGAAGTCCGGGACATCAGCCCCTATGCCATCGTAACGCTGGCAAAGTTCTATGGCGTATCTGCGGATTATCTGCTGGGTATGGCAGAAAACAAAAACCACCCAAACACAGAGCTTACGGCTCTGCATTTGGGTGACGATGTGATTGATGTATTAAAAGCCGGTAAATACAATCACCGGCTGCTGTCAGAAATCCTCTGTCACAAAGGTTTTCGGCGCATGATGCTGGATGCGGAGATTTATGTGGACAGGATCGCAGATATGCGGGTCAACGACATGAATGCTATGCTGGAAGCAGTGCGGCAGATGCTGCTTGCCAAGCAAGCGGACAATCAAGATGATTTACACCTTCGGACATTGGAATTAGCGCAAGTGCAGGAGGACGAATATTTCGGCCATATAGTTTCCAACGACTTGACTGATATTCTCCGTGACATTCGGGAAGATCACAAGCCCGATACGACCACGGCAGACGAACCTTCCGTAGCAGCGCAGATGCAAAATCAATTACAAGTTGCTATGAATTTCGAGGGCAGTGCAGAGGAAAAGAAAGCGAGGGCGTTCTTGACAACCTTTGGCATTGACTATGATGCTATCTCCAAAGTGCAGTTCGTCAATCTGATTGAAGTCCTCAAGCTGTCCAAACACATGAAAAGTCCTATCAGCCAACGGGGCAAGGCAAGTCCTTACCAAACTCACGGAAAGGGCAAGAAGAAACACAAATAAGCAAAAAAATACGCTGTACTCAGTTCTTTTGTTGAGTACAGCGTATTTTGTTTGCCCAATCCTGCGTGACAGATGCCCGTAATTTGCATTCTTGTTGGATTACTGTTTTACGGACACCTGTCTATGCGCCGAAGGTGCTTTTTTACCGGGCTTTATTCCATCTCCCTCTCCATTTAAACAGGTTTTCTGTATTTTTATGAATGGAAGCTGCTTACCACAACGCCCGCAGCACCGGATGCAGACGGCAGAACCTTTCATACAGCGGGCCGTAGACCTCTCCGCTGCCGATGCAGGGTGTGTACCTCACACAGGTTTCAAGCCCGCCGAGAGATGCGGTGAACTGCTCGTAACATGAGATTTTTCCGAGGCCCAGCAGTGCTGCCGACGCCACGGTTATGGCCGGCAGCAGCTCCGCGTCCCGGAATACCGCGATCTCACGGCCCAGCACATCCGCCAGAATCTGGCACCAGACCGCCTCCCGTCCTCCCCCGCCGATCAGGGAAACGCTCCCAGGTGTGGCGTCGAGCCGCTCCAGCCCCTGACGAATGGAGAATGCGACTCCCTCCAGCGCCGCGCGGGCAAGGTCAGCAGAAGTAGTCCGGGGCGTCAGGCCGATGTAGCAGCCCCTGGCATCGTGGTCCAGCACCGGAAACCGCTCCCCCACAAGATACGGCAAAAACAGCGTCCCGCCGCTGCCGGGGAGACTTTGGGTCAGCAAAGCACCCAGAGCGTCAAAATCGGTGGCCTCCCGCCCTGCAAATCCGGCCATGACGCCCGCAATCCAACTGTGGACATTTCCGGCGTTTAAAAACGGGACCACATTGATATAGCGTCCTTCCGGCATGGCGGCCAGATTGAAGACCCCCTCCTGCGTCAGAAGTGGGCTGTCCGACACGGTGGCCACCCAGCCGGAGGTTCCCAAGTTGATATTGTACTGCCCCGGCACGGAGATGCCGCTGGCAAGCGTGGTGGCCCCGGCGTCTCCCGTCCCGGCAAAGACCGGCGTGCCGGGAAGATACCCGCAGTGTTCTGCCGCCTCCGGCAGAACACTGCCCACTCGCTGGTGGGCGGCAAGGAGCTTTGGGAACAGATCCTGCGATACTCCGGCAGCAGCCAGAAGTTCTCCGCTCCAGCGCTTTTGGAGAATGTCCATGGCGCCCGCCGTGGACCCGGCGATGACATCCCCGGCACTCACGCCGGTGAGCCGCGCGAGAAGATAGTCCTTCGAGCTGATAAGGACGTGACTTGTCCGGGCATAGAGATCCGGACGGTGCTCTTTCAGCCACAGCAGCTTTGGAAGCGGAAGCGACCCGTCGCAGCGGTTGCCCGTGAGCCTGAGGAACCGCTCCGCACCCACGGCCTCCTCGATGCGCTTCGCCTGTTCCCCCGCCCGGCCATCGGCGTACAAAATCGCATTGCACACCGGGTTCAGCGCCTGGTCCAGCGGAATCAAATCCTGCATCTGTCCGCTCATAACCAGAGCTTCGATCTGCGCCGAAGGCACGTCCTTTGTAAATTCCAGAGAGATTTCCCGAAAGGCGTCCCACCAGCTTTGGGGGTTCTGCTCCTTTCGATCCCCTTCAAACAGCGTGGGAATCTCAACGGACAATGCTGCGGCGGGATGGCCAGCCTCATCCACCAAAACGCCCTTTACCGCTGTGGTACCCACGTCGAATGTGGCAATGTACTCCGTTTTTTCGTCCCTTTTCATCGTCCGTCCTCCCGGCCCAGACGCTGGGCCACCACAGAGAGGACAATGATCGCGCCGGTGATGATATCCTGCATATAGGTGGGCATTTGCAGCATGGTGAGGCCGTTGGCCAGCACCCCCAGAATCGCTGCGCCCAGCAGTGTCCCCAGCACGTTGGGAACTCCCCGGCGTGAGGCGGTGCAGCCGATGAACACCGCGGCGTAGGACTTGAGAAAATACCCGTCTCCGGCGGTGGTATTGGCGGACCCCACCCGGGAGGCGATCAGCATTCCGGTGGCGCAGGCCATAACCGCACAGAGCACAAAGGCCAAAACTTTGTACTTTTTTACGCGGATGCCCGCGATCCGCGCAGCCTCCTCGCCGCCGCCAATGGCGTAAAACTTTCGGCCTGCGGGCGTATGTCGCATCACAAACCAGAAAATCAGCACAAAAGCCGCCATCAGGACCGACAGCAGCGGAACGCGGCCCAGTTTGGCGGTACCCAGTGCGGAAAAGCCGTCCGGAATATTTTCAAACACCGTAGCTCCGCCGGAAAGGCGGTAGACCACGCCGGAGAGCACCGTGCTCATGCCCAGCGTTGTGATAAAGGACAGCGCTTGAAACCGGGCCACCACCCATCCGTTTATCAGTCCCACCACAGCGCTTGCCAGAATGGGCAACGTGAAGCACACAGCCAGCGGCGCTCCCGCCACTGCCATCTGCGCCGCCATCACGCCGCCGAGACTGGCCATTTCGCCAACGGACAGATCGAATTCCCCCACGCTCATCACCACTGTGGCTCCCAGGGAGATGACCACCAGCAAAGAGATCTGCCGGGTGATGTTGATGAAGTTGGTCAGGGTACAGAAGGAGCCGGGGCGGATGGCGCTGAACGCCAGCACGATCGCCAGCAGGGCCAGCACCGTACCATAGGACTGCAGCGTGCGGCGCAGGTCTTCTTTATTTAGTCTCATCTTTATCGCCTCTCAGGTCTCGTAGCAGCAGGAAAGGACCTGCTGTGCCGTTAGATTTTCGTTTTCCCAGCGCCGGACCGTGCATCCCCGCCGCATCACCTGGATGGTATCGGCCACCTCCAGCAGTTCGCTCAGCTCGGAGGACACGAACACCACCCCGCAGCCCTCATCCGCCTTTTGGCGAAGAAGCCGGTGAATCTCATCCCGAGTCAACACATCCACAGCCTGCGTGGGCTCGTCGCAGAGAAATACCTTTGGAGAGGTCATCATGGCCCGTGCAAACACGGCCTTTTGCTGATTGCCGCCGGACAGCTCCGCGATGCGCTGTCCCATACCCGCCAGCTTGATCTGCAACGCGTCGATCTGGGTCCGGACCGCGGCATCCTCCGCTTTACGGTGCAAAACGCCGCCAATGGTAAAGCGGTCGATGGATGTGAGAAGAATATTGTCCCGGACGTCCAAATTGCCAATCAGGGCCTTGCCCCGCCGATCCTCGCAGATGAGGGCCATGCCGTTTTGAAGGGAGGACGCGGGGGTGGGTCTTGTCTGCGTGACTCCGCTTAGCTCCACCGTTCCGGCGGACATGGGACGATAGCCGTAAACGCACTCCAAAAGCTCCGTCCGCCCGCTGCCGCCAAGGCCAAACAGCCCCAGAATCTCTCCGCTCCGGACGCAGAGTTCTCCGCTGAGAACACTGCCGTCCCGGGAGGCCACATCCCGCGCCGCCAACAGCACGCCGCCGAAATTCCTCCGGCGGGACGCGGCCCGGACTGGAACGCTGTCCGTCATCATGGCGATCAGCCGCTCCCGGTCCACGCTCCCGGTCTCCACGGTGTCCACCACCGCGCCGTTGCGCAGTACTGTCACCCGGTCCGTCAGGCGGAAAATTTCGTCCAGACGATGGGTAACGTAGAGGATTGCGGTACCTTTTTCCTTCAGCGTCCGCACCACGGAGAAAAGCCGCTCCGCCTCCCGGTCCGTCAGGGCGGCGGTGGGTTCATCCAGAATCAGCAGCCGGCACTCCCGCATCTGCGCCCGAACGATTTCAAGGCAAGTCCGCTGTGGCGGCGACAGCTCTGCCGCCGTTTTACGGAGGTCCAGTTCCAGCCCCAGCGACTCCGCCACGGACCGCACCCGGACCTCCATGGCCTTCCAGTCGATTTTCCCTCGGCGGGTGGGGTAATCGAGGCCCAGATATGCGTTTTCAATTCCGTCGAACGTGGGAATCAGCGTCCGGTCCTGATGGATGGCATGGATGCCCAGCGCCTGACTCTCCGCCGGGGAGGTGAGGGAGACGGCCCGCCCATCCCCAGAGGACCGTACCCTCCCGGAGACGGTACACCCCGGTCAGGAGCTTGATGAGGGTTGATTTTCCCGCGCCGTTTTCGCCCACCAGCCCCCGAACCTCTCCGGCTTCCAGCCCTAGATTCACGTCCTTCAGCGCCTGAACCCCGCTGAAGTCCTTGGAGATGTGTTTCATTTCCAGCAGCATGGCCGTTCCCTCCCTTCCCCGTGCGTCTTCTTAGTCGGCGTTCTCTTTTGTGATCAGCGTCGCTTCCGCGTACATATCCCCGGGCTGGATGGTCTGCCCCGCGAAGAGCTTGCCCATCTGGTCTACCACAATGTCCACCATGCCCTGGAAGTTCTGCGCCACCGTGGCTTTCAGGTTCGTGTCGCCTTTGATTAAAGAGACGGCCTGCTCGTTTCCATCCACACCCACGATCAAAATCTCGTCCCGTCCCGCTTCCTGGCAGGCCTGCGTCGCGCCGATGGCGGGTTCGTCCCATCCGCACCAAATTGCGGTGATAGAGCCTTTCTCCGGGTTGGCCGTCAGGAGATTTTCTACAATATCCTGCGCGTCATTGATGGGCTGCTCGGCGGGAACATGCTGCTCGGTAACAAGGGTGATCCCCTTCTGTGCCGCCAGCAGCTCGTCAAACGCCTCGCACCGCTTCACCACACCGGGGTGAGGCCGATGGGTCAGCGCCACAACCGTCCCCTTTCCGCCCATCAAGTCTTTGAACAGATAATTTGTAATCAATTCGCCCATCTGGTGGTTGTCGCTGGTGGCGTTAACCTGCATCCCGTCGATATACCCGCTGTCGCAGCCGAATACGGGAATCCCCGCGTCGAACGCCTCCTGAAGCTGATTTTTCACCTGAGAGGGGTCCGCGCTGACCAGCACGATGGCGTCGGTCTGGGCCGCCACCACGTCCTCAATGCGGCTGGCCAAAGCGGCGAAGTCGTTGGCAGTATCGATGACGGTCACGCTTGCGCCCGCCGCCTCCAGATCGGTTTGTAGCTCGCCCACCATCTGGTTCGTGGTGACAGAGCTGAGGTATGGAGTCATGACGGAAATCTTTTTGCCCTCCATTGCGCTGGAGACGGAAGAGGACGATGCAAAAGAAGCCGCTGCGGAGGCGGCGCTGCCGGAGGCCGCGGAAGAGGCCGCGACCGCTTCCGCCGCAGGCGCAGAGGCTCAGCACCAGAGCCGCCGAGGCAATCAGGCTTAGAATTCGTTTCATGTTCAAGTCCCTCCTATATATAAATGTATCGTTATGCCGAGTGCGTCGCGTCCGCCATGGACTTCACATAGTCCGCGACATAGGGGACCGCGTCCCGTCCGTACTGGGCCACCAGCTTCACGATGGCGCTGCCCACGATGGCCCCGTCGGAAAGAGCGGCCATTTTTTCGGCCTGCTCCGGCGTGGAGATGCCAAAGCCCACCGCACAGGGGCGCTCGCTGTTGGCCCGCACCAGCGCCGCCATGGCGCCGATATCCGTTTTGATCTCACTGCGCACGCCGGTGACTCCCAGAGACGAGACGATGTAGAGAAAGCCGTCGGCCTCCTTTGCGATCATGGCGATGCGGCTTTCGGAAGTGGGTGCGATCATGGAGATCAGGTCCAGTCCGTATTGCTTGCAAAGCGGGGTAAATTCTTCCTTTTCCTCATAGGGGATATCCGGCAGAATCAGACCGTCGATGCCGATTTCCGCGCAGGTGGAGATAAACGTCTCAGACCCGCCGGAAAAAACCACGTTGGCATAGGTCATAAAAACCATGGGAACCGTGACGGTTTCCCGGAGACGGCGCACCATTTCGAAAATCTTGTCGGTGGTAACGCCTCCAGCCAGCGCCCGGACATTGGCCGCCTGAATGACGGGGCCCTCCGCCGTGGGGTCAGAAAACGGGATGCCCAACTCAATCAGATCCGCTCCGCTGTCTGCCATCGCTTTCACCAGCTTCTCCGTGGTCTCCAGATCCGGGTCGCCGCAGGTAAGAAACGGAATGAACGCCTTGCCTTTTTGAAAGGCCTTTGCAATGTTACTCATGGAGGTCCTCCCCTCTGTATCGGGCGATGGAGACGCAGTCCTTGTCTCCCCGGCCCGAAATTGTAATAACAATGATCCGGTCCCCGCTCATCTTCGGCGCGAGCTTCATGGCGTGGGCCACGGCATGGGCGGATTCAATGGCGGGGATGATGCCCTCCGTCCGGCTGAGATACTCAAAGGCGTTCACCGCCTCCTCGTCCGTCACCGGCACGTATTCCGCCCGGCCCAGATCATGAAGGTGGGCGTGCTCCGGGCCGATGCCGGGATAGTCGAGACCGGCCGAGATGGAATATACCGGGGCAATCTGACCGTATTGATCCTGGCAGAAGTAGGACTTCATGCCGTGGAAGATTCCCAGCCGCCCGGTGGCGATAGTGGCGGCGGTCTCGAAGGTATCCACGCCCCGGCCCGCCGCCTCGCAGCCGATCAGGCGGACAGAGGGGTCGTCGATGAAGTGATAAAACGAGCCGATGGCGTTGGACCCGCCGCCCACACAGGCCAGTACCGCGTCGGGAAGCCGCCCCTCCTTTTCCAGCATCTGCGCCTTGATCTCTTTGGAGATCACGCTCTGGAAATCCCGGACGATGGTGGGAAAGGGATGGGGGCCCATAACGGAGCCAAGACAGTAGTGGGTGTCTGCAATTCGGTTCGTCCACTCCCGAAACGCCTCGGAGACAGCGTCCTTCAGCGTCCCGGTGCCAGCGTCCACCGGCACCACCTCCGCGCCCAAAAGACGCATCCGGTAGACATTCAGCGCCTGACGCTCCGTGTCCTCCCGGCCCATGTAGACCACGCACTCCATGCCCATCAGGGCGGCGGCGGTGGCGGTGGCCACACCGTGCTGCCCCGCGCCGGTCTCGGCAATCAGGCGGGTCTTTCCCATCTTTTTCGCAAGCAGCGCCTGCCCCAGCACGTTGTTGATCTTGTGAGCGCCGGTGTGGTTCAGGTCCTCCCGCTTGAGATAGATCTTCGCGCCGCCCAAGTCCTTGGTCATCTTCTCCGCGTAGTACAATCGGCTGGGCCGTCCCGCATAGTCGTTCAGCAGTGCCGTCAGTTCGCTTTGAAATTCCGGGTCGGCGCGATAGCGGTCATAGGCCTTCTCCAGCTCGATCACCGCATTCATTAGCGTCTCGGGGATGTACTGCCCGCCGTGGACACCGAAGCGTCCCTTTTCATTGGTCATGTCAATGCCTCCTTCTTCCCTTTCGGGCAGCAAAAAAACCGCCCTCGATGAATGATCTTCATCAAGGACGGTATAAAACCGCGGTGCCACCTTGTTTCGCGGCCAAAAGGGCCGCGCGCTCAGCAGAGTACCAACATACTCCCGGCCGGATAACGTCAGCCTTCGACGTCGCAAGCTACTGGCGGAGAAGCTCTCCGTTTTTGCCGCGCCCTCAGTGACCCATTATGACTGTCTGCATTGCGGCCCGGCTCTCATCACCCCGGACTCTCTGGACGCGCACGGCGGTCTTTACTTTCACTTCAGCGGTTTAACCGATTATTTTGTTGTTGGGTCGTATCTTACGCCCATCTTTCCGCATTGTCAAGCACAGATTGTACAAATAATTTTCAGTTTTTTTGCATACCTTTTCACAAATCTTCATTCGTATTTCCCTCGCTGACAACAGGGTGATTTTTTATTCGGCAGATAAAAACGCAAGCCGGGGAAGGGGCGTTTTGTCCCCTCCCCCGACGGCGTCAGCCTCCCAAATACGCCTTCTTGATGGCGGGCGAAGCCAGCAGCTCCCCGCTGGAGCCGGCGGTAACGATTTTGCCGGTTTCCAGCACGTAGCCCCGGTCGGCAATCGACAGCGCCATCTGAGCGTTCTGCTCCACCAGCAAAATTGTGGTTCCGGCCTTGTGCAGTTTTTGAATGATTTCAAAAATCTGCTCTACCAAAATGGGTGCAAGCCCCATGGATGGTTCATCCAGCATCAGAAGCTTCGGATGGCTCATCAGCGCCCGCCCCATGGCCAGCATCTGCTGCTCGCCGCCGGAGAGGGTTCCGGCCACCTGCCGCCGCCGCTCTTTTAAGCGGGGGAACTGCCCATAGACCATTTCCAGATCCGGGGGAATGCCCGCGTTACCCTTCGTATAGGCTCCCATCTCCAGGTTTTCCTGAACGGACATCTGCAAAAAAACCCGCCGTCCCTCAGGCACCAGAGCCATACCCCGGGCGACAACCTTATGAGGCGGAACTTTGCTCAGATCCTCACCCATGAATGTGACCGATCCGCTCTTGCTTCGCAGCAAGCCGGAGATGGTATTCAGCGTGGTGGATTTCCCCGCGCCGTTGGCACCGATCAAAGTGACGATCTCCCCCTCGTTCACATCGAAGGAGACACCCTTAACGGCGTGAATACTGCCATATGAGACATTCAGATTTTCCACAGATAAAATGACGCTCATACCCTCACGCCTCCTTCTTCTTGCCGAGGTACGCCTCGATCACGGTGGGGTTGGACTGAATATCCTCCGGACTGCCCTTTGCGATGACCTGCCCAAAGTTCAGCACACAGATTCCCTCGCAGATGTTCATCACCAGCTTCATATCGTGCTCGATTAGCAAAACCGCGATCTGGAACGTATTCCGGATTTTCCGGATGTTCTCCATCAGCTCCGCCGTCTCCGAGGGGTTCATGCCCGCCGCCGGCTCGTCCAGCAGCAAAAGTCCGGGATTCGTCGCCAGTGCCCGGACAATCTCCAGACGGCGCTGTGCGCCGTATGGCAGAGAGCCGGCCCTAGCGCTGGCCATGTCCTGCATGTTGAAGATGCTCAAAAGTTCCATGGCCCGTTCGTGGGCCACCCTCTCCTCTTTCCAGAAGCCCGGCAGGCGAAAAATACCGCTCCACATGTTGTAGCGCATGGCATTGTTCATTCCCACCTTCACGTTGTCCTCCACAGAGAGATTCGTAAACAGGCGAATATTTTGGAAGGT
>Ga0183099_1000889_pt1 | contig 18958 bp, 19 predicted proteins | sample Biomet1_FD_127788 | JGI IMG/M metagenome (GOLD analysis project Ga0183099, IMG submission 127788) | Microbial communities from bioreactor (seeded with anoxic lake sediment) at LBNL, California, USA - Biofuel metagenome 1 | ecosystem: Engineered > Bioreactor > Anaerobic > Unclassified ... | reverse complement strand
GCAGGAGTTACAAAATATAGCAAAAAATAACAAAATAGCTATAAATTTTAGAATTTTTATCTGTGAAAAAAGACTCAGAGTAATATTTGCAGAAGCAAATTTTGAGTATCCTGTAAATAAAAAAGCGCAATTATCAAATGTTGTTAAGTCATGGGGAACATTTAAAATTGATGCTTTAAGCTTTGATGAAATAGGGAAAAATGCTTCAAAAGCGCAATTTTTGGCTGATGAATCTGGATGGAAATAATGCTTAAATTCTTAAATAAAATCTGGACCAAGTTAAATTCTTGGTCTTTTTTATCAATATTATCGGTTGTTTTTGTAAGTACCCCTATAATACTTATTGGATTTAATGTTTTTAATCCTACAAATGAAATCATGACACATATTATAGAAAATTTATTGACAATATATATCAAAAATACACTTATTCTTTCTTTAGGAACAGGTTTTTTTACAATAATTATTGGAGTTTTATTAGCATATTTAGTTAGTTTTTTTGAGTTTCCAGGGAGAAAGTTTTTTACTTGGGCACTAGTTTTACCCTTAGCAATTCCCGATTATATAGGAGCTTATGTTTATTCAAATATCTTTTCTTATACAGGATATATTCCTACTTTATTAAGAAATAAATTTAATATAGCCTACAATCTTGATATTATGAATAATTACGGAGCAATATTTGTTTTTACAATCTGTTTTTATCCTTATGTATATCTAGTTGTAAAAAGTTTTTTATCAAGACAATCCAGCTCTTTAGTTGAAGTATCAAAATCTCTAGGTAAAAATAATTTTGAAATATTTTTTGGAGTAATTTTACCAATCTCAAGAGGTGCAATAATCGGCGGAGTGACTTTAGTAATACTTGAAGTTTTAAATGCTTATGGTTTGCCTTATTATTTTGGGATTCAAACTTTTAGTACAGGAATTTTTAGAGTTTGGTTTTCTTTTAAAGATTTGGATAGTGCAATTAAAATGTCTGCTATGTTATTGATTTTTACGTATTTAATAATAATTGGAGAAAAATATTTTAGAAAAAACAGAAGTTATTCTTATTCAAATACAAAAATCAAATATATCAAAAGAGAAGTTTTAAAAGGGAAATTTAAGATTTTTGCTTTAATATTTATTAGTTTAATATTTGTAATTTCTTTTATAGTTCCCATAACTCAATTAATATATTGGGCAAGTCTTACATACTCTACTGTTTTAACCCGTGAATTTTTAATGCTTTTTACAAATTCATTAACCATTACTTTAATAACAACAATTATAATCCTTACTATTTCGGTAATTATTGCAAATAGCGTAAGATTAGGTAGAGGTAAATTTGCATTTATTATTTCAAAATTGGCAACAATGGGATATTCGGTGCCTGGAGCAGTCATTGCTATTGGGATGTTATTGTTTTTTATAACTTTGGATAACAAATTAGTACCCATTTATAGGATATTTGGCAGTGAAAATACTTTAGTTTTAACCATGAGTTTTGCATTATTAATATCAGCTTATGTTGTAAGGTTTTTAGCAATATCTTTTAATAATGTAGAGAGTGGTTTTGATAAAATAGGGCTCAAATTCCATGAAGCTTCCAGAACTTTGGGAAACGGAATAACAAAAACTTTTTGGAAAATAGATTTACCAATGATAAAACCAAGTTTAATTGGAGCAGGTATTTTAGTATTTATAGAAATTATAAAGGAACTTCCACTTACACTTATTTTGAGACCCTTTAATTTCAATACTTTGTCAACCACAATAAAACAGTATGTAGAAGATGAGATGCTTCCCGAAGCTGCTGTGCCTTCTTTAATATTAATTTTTATTTGTTTTGTATTGTTATTTGTATTTAATAAAATTGAGAAAGGTAAAAAAATATAATGGCCTATTTAGAATTAAAAAATTTAGATTTTTCATATAAAAAATCAGAAAAAATCCTTAATAATATTAGTTTTCAGATTGAAAAAGGAGAAATATTGGCAGTATTGGGAGAAAGCGGAAGCGGAAAAAGTACTCTTTTACGTTTAATTTCAGGGTTTGAAATTGCCAACCGTGGCTGTTTAAACATAGAGAATCAATCTATATTCAATGATTTACATAAAATTCCTATAGAAAAAAGAGGCATAGGTTTTGTTTTTCAAGATTATGCTCTTTTTCCTCATCTTACTGTGGAGCAAAATATACGGTTTGGGATTAATAAACTCTCTAAAAAAGAGCAAAATAAGCGAGTAGAAGAGTTATTAATTACCATTGAACTTTTAGATTATAAAAAAAATACCCTCATGAACTTTCTGGAGGGCAACAACAAAGAGTTGCACTAGCAAGAGCTTTAGCACCAAAACCTAAGGTTGTGTTATTTGATGAACCTTTTTCCAACCTAGACGCAAATCTTCAAAGTAAAATCAGAACCGAATTAAAAGATATTCTTAATAAAACAAAAACTACTGCATTATTTGTCAGTCATAACAAAGAAGATGCCCTTCATATAGCTGATAAAGCTATTATTCTTTATAAGGGTGAAATCGTTCAACAAGGAAAACCGAAAGAAATTTACAAAAATCCTGCAACAGATTATGTAGCTCATTTACTTGCTTAAATATTAAAACTTAAGAACGTAAGAGATACCTTTTACAAATCTAAAACTGGGGTGATTGTCACCCCGTTTTAAATTATATGTAGAATTTGATTTGTAATTTCCAAAAGTAAGTTAAAGATTCAATCTATTTTTATTTGAATGAACTATTATTATATGACTTTATTATTAAAATAAAACTTAGAATAATACCTGTTATTCACTTTTTTATTTATTTTTACATTTTATTATTATTTAATTACAAATAAAACAAGCGATAAATTTTAAAAAGAAAAAATTAGAAAATTGCATAAAAAAAACAGGAAATACCATTTTCCTGTTAGTTAATTTTTGGGATATGACGAAAATTTTTTAAATAAATTATAGCTTTTTCTTTAACCTATATTTTTGTTTATTACTTCTAGGTTTATCTGGAATTGTCATTTCTATAAATCCTTCATTAATTGAAGGGAGCAAATAATTTTTTCTAAAAGTATCTCTATGCTTTAAATTTAATTTGGCCATTATTTCATTAGCTGTTAAAGTATCATTTCCAATTACATTAATTAACCTTTCTACTTGGTCGGTAACATGTTCGGTCACTTGGTCGGTTTTTCCTATTTCAAGTAAAGTTTCATAAATAGCGTTTAATATAAATTCTATAAATTTTCCAGAATCAGCTGCTTTATCGCATTCGCCAAGTATTTTATAATATTCATCTTGTCTCTCTTTTATTAAAGTTTCTATTGGAAGCCAACCAAAAATTGGATTCCAGTTATATAGTAATAAAGTTTGCCACATACGTCCCATTCTTCCATTCCCATCAGAAAAAGGATGAATAAATTCAAACTCATAATGAAAGACACAACTTTTAATTAGGGGATGAATATCCTTTGTACTTTTTAACCAATGGAATAAATTAGTCATTAGATTAGGAACTTGACTAGGAGGAGGAGCCATATGGACTAGAGTTTCTCCTGCAAAAATTCCAACACTACCACTTCTAAAGGTTCCAGCCTCGTTTGTTAACTCCTTCATCAGAATTCCATGAATATATAATAAATCTTTAATAGAGTATTGATTTAAAGTTAATAACAAGTCATATGCCTCAAAAGCATTTTTAACTTCACATATTTCTTTAGGCTCTCCTAAAATTCTTTTCCCATTTATAATATCCGTTACCTGATCTAAAGATAAGGTATTATTCTCAATTGCAAGAGAAGCTTGAATAGTTTTAACTCTATTTTCTCTTCTTAATTTAGGATTAGAGGCTTCTTTATTGGTAAAGGAAATCTCTGTTAAAAGAGAGCTTATATTTGCTATTATATTTATTATTTGGTTAGAAATAGTATATGGTGGAATATAGTTTTCCATCTAAATAATCACATCTTTTCTTTTTATTTTTTAATATTCTAACACAAAAAATATAAATGCAAAAGACAAAAGCAACAAAAATATATCCTTAACAGCAATTTATTCTAGAACATAAAAAAATCCTATAAAGTTGCCCCTTTTGTAAAAATGATTTTAGAGCTATACCATTTTTGAAAAAGCTTGAATCATAAAGGTATTTTTCCTGGAATAAAAATACTTTGATTTTGGAAATAGTTTTAGTACCAATTTTTTGCATTTTTTAGACAAAAAAGACCGTATTGGTAAAAGAACCAAAAACGGTTGTTTAAAGAACTAAAAAACAAAAGAAGGTATACGTATATTTAAATAAATTTGACAAAGGTAAAAGAATATGAAAAACAGGAGACTTTTGACCCTGAAATTATCAAAAATCTAGAGTTAATAATATCAAGGCCTCGTTTCGGAATTCCCGAAAATTTTCACCAAAGTTAGAATTAGATTAGCATAATCAATGGATACAGTCATTTTTATGATTCTATCCATTTTTTTTATTTTTTCTCAAAAAGTCAAAAATATCTAATATTATTGACCATGGATTTTTGATGTTTTTTAGGTCAATAATCTCCTATTTTTTTAATTTTTAGACCTTTATACAATTTATTTAAATAAATATATACTTTTTGACATAGTTAGACTATAATTTAAGTATCACATGTTACGAGGGGGGGGAATGGAATACGGTTATTGTAGAGTTAGTACAAAACATCAGAGTTTACAAAGACAAATAGATACTCTAGTAAATTATGGAATTAATCAAAGGTTCATTTTTTCAGATAAATATAGTGGAAAGACTCTAAATAGAGAGGGTTTAAATGAATTATTAAGTGTATTGAAACCAGGGGATTCCATAGTTATAAAAGAAATAGACAGGCTTGGTCGTAATAGAAAAGAAACTAAAGAGTTAATCCTTCATTTCATAAAAAGCGATATTGAGCTTATTTGCCTTGATATGCCATACCTAAAAGAGTTCATAATAGATAAGATTAAAGAAAATGAAGGGTTTATGGAAATTATGGCTAATGCTCTTTTAGATATCATCCTTGAAGTTGCAGAGCAAGAGAGGAAAAAAATTGTTCATAGAACAACTGAAGGCAGAAAAAAAGCTCTCTCCAATGGAACAAAATTTGGTAGGGAACAAAAGGTGTCTATTGAAGTTTTTGGAGAATATTATCAAAAATTTTTAAAAAGAGAAATGAAAGCAATGGATGTTCAAAAAACTCTTGGTATAAGCAAACAGTCTTACTATAACTATATTAGGCAGATAAATGGACTATAGGTATTCTGCTTTAACCAATAAAGAAAAAGAGCAGCTACTGAAAAGTTATGTCTCTGAAAAAACTATTGTTAAAGATTTTACACTCACTGAAGCAGATTTAATGAAAATCAGAAAATTTGATAAAAGGTATCTAGGGTACGGATATGCAGTACAGTTGCTTTTCTTAATAAATAAAGGGGTTTCTTTGTCAAATTTACAAATCAATATCCCATTCAATATTCTAGAATATATTGGGAATCAAGTAAAGTGCCCATCGGATTCCTTTGAAAAATATTGGAATATAAAAAATACAAAGTTCAGGCATTTTCAAGAAATTACTATGAACTTAGGCTTTAAAAAGTTTACTGAGAGTTCCGAAATGAGTAATTACGTTTTAAACCTTTGTTTATCCAATAGAAACAATATTGAAATAGCTCAGTTTCTAATTGAATATCTTAGGGTCAAAAGAATTATTGTGCCTGTTTTATCAAAACTTGAAGAACTAATAACAAAAGGTTTGAATGAGGCTAATGATATAATTTTTGAGAAAATTGTAAATCAAATAAAAGATAGCAGTAAACTATATAATCTATTTGAAATTGAAGCAAGCGGAAATTCTGTTTATTCAAGAGTCAAAAATTTTACTGTAAATAATAGTTCGAATGGAGTAAAGGAAGTTCTGAAACAAATAAAAGAAATCAATGAATATAATTGTTCCATTGACTTAAGCTTTCTAAATGAAAGTAAAACCTTATACTTTAGCAACGAAGTCCTACGTTCTGATAAGCATAAAATAGAAAGACTCAAGGTCGAAAATAAAAGAATTTATTGATATGGTAATAGAAGTTACTTCAAAATATGCTCATACAGTTATGAAGAGAAGTAAAGAAAAGACTAAAAGGCACAGGATTTCTTATCTTGAAAGCTATAAAGCTAATTCAGAAAAATTAAGAGATATCATAGATAAGCTCTTAAATATAAAAGAATTTGAAGAATTTTTAAATTATAAAGACTCTTTAGTCCCTCTAAAAAAAGAATTAGAGCTACAAGATGACGATTTGGAGGATATTGATTTTTTATTAAAATCCCACCAAAGTTTTAATTATACAAATGAACTTCTTGAATGTATAGAATTTGATAGTAATACAAAACCAAGATTTATAGAACTTCTTAAAATTTTTCCAACATTTGTTAACAGGAAAAAATTAGATATAGATATTTCATTCTTTAGTATTCAATGGCAGAAAAACATTAAAAAATTTGATTATAGTAAAAAAGTTATTGAAATTGCTGTGCTTTATTCCATAAGAGACTATATTAGGTCTGGGGATATTTTTGTTAGAGAAAGTAAAAAATATAAAAGCTTTGAAAACTATCTTATTGAACCTTTAGAGAAAGAAATTGAAGGAGAAGAACTTGAATTTTTAGAAAAACTTAAGGAAATTATAGTCATTCCGAAGGAAATAAACTTTGAAACAGAGATTGAAACTGATGAAAAAATTACCTTTAGTGACAAAATTTATAGCTATTTTCCAAAAATAACAATCCCAGAGGTTCTTTATGAAGTTAATACTTGGACAAGAATACTAGAAGATTTTAAAGATTTAGGAAGTGATTTAAAACATCAGCAAAAGGTCTTAATTGCAACTATGCTTGCTAATGGCCATAATATAGGATTTTCTTTTCAAGTAATATTTCAGAATCTACTTTAAGTAGGTCTAATGAACTGTATTTTACTAACGATTCTCTTTCAAAAGCTCAGCAGAATCTAGTAAATTATCATCATTCATTAGATATTGTAAGGAATTGGGGCCAGGGAACAAAAGCCTCTTCTGATGGAATGAGAGTTCAGATTACACTAAAAACTATTTATGCAGACTACAATACTCACTATGGAAATAAAGGTGGAGCAATGTATCGGCATGTTAGTGACCAATATACACCTTTTTATGTAAGAATGCTTGAAGCAAGAGATAGTAATCATGTTTTAGATGGCTTGCTTCATCATGGAACAGATTTGGAGATACTAGATCACTCTACAGATACAGCAGGATATACAGAACAAATGTTCGCTTTAACATATTTTTTAGGCTTTAATTTTAAACCAAGAATTAAAAATTTAAGCCAACAACAATTATATGCCTTTGAAAACATTGAAATTGGAGAAACTAAGTTTAAAAAAATAAATGAGAAAATAATCTTAGAAAACTACACCGAAGTCAAAAGGCTTGTAGAATCAATAAGGTGTGGAAAAGTTAAAGCTTCTTTAATACTACAAAAAATTGACTCTTATGCCAGAGATAATGGAGTTGCTAAGGGATTAAAGGAAATTGGAAGAATTCTTAAAACGAAATATATCTTAGACTATTATTCAGATGGAATCTTAAGAAAAGAAGTACAAAAGATGTTAAACAAAGGTGAATCAATAAACTCGCTAGGGAGACTAATGTTTTTCGGAAAAAATGGAAGATTAAATGAAAGTAGCATTGAATCACAACTTGAAAAAGCAAGTTGTTTAAATATACTCTTATCGTCCTTGATTATTTGGAACTCTAGATATCTCGAAAAGGTTTATAATATTGTGAAAGATAAAGAATGGTTTGATGAAAATGAGTTTAAAAGAGTAAGCCCCTTAGGAACTCAGTATGTTAATTTCTATGGGAAATATATATTTGAAGAAGAAATTTTTACTACAGAAGATGGGCTAAGACCTATAAAAACAAAAAGTCAAAGATTATAGATATTTAATTTATTGACCTTCTAAAAGAACAAAACCACTTAGTATATATTTATTTAAAATTAAATAGACTTTTAAAGAAAATTATACCTAAAAATACATAAAAAATGGATAGAATCGTAAAATTGGTTCTATCCATTGATTTTATTAACCTAATTGTAACTTTGGTGAAAATTTTCGGAAATTCCGGAGCTAGGCCAAGATAGAAAAGAAGAAAATATTGAAGATATTACCTCAGAAACTAAAATAGTAACAAGTTATTCTGATAATAAAGAAGCCAGATGGATAAAGAATATGGTAAATACTTATACGGTTACAAAGTTCATAATTCTGTAAATAAAGAAGGCTATATTTTAAATGGAGTAGTGACAGGTGCTAATGAATCAGATACAAAGCATTTAGAATCAATTCAAAATGAAATAAAACTTGAAGAAGGGCTTCCAGTTTTAGCAGATAAAGGATATACAAGTGCTAGAAATAGTGAGATTTTAGAATCTAAAAATTTAGTAGATAAAATCATGTTAAAAGCAAAGAAATCAAAGAAATTAACAGCTGAAGAAAATGAATATAATAGAGAAATAAGTAAGTTTAGATATGTAGTGGAACAAACTTTTGGTTTACTTAAACTACATTTTGGATATACAAGATGTAGATACATAAGCCAAAGAAAAGTTGAGTTAGAATACATGTTAAAATCAATATCATTAATATAAAAAAAGCGAGTTATTTATAATGGAACCTGTAAACAGGACACTTGGAAAAGAGTGTAAGTTTGCAGGTTTTTTTTGTATAATTAAATAAAAGGTCAAGAAAGTGAGAAAGTATGTCTAAAGTAATCTTTAATGATAAACAAATTAAGCTTTTAGCTAAAAATCCTAATGTTTTAAGAGTTTCTGATAAAGCTATTACCTATTCCGAAGAATTTAAAAACAGATTTATTGAAGAAAATTCAAAGGGTGTTTTACCCAGAAAAATATTTGAAGATAATGGTTTTGACATTGAAATTATTGGTCTCAAAAGAATTGAACAGTCTGCTTCAAGATGGAGAAAAAAATATGCAGATATGGGTGTTTTAGGGCTTAAAGATAGTAGAACTAGTAACTCTGGAAGACCTTTACTTAGAGAACTAACAGCCCAAGAAGAAATTGAAAGACTTAAATCTAAAATTAGTCTTTTAGAAATTGAAAATGAGTTCTTAAAAAAGTTAGACGAGATAGAAAGGAAGTAGATAGTTTAAGAAAAATTGAAATATTTGAATGCATAAAAATTACTGTACAGAAACATAACCTTAAAAATTTAACTAGTTTCCTTTGTGAGATATCAGGTGTTTCAAGGTCAGGATATTACAATTTTTTAGCTACTGAAAAAAACAGAAACATTAAAGAAACTAAAGACTTAGAAGCAAAAGAAAATATCATGAAACTTTTTAAAAAGAAGAAAATAACTAAAGGTTCGAGACAAGTAAAAATGAATTTAGAAGGGAAATTTTCAATAATTTATAGTAGGAAAAAAATACAAAGAATTATGAGAAAATATGGTATTTATTGCACAATAAGGAGACAAAATCCTTACAAAAGAATAGCTAAAGCAACAGCAGAACATAGTGTTGTACACAATATTTTGCAAAGAGGTTTTAAAACAGAAGAAGTTAGGAAAGTCCTTTTAACGGATATCACATATTTATTCTATGGGAAAGGTAAAAAAGCTTATCTATCAACTATTAAAGATGCAGAGACTAATGAAATTGTATCATATTATACTTCTGATTCTTTAGATATTGAATTATCTTTAAATGTTGTGAGAAACTTAAGGAGAAAAAAGATTTTACTTAATAAAGATGTTTTAATTCACTCAGACCAAGGAATCCATTACACAAGCCCTAAATATCAAAATCTATTAAAGAAACAAAAGATAACTCAATCAATGTCAAGAAGAGGAAATTGTTGGGATAATGCACCTATGGAATCTTTCTTTGGTCATATGAAAGACGAGATTGAATTGGATACTTGTAAAAACTTAAAAGATGTAAAAAAAGTAATAGAAAAATACATGAAGTATTACAATAACGAAAGATATCAATGGAACTTAAAAAAGATGACTCCTGTTCAATACAGAAATCATCTTTTGGCTTCATAAGTTCACACTCTTTTTTTAATTGTCCTTGACATAGGGTCCAGATTACAATGGGTTAGCCTCTATATTTTGTAAGTTCTTCATCTAATTTAAGAGTTGAATTATTTACATCATCTAATTTATTTAATTTTGTAATTAATTCTTTTGTAATAAACTGAGTTATATTATCATTTTCTGTAGCGCTTTCTTCAATTTCTGTTGAAGCACTGCTAATACTTGCTACTGCAGTCATTATTTCTTCTGTTGCTATAACTTGTTCTTGTATTTCAAATCCAATTTTTTCAATATTTTCATTATTTTGACTAGTAACAAGGAGTATTTCATCTATACTACTATTTACTTGCATAGAAATCTCAATTCCTTCTACCACATTATGTTGTACTTTATCATTAGCACCTTTTACATTTTCTATTTCACTCTGAATACTTTTTATTATTTCATCAATTTTACTAGTTTCTTGATTTGTTTTTTCCGCTAATTTTTTAATTTCTTGAGATACTACAGCAAATCCACGACCAGCTTCTCCAGCACGAGCCGATTCTATCGCAGCATTTAATGCTAATAAATTTGTTTGGTCTGCTAAAGTTGTGATTGCTGTTGTTATATTCCCGATATTTCTTGATAATTCAAGAAGTGAATTAACTTTTTCTTCAGCATCATTTACACTATCACTTATTATATTCATTTTATCAATCATCATTTGAACGTTTTCCATACTTCCTATAGCCTTCATTAATGCATCTTCTGAAACATTTTTAGATTCTTGAAGGCTCTCTTTCATCTTATTGGCACCTTCATTTATTTTTTCCAAAGTCGCTGCAGATTCCTCTGTAGCTGCCGTTTGATTTCTTACTTTATCTAAAGTAACTTGTATGTAATCTCTCAAATGAATAATCCCTTCTGCCATAGGATTTCTAAGTTCTTTTGCAAACTCGCTTCTATTCCCATTTACTAGATTATCTAGTTCCTTCTTTGTTTCCAAATTAAGATTTCTTATTTCATCTCCTGTAAATTTTGCAGCATTTATAGTATCTGTAAGATTATCCATAAACAAGTTAAAGTATACAGCTATTTCTTTCAATTCTCCTGCCAAATTACTGTCCATTCTGTAACTTAATTCCCCATCTGCAGCTTTTTTTAACGCATTTTTAAGTTTACCTAATGGCTTCACAGTAAAAATTCCAGATATAACTGCTATAATTATCCCACAAATTGTCCCTGCTATTAGCCCTAAAAAATTTGTTGCAAGTACTACTAACATTGATCCTAAGAAAATTCCTATGAATGCTTTTAAACTACTTTTCCCCATTTTTATCTCTCCTTTTGAACATTAAACAAAATAATTTGACTTTAATTAATAAATTATCTCATCTTTTATTTTATATCCCAATAAATTTTACCAAAAAAACAATCAAATTAGCAAGCGAATTTTGAATTTTTATTCAGTTTCCGTATTTTTTGTTTTGTTTTAATAGAATATTTATCAGTATTTCAATCTATATTTTTTAAAGCTCTTTATTTTCAATTAAAAAATTGATTTTTTTTATCATTTTATATATAATACTACTAGAAATTCTTGGGAGGTTTTCATGAAAAAATTTAGTTTATTTAGTATAATTCTGTTTTCATACAACTTATTATTAATGGGTGCAGTAGAAAATATTACAGTTTCTGACAACATCATTTTTACACCTGATGTATCAGTTAGCGAAGTTCCTGAACCAGAAGATTATGGTTTAAATTTAGATGATTTTATAGTAAGTGATGGTAATACTCGATTTGAAAGAAATACAGAAAATAAGCTATCTATTGGACTTTTAACTACTATTCTGAGAAGACCTTATTACGGAGCTGAATCAGATTTTTCTATCTATCCTTTAATTGAAGGAAAATACAATAATTTTTATGTAAAACCAACTACTACAGATACTGTTTCTGGATACATAGGTGGATATAATTTTTATTCTGATAATCAATTTATTGTTTCTGCCATAACAGAATATCAATTATCTAAACTAGCTTCTAGAGAATTAGCTTCTCCTTACAACAAGTTTATTGAATCCAAAGACTCTGAATTTTATTTTGGATTTTCTGGGAAATTTATCCCAGATTCCAACCCTGACTTTATGTTAGCTGTTGAAATCACTAAAAACTTTTTAAATAGTGGTGGTGGAAAATTTAAAGTGTACGGAGAAAGATATATTGGCCTTACCCCTGATTTACAAATTATTCCTGCTATTAGTTATACTTTCCTTGACAAAAATTACGTTGATTATTTTTATGGTGTTCCTACTAATAGTTCTAATGTGACATCTTTTAAAAATGCTTCAGGTAGCAAATTTGGTATACATTTAGATTTAACTTACAGTTTAGGAGATAATATTAGTTTTAAATCTATTAGTTCTGTTGAAATTTTATCTAATGATATTGCCCAAAGTTCACTTATTGCTAATAATATTAATATGAATATTGGTTTAGGATTAATGTATCACTTTTAAGAGCCCTTGGCTCTTTTTTTTTATGCAATAATAGCAGAGATATTTATTTACTTTCTTATCATACATTATATAAATCACATAAATTGTTTTTATATATAGTTTATATTTTAATAACTTTTTTAATTTTAGTATTGTTTTTTTGTACAAATAGTTGTATTATAGTGATGTAGAATAACATAGGGAGGTTGGATATTATGTTTACAGATATTTATAAACAATTTAAATTAAGAAAAGAAACTAACAATACTCTTACTGATATATTAAATATGTTTTGGCTAGAAGGATCTATTGAAAAAGAATTTTTTCAAGATACTATCGATTCAGATTTTCCTTTGTATTTTTCTCACCCTGAAAACCCTTATTACTTTTAGGATAAAATCGTTGTATAATATCTTTTAAAGAAGGCTTAGGCCTTTTTTTATTTGTATTACTTGAAAAAGCTTGGATTTTATTATACAATATAAGAGAAATAATAACTGGGGATGATATTATGTATACTAATAAATCAATAATTAAGATTATAAATAAGAAATACTTTTTAAATGAGTTTATCTTTATTATCAAGGCTCACAAGGACAATTATGAAGTGCTTGTTATCGATGGATTAAACAAAAGAGTCTATCTAGAAGATAACTATCCTATTTCGTTACTAGAAGAAAGTAAGGTTAGAGAATATGCAAAAAAAGAATTTCTTGATGAGTTAAACTCTGAAACTAAAAATATCTTAATAGCAAATTTCTCTGATTTCTTCAACGAAATCTCTTCTTATGATGAACAAAAATCATTATTCTAAAAAGAGGTTAATCCTAACACGTATGTTAAAGATTAACCTCTTTTCTTTATCTTTCTTCTCTAAAGAAATTATTTCCTAAAGCTTTTGGTCCAAAAGTCTTATCTTTTTTCACAGAGCTTATTACTAATATTACTATAGTCACTAAATAAGGTAACATATCTATAAAATATTGAGAAATTTTGATATCAAGATGTTGTATTCTAAATCCTAATATATCTAATCCACCAAATATATATGCTCCTAAAAATACTCTATAAGGATTCCATTTACAGAAAATAACAAGAGCCACTGCTATCCACCCTTTACCAGCAGTTAAACTTTCTTGCCAAGCAGGAACATAAACTATTGAAAGAAATGCTCCAGCAAGCCCACAAAGAGCTCCTCCATAAACAATATGGGCATATTTATAAAGATTTACATTTATACCTGCTGAATCTGCTGCTGCTGGATTTTCTCCAATGGAAGTAAGAGTTAATCCGTATTTAGTTTTATAAACATAAAGCCCTGTAAGTATTACAATTACAACTGCTATATAGATAAAAATACTCTGATTAAAAAATATATTTCCTAAAAAAGGAATATCTCCTAATATAGGTAATTTTTTCGCTGCAAAAAACTGCTTTACATTTTCAGGAACTATCTGTCCAACATATTTTTTACCTAAAAAATTTGCCACACCAGTTCCAAATATTGTCAGAGCAAGTCCTGTAACTGTCTGATTTGCTCTTAAAGTTACTGTTAAGAACGCAAATATTAAAGCTCCAAGCCCTCCTGCAATCATTCCTACTATTAATGTTAATATTGGATTTTTAGTCGTATATGCCGTTACAAAGGCTCCCAAACTTCCAAGAATCATCATTCCTTCTACCCCAAGATTCAATGACCCTGATTTTTCTGTTATAATTTCTCCTAAAATTGCGAGTAAAAGAGGTGTTCCAGCCACCAAACAAGCTGCTAAAAATAATTCCATGACTCCTCCTATTTATCTCTCTTAATTGTATATGTCGTAAAAAAACTACTTCCCAAAACAAAAAACAAAATTGTTCCTTGTAAAACATTTGCTGCTGCTTGTGGAATATCAAAGGTCATTTGAATATATGAACCACCTTGTACCAGTGCAGAAAAAAGTATTGCAACTATAAATGTCACTCCAGCATTCAGATTTGACAACCATGCTATTATTATTGCTGTAAATCCAGTACCATTAGCTAATGTTACTGCAAGAGTTTTATTTACTGCTGAAGCCTGTATTATTCCTGCAAGTCCACAGATTCCTGCTGAAATAAATACTGTTCTCATAACTATTTTGTCCACTTTCATTCCAGCATAAACAGCTGTATTTTCACTTTCACCTATAACAGATATTTCATATCCTTGCTTAGTGTGATTTATATAGATATACACTACTATACATAAAATTATTGCTATTATAAATCCTATATGTATCCCAAATATTTTCGGTAATACTGCATTATCTACAAACCCTGAAATTTTAGGGAATCCAAAACTTTTAGGGTCTTTCCAAGGACCATATTGTAAAAATGTAAGAAATTTTATAGCTATATAGTTCATTAATAAAGTAAAAATTGTCTCATTTGTTTTAAATTTCGTTCTAAAATATGCAGGAATAATTCCCCATAAACCTCCAGCTACAAATCCAGCTATAAGCATTATTATTAAAAGCAGAGGTTTTGGAAGAGTATTGTGATAAAGAGCAAAATATGACCCTAAAACAGCTCCCATTACAAATTGACCTTCTCCACCTATATTCCAAAATTTCATCTTAAAAGATATTATTATTCCAAGAGAAGTTATTATTAGTGGAATAGAATTTATAATTGTCTCTTTAAATCTAAAACCATTTCCAAAGGCTCCATCTAACATTGATAAATAAACTTTCACAGGATTATTTCCTGTCATTCCTATAAAAATTGCTGCAAATAATAATGCCAAAACTATCGCTAAGCTTTGTATTACGACATGCTCTTTTTTACTCAAACTTTTTCTTTTTACGATTTTAAGCATGTTCAACTCCTTTTTTATCTTTTATTTCATCCATACTAAGCCCTGCCATTAAAAATCCTAATTCTTCCTTAGTAGTTTCTTTAGCATCTACAATACCTGTGATTTCTCCATCACACATAACAGCTATTCTATCTGTTAGCTCTAGCAAAACATCTAGGTCTTCTCCTACATAAAGTATTCCTGTTCCTTGTGTTTTTCTTTCATTAATTAAATCATAAATAAGATGTGAAGAAGCAATATCTAATCCTCTTGTTGGATAAGCTGTAACAAGTAAATGCGGATTAATTGCAAGTTCTCTTCCTAGAAGAATTTTTTGAATATTCCCTCCAGATAACTCTTTAACAGGATGTTTTATTGAAGGAGTTTTAATATTTAATTGCTCTACTAATTTTGTACTCAACTTTCCTGCTTCTTTTCTGCTAAGTAACATTCCTTTTTGTCTGTAATAATCTTTCAATATAATATTGTTTGTCATAGACATATTTGGAACAAGTCCCATCCCAAGTCTATCTTCTGGAATAAATGATATACTTATACCAAGTTCCAAAATCTCTCTAGGATTCTTTCCTAATAAAGACTTTTCTTCATAAACGATATCTCCACTTTCCACTTTTTCTATACCGTTAATAGCCTCACACAATTCTTTTTGTCCACTTCCAGCAAGTCCCGCAATTCCAAGTACTTCACCTTCATATATATCAAAACTTATCCCTTTTAACTTGTATACTCCGTCTAAGTCTTTTACTTTCAAATCCTTAATTTCAAGTACTTTTTTCCCTTTTTCTATTTCTGGTCTTTCTATTTTCAAATCAAGTGTTTCTCCCACCATAACATCAGTTAACTCTTTCTCATTAGTTTCTCCTGTTTTAACTGTAGTTATCATTTCACCTTTTCTCATTATAAGAACTTCATCAGAAACAGCCATTATTTCATGAAGTTTATGAGTAATAATTACTAAAGTACAACCCTTAGCCTTCATATTTTTCATTATACTAAAAAGGTGTTTTGTTTCTTGTGGTGTAAGAACTGCTGTAGGTTCATCCAAAATAAGAATTTTTGCTCCTCTATAAAGAACTTTTATTATTTCTACTGTCTGTTTTTCACTAATAGATAAATCTTTGATTTTTTTATCTAAATCAACAAATAAAGAGAATTCATTACAAATTTTTTCTACTTTTTCTCTAATTTTTTTCTTATTCGTAAAAATAGATTTTTCTTGTCCTAAAATTATATTTTCTAAACTAGACATATTTTCAACAAGTTTAAAATGTTGATGAATCATTCCAATTCCACATTCAATTGCATGTTTTGGAGACTTAAATTTAATACTCTCTCCATTCAAATAAATCTCTCCAGCATCAGGCTTGTAGATTCCTGACAGCATATTCATAAGAGTAGACTTCCCTGCACCATTTTCACCTAAAAGTGCATATATTTTATTTTTTTCTAGCTCAAAAGAAACATTTTTATTTGCAATAACTGTTCCAAAATGCTTTTCTATATTTTCAACTCTAATAATACTCATTTTTTCCCTTTCTCCTATTATACTTAAACTGTAAGCAGTAGGATGTTCAATTTTATTTTTTATAGCTATGTTTAATCCCAAATTATCTATCCTATGCCACAATTTTAAATTCTAAGTAAATACAAAAAGGCTAACTAGCGTTAGCCTTTTAAATTATTATTTAGTTTTTCCTATTACTCCTTCAACAAACCAGTCGAAAGATAGCATTTCTGCATCTGTCATTTTTGAACCTTCTGCTACTTTTACAGCACCAGTTTGATCTTTAATTGGCCCATTAAAAACATCCCATGACCCATCTAAAATTTTAGCTTTTTCAGCATCTACTAAAGCTTGTGCTCCTTCTGGTGCGTTTGCAGTCAATGGTGCTAATGCTACAACATTATCTGACATTGGTCCCCAGTAAGGTTTATTTGTCCAAGTTCCATCTTTAATAGCTTTAATTTGGCTAACAAAGAATGGTCCCCAGTTCCATACTGCAGATGTTAAGTTAGCTTTTGGAGCTACTTTACTCATATCTGTGTTATATCCAACAGAGAAAACTCCTTTTTCTTCTGCTGCTTGTTGAGGTCCTGCTGTATCTTGATGTTGAGCAATTACATCTGCTCCTTTATCTATTAATGCAACTGCTGCATCTTTTTCTTTAGCTGGATCATACCAAGTACTCGTCCATACAACTTCTACCGTTGCATTAGGGTTAGCTTTTCTCACACCTTGAGTAAATGCATTTATTCCTCTAATTACTTCTGGAATTGGGAAAGCTGCTACATATCCAATTTTATTTGATTTAGTTTTAAGTCCTGCTACTAATCCAGATAAATATCTAGGTTGATAAATTCTTCCGAAATAATTAGTCATATTATCAGCTGTTTTGTATCCTGAACAATGTAAGAATTTTACATTAGGGAACTCTTTAGCTAACTCTTCTATATAATCCATGTATCCAAAACTTGTTGCTACTATTACTGTAGCACCTTGGTCTATCATATTCTTTGCAATTTCTTTAACTTCTGGTCCTTCTGGCACACTTTCTTTATAAATTGTTTTTACTCCAGTTTCTTTTTCTAGTAAAAGTCTTCCTTCATTTTGTGCATAAGTAAATCCACCGTCACCTATTGGTCCTACAAAGATAAATCCTACTGTCATTGGTTGATCAGCTGTTGCTGGTGCCGCCGTTTCTTCTTTTTTAGTACCACATGCTGTTAATAAAAATAACACTGTTAATAAAGCTAACATAATAGCTTTTTTCATAAAAAATCTCCTCCTACTTGATGTTTTGTGTGTATAATTAAAGGGATTTCACCCTTTGTTTATGTGTTGCTTCCTTTCTTGTCTATATAGAATATCTATATAGAAACTACGATTACCATTGGTTAGGTTGACTACACAAGAAAGGAACTTTGTTTATTATGTAATCGTAGTTTACAACATTTTTGTGAAACGAAATCCGTCTCAAAAACAATCAGAATCCTGATTGTAAAAAACCCGTAGTTTAATAAATTAAACTACGGGTATACACAGTACACCTCATAGTTAGCTATTTACGGTAGCTTGTAGAGACATTGGACCATATTTCCAAAATATATGAGAATTATTATTTTATTTTAAATTTATTTTGTTTGTTTCCAAACTTTCTACTATAGCAAGGCTTTCAAGCTTTATTCCTTGTTCAAGAATTTTACTTCTACCATTTTGGAATCCTTTTTCTATAACTATTCCAATTCCTGCTATTTGTGCATTTGCTTCTTTAACCAAATCAACTAATCCTAAAGATGCATGTCCATTTGCCAAGAAATCATCAACAATAAGTACCTTATCATTTTCATTAAGAAATTCTTTAGACAGACATATATCGTAATAAGTTTCTTTTGTAAAAGAATAAACTTTACTAATTAGTGTATCTCCAGTAAGTGTAGACGGCTTTTTCTTTTTGTCAAAAACCATAGGTACATCAAAGGCCAATGCTGTCATTATTGCTACTGCAATTCCTGATGCTTCTATTGTAAGTTA
>Ga0183099_1000888_pt1 | contig 18965 bp, 23 predicted proteins | sample Biomet1_FD_127788 | JGI IMG/M metagenome (GOLD analysis project Ga0183099, IMG submission 127788) | Microbial communities from bioreactor (seeded with anoxic lake sediment) at LBNL, California, USA - Biofuel metagenome 1 | ecosystem: Engineered > Bioreactor > Anaerobic > Unclassified ... | reverse complement strand
TCATAAAGAGAATAGAAATTTTTATTATAAATACAGAGATGATTCTGATTATATAGAGAAAATTTTTACTGAATTTGAAATGGATTCGGAAAATTCTCATATAATTAACGGTCATGTACCTGTAAAAACAATAAAAGGAGAAAAACCAATTAAAGCAAATGGGAAATTATTTGTAATAGATGGTGGACTTTCTAAAGCTTATCAGAAAGCAACAGGAATTGCAGGATATACGCTTATTTATAATTCTAAAGGGCTTGTCCTTGTAGCTCATGAACCTTTTCATTCCACAAAACAGGCTATTGAGAATGAAAATGATATAATTTCAACAAAGATAATTGTAGAAAAAACAGAAAAAGTTTTGCTAATAAGCGATACAGATACAGGAAAAGAGATAAAAGAACAGATTGGAATTTTGATGAGTTTGGTAGAAGCTTATAAAAAAGGTTGGATAAAAGAAAAAGCATAGTTTTTTAGCATGAAGTAAGAAAGATTTTTTGAATTTTGCAACAATCTAAATTATACTTTAGTAGGAGGTTACAATAATGGGAGAATCAGTTTTAACAGAAGCAAAAAGATGTTTACAATGTAAGAAACCTTTGTGTAAAGAGGGCTGTCCAGTTAATACACCTGTCAATGAAATTGTTAAAATGCTTTTGGAAGGGGAAATATCACAGGCAGGAGAAGTGCTTTTTAAGAATAACCCACTTTCTATAGTTTGTTCATTGATTTGTCCACATTCTAGACAATGTGAAGGGCATTGCATTTTAGGAAAAAAAGGGAATCCAATAAAAGTCAGTCACATAGAAAACTATATTTCTGATTATTATTTAAATCTTTTAACAGCTAAATATACTATTGATAAAAATAAGAAAGTTGCTATTATTGGGAGCGGTCCAGCAGGAATAACAATAGCCTTTATTTTGGCAAGTAAAGGTTACAATATTACTATATTTGAAGCTCATGACAAAATAGGTGGAGTTATGCGTTATGGAATTCCAGAATTTAGGCTTCCAAAAGAAACTTTAGATAGAATTAAAGAAAAACTTCTTTATATGGGAATAAAAATAAGACCAAATACTCTTATTGGTCCAACAATAACAGTTGATGACCTTTTTAGAGACGGATATAAGGCTGTATTTATAGGAACAGGAGTATGGAAACCTAGAGGTCTTACTATTAAGGGAGAAACTCTTGGAAATGTTCATTACGCTATAGATTATCTGAAAAATCCAAGTGTATACACTTTAGGGAAGAAAGTCTGTATAATCGGAGCAGGAAATGTAGCTATGGATGTGGCAAGAACTGTTTTGAGAAGCGGTTCCAGAGAAGTTTACATTATTTTTAGAGCTGGAGAAGAGCATATTGAAGCTGATGAAATAGAAGTAGAATATGCAAAAATGGATGGAGTCAAATTCTTATACTATACAATGCCTCTTGAAATAAGTGATGAAGGAATTAAATGCGTTAATACAGAGCTTAAAAAAGCTGAAGATGGAATAGACACAGTTTATGCATTAGAAGGAACTGAAGAGCTTATCCCAACAGATTCTGTAATAATAGCTATAGGTCAAGGACCAAGAACAAATATAGTATCATCAACAAAAGGAATAGATGTAAATAACAGAGGTCTTCTTACAACAGATGAGTTTGGAAGAACTAGCAGAGAAGGGATATTTGCTTCTGGAGATGTAGTTACTGGAGCGAAAACTGTGGTAGAAGCTGTTAGATTATCTAAAAAAGTTGCCGAAGTAATTGATGAATATGTAATGAGTACATATAAATGTAATTAAAATATACTATTTATATCTTTGCATACTTCAAATTTTTAGTACAAAATGCAAAACCTAAGCGTAGGACGCTTAACCCCTTTAAATCCTAATAAAATTAATGAGTCCAGCGTCACGCTGGTTCGGTGAAGCGTTTGCGACTATAAGGAATTTATCCTTTAGGAGAAAAGCTTCGGACTTTATGGTTTGAGTCTTTTTCAAACATACAAAACACTCTATTATATAAAGCTCTTTATTTTCATAATGATTAAAAAATAAAAACAGCAGACTTTTTAAAGGTCTGCTGTTTTGTTATACTATATAAATAAACCTATAAATAAATAAATGATTGCGGCTAAAGCTGCTGAAATTGGAAGTGTTATAAACCAAGTTGTAATCATTTTTTTCCCTGTATCCCATTTTACTGATTTAATTCTGTTTGATGAACCTACTCCCATTATAGCTGATGATATAACATGTGTCGTACTAACAGGTAGTCCAATATGAGATGCTCCAAAGATGATAGCTGCTGAAGTTAAATCTGCGGCTACTCCATTAACTGGTTTAATCTTCATAATCTGTGTTCCAACAGTTTTAATTATTCTCCAACCTCCAACAGAAGTTCCAAGAGCCATTGCTAAAGCACAAGATATTTGTACCCATAAAGGAATTTCTCCCGGCTTTATTAAATTGCTACTAACAAGAGCCATTGAAATTATTCCCATAGATTTTTGCGCATCATTTGTTCCGTGAGTAAAGGCTTGAGTTGCAGCAGTAAGAATTTGTAATTTTCTAAATCTTGTATTTGTTTTTGACAAATTTAAGTTCTTAAATAAACATTTAAATAATGCAAACATAATATATCCTACTACAAACGCAATTACTGGTGAAGCTAGTAATCCTACAATAATTGATGAAAAACCTTTAAAATTTATTGCGCTTATACCTGCAGCGGCAATAGATGCTCCTGCAATAGAACCAATTAAAGCGTGAGAAGAACTACTAGGTATTCCGTAATACCAAGTAATTAGATTCCACGCAATAGCAGAGACAAGTGCCGCAAGTATAACAATAGACCCGTTATGTATTACATTTACATTAACTATGTCTTTTGCGATTGTTTTTGCGACCCCTTGAAAAGCGATTGCTCCCAAAAAGTTCATTATAGAGGCAATTAAAATTGCTCGTCTGGGAGATAAAGCTTTTGTAGATACTGCTGTAGCTATTGCATTAGCAGTATCGTGGAATCCGTTGATAAAATCAAAGGCTAACGCTAAAATAACAGTTAACCCAATTATTAAAAAAGTTGTGCTCATCCTATTCTCCTTACGCGTTTTTCATAACTACTCTTTCAAGTGTTTTTGCAACTCTTTGACATTTATCAGCAGTATTTTCAAGAAGCTCATAAACATCTTTAAATTGAATAAGCTTCATAACATCTTTTTGATTTTTAAAAAGTTCTTTTATTGCTTTTCTTTCAAGGAAATCACATTCTTCTTCATATTCCTTTATTTTAATAGAATGTTTTCTGATTTTCATTAATTTCTTTTGAGTCAATAGGTCAACAGCCTCAGAGATTTCTTCGATACATTTATAAATTAATTTGCTAAGTTCAACCATATATTCTTCAACTTCGCAAATATTAAACATATAAAAATGCGCTGCACATTGCTCTAATCCATCAAGGACTTCATCCATATGGACACCTAATTCAAGAGCATCTTCACGTTCAATAGGAGTGATAAAGGTATCATTTAATTCTTTAATTAAATCATCTAATAAACCTTCTCCTTTATGTTCATAATTTTTCATTTTCTTTTGGAACTCATCAAGGTCATTCTCATCCTTAAATTTGCACTCTACAAAATATTTTCCACTATCTTTTAAGTTCGCAGAGATTTCTGACAATAATATAAATAATTTGTCTTTTTTTTGTTTAATTTTTTTCACTAAATATTCCTCCTCAGTTTAATTTTAATAATAAACCCTGAACATTTTATCACGAATTGAGACATTTTGAAATAGGATATTAAATATTTATTTCAAATTTAATTTGGGAATTTTTAAAATCTTTATATTATACTTACAAAACAGTATTAAAACAAATGAGTTTATAGAATCTACTTAAAAAATTGAATAAACCATATGCTTTTTTACCTGAAAATAATTATGATAAGTGATAATAGTTTTTTGTATTTAAAAGGAATTATCAATGGATTTCGTATAGACAAAATAGATATTATTTTAATTAGTGACATAAAATATTTTGGAACATTAGTTGGTTAGCTGAAAAAGTAAGTTTGTAAGAACATTTCAGAATCTTTATCCACAAACTAAATAAGGAGGAATAATGAAAAAAAGTATCTTTATTAATTTACCTGTAGAAAATCTTGATAAAACAGTGGAGTTTTTTACTAAACTTGGATATACTTTTAACAAACAGTTCACGAATGAGAGTGGAACTTGTATGATTGTGGAAGAAAATATATTCGTGATGTTTCTTGTAGAGAGTTTTTTTAAAACTTTTACAAGTAAAGAGTTAATAGATAGAAAAACTCAAGTGGGACAGTTGCTTTCGATAAATATGGAATCTAGAGAGGCTGTGGATAATTTTGTGGAAATTGCTTTAAGTATAGGAGGAACTTTATCCTCAGAGGCCAAAGACTACGGATTTATGTATCAAAAATCTTTTGATGACATTAATGGGCACACTTGGGAAGTATTTTGGATGGACGAAAATCATGTACAGTAAAATTTCTCATGTTCAAAAGATATTTGATAAATTTTTATAAGGTAGAAGCTCAGAAATCTCTGTTTTGTTTTTTGGGATTTTTGAGCTTTTTATATTTAAGAGATTATTAAAGTTATTAAAGAGGCTAAAAAATAAATATAAAAAAGCTTCTTGAACTATCAAATAAATTTGAAATAGTTTCAAGAAGCTCAATCATATTAATTATGAATTTTTAAATTGACTATCTAAAAATTCCAAAGCCATTTTTATCCAATTTTTACAATGTGGATTTATCTGTTCTTCATTTACTGCAGTAGTTTTATCGCACAGAGAAAGTCCATGGGGCCCTTTTTCAAATATATGCATTTCAAAAGGAATATCATTTTTGCTAAGAGCTAATCCATAGACTATTGTATTAGATACATAAACCATAGAATCATTTGCTGTATGCCAAACAAAAGTTGGAGGAGTATCCTTAGTTACATGTCTTGCAGGACTTAAATTCAAAAGTTCTTCATCACTAGGTTCTTCTTTTCCAAATATTGAGGTATTTGAGGTTTTCCAAAAATTTAATAAATCTTTATTAGCTTTTTGATAAACTTCTTCTTTCATCAAAATATAATCAGTTAAAGGATAACCTAAGATTACTGCATTAGGCTTAATTAAGTCAGAAGATGTGTTTAGGCTTTCACTAAGCCACTTTTCATTCCATTTTACAGATTGGTTAGCTACTAAGTTTCCACCAGCAGAAAAACCGCATAATGCAATTTTATCTTTATCAATAAAACATTCATCAGCCATTTCTCTTACTAACTTAATGGCTTGAGATAGGTCTAATAAAGGTTGAGGAAATACACTTTTTTTATTAATTGGAGGCATATTTGAATAATCTGGTCTCCCCTTATGATTTCCAAAATAAGTATTATACTCTAAAACAAAAGCATGATACCCTTCAGAAGCAAATTTTAGGGCTATTGCTTCGCTTTCTCTATCAGATGTTCCCAGATATCCACCACCGGGACATATAATAATTGCTGGTTTTTTTCTTCCAGTATTAAACTCTTTTGAATCACTTAATAAATAACATTTTAAATTGGCTAAGTTCTCTTGGTCCCATATTTTTATCTCTTTATAAATCATATAATCCCCTTTTTATAAAATTAGTTATTTTTTTAAATTTTTATCTAAGAATCCAATAATTACATCTAAAACTTCTTTTTGACACCAATATTGGTCAGCATGGTTTGCTCCTTTTACAATATATCTTGTTGAATCTATACCTTTATCAATTAAAGCTTCATGTAGTATTTTAGTTTGGCTTGGAGAAACTAACATATCATTGTCTCCGTGCATTAATAAAAATGGTGGTGTATTTTTAGAAATGTATGTTAGAGGATTGGCAGCTTTTGCTTTGTCTAAATTACTAAGGATAGAACCTCCTGGTCCAAATACAGCAATACCATTTACTAACATTGCTTCTGGAGCTGCAGCAGATTTATGAACTTCTTGAATCTCTTTAGAATAATCGTCTCCTACTTTTGTCAAATCAGATAATCCATAAATATCAATTGCTGCTTGAACATCACTATTTTGATTTAGGTACTCTCCTTTATCAAACTCTTTCATTCCATTTGTAGTTCCAACTAGTGCTGACAAATATCCTCCAGCAGACTCACCCATAACAGCGATTCTATTTGGGTCAATTCCGTATTTTTTTGCATTTTCTTTTAGATATCTTACTGCTGTTTTAGCATCTTCTAATGGCTCTGGAAAAGTAGTGTTTGGAACAACTCTGTATTCAATACTTGCAACAACATACCCAGCTTCTGCAATTGCTAACCTTTGTTGAATATAGTTTTCTTTAGGAGATTGAACGAAGCCCCCTCCTGTTATGAATAAAACAGCTGGTAATGGTGTCTTTGAATTTGGTTTTAAAATATCCATGTTTAATTGAGTTACTTGTCCAAATGGATTTTGTGTTTGAGTATAAGCTAAATCAGCTATTACATTTACACTTGGTTTATTTAGCTTTACTTCTAGTATTTTACTTTCTTTTGATGCAGCAAATAATGTCATACTTGCTAATAATAGTGTAACGATTTTTACAACAGGTCTTATCATTTTTAAATCCTCCTATTTTTAATTACAAATTATAAATAATTATGTTATATTGAGTATAGCTTATTGTTAAGCCTAAAATCTTGTATAAATAAATAAAAAAATGGTATTTTTTTTACATTTGGAGGAAATGTTGGATAGAAAAGAAATCTATAATGAAATTCATTTTAAAAATCAGAACTTATTTCCATTCTATACTAAAAGTTTTAAAAGAGGTGGAGTTAGTATACTAAATAATCATTATCATGAGGAGTTTGAAATTGTTTATTTCCGAAAAGGAAAAGCTTTGTATGAGATTGACTTTCTCCCATATATAATAGAGCAAGAATCGATTTTGATTATTCCTAAAAATGCTGTTCATTCAGCAAAATCAATAGATTATATAACATGTGAAGGTGATGTTTTTATCTTTAATGATTTACTCTTAGAAGACTCTCTAAAAAGTTTTTATACTAACAATTATACTATTCCTCTAATCAATGGAGATATGGTATTCAAGGTTATTGATATAAATACTAATAAAGAATTGTTTTTAAAACTTAGAAATTTGCTTATTACAATAAAAAATCAAAATACAGAAAAAAAATTAGCATATGAGTTGTTAATAAAAGGCTTAGTACTAGAGTTTTTCGGATTAATTTTGCAATCTGAATATAGTATTATTAGGAATTTTAATAAGAATGATTTGGAAAAAACAGAAAAAATGAAAAAAGTTTACCAATATATTCACGAAAATTTTAAAAAAGAGATTACTCTGAAAGAGGCTGCGAAATTAGTTTCTTTAAATAATACTTATTTTAGTAGATATTTTAAAGAGTATTCAGGACAAACCTTTAACGATTATGTAAATACTTACAGAATAACTCATGCAACTCATCTTTTATTTGATAATGAAATAAATATTACAGATATTTGCTTTGAAAGTGGATTTCAAGATTTATCTTATTTTATAAAAGTTTTTAAGAAAAAAATGGGAAGTTCACCCTTAAAATACAGGCAATTAAATAGAGTTTAGATTTATTTTTTAGTATATATGAGATAGGTCTCAAATAATAAAAATAACTGCTTAATTTTTTAAAACTAAGCAGTTTTATATTTCTAGATACTATAACTATCAGCACCAAAAAACTTAACATTTTCAAGGCTTACATAAATTTCATCTCCAACTTGGAAGTTGGACTCATTGAATTTATTTCTATCAATTTCTGCCTCAATTAATCCATTTACTTCTGATGAATTAATTTCAAGATAAACATAACTTCTCATGGAACGTATGTGGCTAATTACTCCTTTTACATCATCTTTTCTTTCTTTTGCAACAGAGATAACTACATCATGAGGTCTAATATAAGCTTTCTCTTTTAGTTCTTCACTATCTTCAGCAGCTTGAATTAATGAACCATCATATCTTTTATGAAATACATTAACATTTCCTATGAAGCTATAAACAAAAGGTGAAGCAGGGTTTTCATAAACTTCTTCAGGAGTACCAATCTGCTCAATCTTTCCATGATTAACAATTACAATTTTATCAGCAAGTTCAAGGGCTTCTTCTTGGTCATGTGTAACGAAAATTGTAGTTATGTTTAAATCTTCATGTAATTTTCTAAGCCATTTTCTAAGTTCTTGTCTAACTTTGGCATCTAAAGCACTAAAAGGTTCATCAAGTAATAAAACAGAAGGTCTAATAGCTAAAGCACGGGCAAGTGCAATTCTTTGTCTTTGTCCTCCAGAAAGTTGACTTGGGTATCTTTTGGCAGCCCAATCCATTTGAACTAAGGAAAGAAGCTCTGTAACTCTTTCTTCAATCTCTTTTTTGCTTAATCTTTCTTTTTTAGGTTTAACATTTAGGCCAAAAGCTATATTTTCAAATACAGTCATATTTTTAAATAGAGCAAAATGTTGAAATACAAAACCTACATTTCTCTCGCTAGGATTTAAATCAGAAGTTTCACGACCTTTTAATAAAATCTCTCCACCGTCAGAATCTTCTATTCCTGCAATAGTCCTAAGCAAAGTCGTTTTCCCACATCCTGAAGGTCCAAGAAGAGCTACTAATTCTCCCGGTTTTACATCAAAAGATATATTGTCTAAGGCTAAAAAATCACCGAATTTTTTAACTAAATTTTTAATTTGAATTCCCATAAAAAGCCTCCTATTTTTTAAGTTCTAAGCTGTATTTTCTCTCAATAATAGTCTTTACTATTAAAGTAACTATTGCAAAAGCTACTAAAATAGTAGCAACAGCAAATGCTGCGGTAAACTCATATTCGTTGTAAAGTATTTCTACGTGAAGTGGAATTGTATTTGTTTCGCCACGGATATGTCCTGATACAACAGATACAGCTCCAAACTCTCCTACAGCCCTTGCGCTACATAGAATTATTCCGTAAAGTAATCCCCATTTAATATTAGGAAGAGTGACTTTTAAAAAAGTTTTCCACCCACTGGCACCAAGAGATAGTGCAGCTTCTTCCTCCTCTTTACCTTGTTCTTGCATAAGAGGAATGAGTTCTTTGGCTATAAATGGAAGAGTTACAAATACAGTAACTAAGATTATTCCGGGAAGTGCAAATATAATTTTTATGTCATGGGCTTCTAAAATTTGTCCGATTTTACTATTTCTTCCTAACAAAACTACAAACATTAACCCAACAATTACTGGGGAGATAGAAAAGGGAATATCAAGAAGTGTATTGTATAAAGTTTTCCCCTTAAATTTAAATTTTGTCATAAACCAAGCTGTTGAAAGTCCAAAAGTTGTATTAAGTATAACTGAAACACTTGCAGCAATAAGTGTAAGTTTTATAGCTGATTTTACTTCATCATTTTTAATGGATTCCAAATAAACTGCTACTCCTTTGTTAAAGCCTTCGTGAATAACAAGGGCTAATGGAAGGAATACCATTATAAAGAAAAATAGAAAAGTTAATATAATCAATAAGGTTTTTACACTGAAAAAACCTTGTTTTTTTTGTAATGCCATAAAATTCACCTACCTCACAAATTTTTTGTTATTGTAATACTGTATTAAGTTTAAAATAAAAATACTAAGTAAAGCTATTCCTAATAGAGCACTTGCAATAGCTGCTGCTCCTGCATAATCAAACTGGTCTAACTGTGCCATAATAAGCAGAGGAGTTATTTCTGTTTCAAATGGAATGTTCCCTGATATGAATATTACAGAACCGTATTCTCCCAAAGCTCTAGCAAAAGCTAATGTAAAACCTGTTAAAATACTTGGAACTATATTTGGAAAAATAACTTTTTTAAACACTTGAAATCTATTTGCACCCAAAATAGCCGCAGCTTCTTCTACCTCTTTATCAAACTCTTCAAGAACAGGCTGTACATTTCTTACTACAAAGGGAAAACCGATAAATATAAGAGCTATTGTTATTCCTAATTGAGAGTTTACCGCATTTATATGTAGAGGAGTAATTATTTTTCCTATCCATCCTTCTGGAGAAAAAAGTGTTGCTAAACTTATTCCAGCAACTGCTGTAGGAAGTGCAAAAGGTAAATCAACCAATGCGTCCAATAACTTTCTGAATGGGAATTTGTATCTTACAAGGGTCCAAGCAATAATTGTTCCGAACACAGCATTTACTATTGCAGCAAATAATGCTGTCATAAAACTTATTTTGTATGAAGCAATAACTCTGTCAGATGTTATTATCTCTTTAAAACTACTGAATCCATTTCCAAAGGCTGTATAAAGTATCCCGATTAGAGGAAGAATTAATAGTATTAAAAGATATATAGTTGTATAGCTAAAAGTTAGGTTAAATCCGGGAATAATCCCTGTTTTTTTACTAAAAAATTTACTCATTTTGACCTCCTAAATATATCTAAACTTGCTTTTATGATTTTTAAATAAGGTTTCATTAAATTAGAAATTATAAGAGTAAGCCTAGATAGTAGATTTCCTTTACTTTCAATCTCTCCCTAAGGGTCTTTATTAATAAAGAGGCATATTGGAGGTTTAGAGAGAGATTGTCAGTTAAAGTTTATGACTATATTAAATTAAGTAAGTGAAGCCTATTTTTTGTAAAGTTGGTCGAATAATCCACCATCTTCAAAGTGTGTTTTTTGAGCTTTAGTCCATCCACCGAAAACTTCATTAATTGTAAATAGTTTAACTTTTTTGAATACATTTTCATATTTTTTAGCTGCTTTAGTATCTCTAGGTCTAAAGAAGTGTTTTCCTGCTAAGTCTTGAGCTTCTGGTGAGTATAAGTAATTTAAGTACTCTTTAGCAACTACAGCAGTTCCTTTTTTAGCAGCGATTTTATCAACTATAGCAACAGTTGGTTCAGCTAGTATACTAATTGATGGAGTAATAATTTCGAATTTATCTTTTCCAAACTCGTCTAAAATCAAGAAAGCTTCATTTTCCCAAGAAATTGCAACATCTCCAATATTTCTTTGAGCAAATGTAGTTGTAGAACCTCTAGCTCCAGTATCCAAAACAGGTACGTTTTTGTATAAATTTTTAATAAACTCTTTAGCTTTAGCTTCAGAACCATATTTTTTAAGAGCATATCCCCAAGCTGCTAAATAATTCCATCTAGCTCCACCTGAAGTTTTAGGATTTGGAGTAATAACTTGTACTCCTGGTTTCACTAGGTCATTCCAATCTTTAATTCCCTTTGGATTTCCTTTTCTTACAACGAATACTATTGTAGAAGTATATGGAGCACTATTTTGTTTAAATTCTTTTTGCCAGTCTTTGTTAAGTAGACCGTTTTGAGCAATTTCATCAATATCGTATGCTAAGGCAAGTGTGGCAACATCTGCATCAAGTCCATCAATTATAGCTCTTGCTTGTTTACCGGAACCACCATGTGATTGTTTAACAGTAACTTTGTCGCCAGTTTTTTTCTCATAATATTTTGAGAAAAGAGTATTGTACTCTTTATAGAACTCTCTTGTAGGATCATAAGATACGTTAAGCAGAGTAATATCCTTTGCTAACCCTGCAAATGCTGTTAATAAAAACGTCACTAATAATAAAATTTTCTTCATATTTACCACTCCTTTTTTATATTAAATATTTTCTAACTAATTTTGTTCACTTTTTAAGAAATCAAGACTTTGCTTTAAAGTATTTAGACTTGACGAATGTGTCTTGATTAATGTAATTCCTTGTTTTTTACAAATTTTACAGCATTCTGTAGATAACTTATGGCTTACAGTATCTGTAAAAAGTATACAACAATCTACATTTTTAATTTTTTTATCAAAGTTTGTACATTTAGTATTAAACAATTTACATTTGTAATCATATAACTTTGCTAGGTTTTCATAATTTTTTTCAATACTTTTTACTCCACCAACAATTGCGAGCTGTTCCATAATAACCTCCTAATAAATACATAGTAAACATATAGGTGATGTAGAGTTTTATTGTTTACCTAGTATATCAGAAAAAAAAATAATGTCAACATTTTTTTATTTTTAAATTTATGCTGATTTTACTGTTATAAGGAAGGACTTGAATTTAATAATTAAAAATAAATAATTCTAAAAATAATTCTTGACTTCATAACTAACAAATGATACTCTTATCAAAACACAGTAAACCTATAGGTTATATGAAATAAATTAAGAGAAGGTATCTTATAAAAATATTTTAATTTTGAAAGAAATAGCTATTAAATATGTTATAGCATCACTTATAAGAGATAATACTTTATTAAAAATAGGAGGTTATTTATGATAATCAATTTAAAACAACTGGCCAAATTAAGGATATTAAGCTACATATATTTTGCGGAAAAAGACTTGAGTATTGATACTTTAGAAAGAGAGCTAGGAATAAGAAGAAACTTTGTAGATAGGATTTTGAAAGAATACATACTTAAGGGATATGTTATAGAGAACTCTCCCAATAGATTTGCCACTACAGAAAAAGGAGATAATCTGACACTTTATGATTTTTTGGATGTTAGTAATTTCTTATATGAACTGGAATATCTTTTTGTAAAAAAGACAACTTTTGACTCAGTAATTGAGGATGGATTAAAAAAAATCATTGAAGCTATTATATTTGAAGCTAGCAAAACAACATTAACAAAACTAAAAAATCAGTTTGAAGAGCTTGAGGCAGATATGTTTTATTTATAAAGCTCAAATTTTTGCAGATATATTTTATAAATAATATAAATAAACTAAAATTATTTGTTGACTTGCGCAATAAAAAATGATAACATTATTCCTATAAAACATATGTAAATACTTGGAATAAAGTGGGTGAAAAAACTGGATTATCAATTTATGACAAAAGTTATACCTCTTTATACAAAAGCTCTTATTCTTACGCTAAAACTTGCATCTTTGGGAATTATATTTTCAATAATAATAGGTTTACTCTGTAATATTCTTTTGTCTAAAGAAAACAAGATTTTAACAAAAATTATTCACGGGTATATAGAGCTTTCTAGAAATACTCCCTTATTAATACAGCTATTTTTTCTGTATTATGGTCTAACAAAGTTTGGAATAAAACTTAGTGAAACTACTTGTGCAATTATAGGGTTGAGTTTTTTGGGTGGTAGCTATATGAGTGAAGCACTAAGAGCTGGAATAGAAGCAGTTCACAATAATCAAATTGAATCGGGATTAAGTTTGGGAATGAATAAATGGCAACTTTTTAGATATGTTATACTTCCACAGGCTATCTCAGTATCTATTCCTCTTATTGGAGCTAATGCAATTTTCCTTTTAAAAGAAACTTCAGTTGTAGGAATTATTGCAATAAAAGAACTTATGAATGTAACAAAATCATTAATAGGAATTTATTACAAAACTTATGAATCACTGTTAATGCTTATAGTTTTTTATCTTATAGTTCTTCTACCTATGTCGATTTTATTGACGTTACTAGAAAGGAGGCTAAGATATGCAGAACACGGGAATTAATCTGATTTTTGAGGGTCAGAATCTTGCAAGAATTCTACAAGGATTATTGATTACCGCAAGAGTAGCATTTATTTCTATTTTTATAAGTCTTATACTGGGATTTATATTCGGTCTTATTTATTCTAGTAAAAACAAGATAATTAGATTTTTTTGTAGATTATATTTGGAACTTTTTAGAATTATTCCAATACTAGTTTGGTTATTTATATTTTATTTTGGATTTCCAGAGCTTTTAGATATTAATATTGATGGAGAAGTTGTTGCACTAATAGTTTTTATTATGTGGGGAATTGCAGAAACAGGCGATATTGCAAGGGGAGCTCTTGAATCACTTCCAAAGCACCAAAGAGAATCAGGAATGGCTATTGGATTAAATAAAATTCAATTATACAGATATATTTTATTGCCTCAAGCTTTTAGAAGAATACTCCCCGGGACAATAAATCTGGCTACTAGAATGATTAAAACAACTTCATTAATTGTTATGGTTGGTGTAATGGATGTAGTAAAAATAGGTCAACAAATTATAGAAAGTAATGTATTAAAAGTCCCTGACGCATCTTTTTGGATATACGGATTAATATTTTTCCTTTATTTCATAATCTGTTATCCTTTGTCAAAATATGCTAAAACTCTTGAAAATAAGTGGAATAAATAATTGAGGAGAATATATGAGCAAAAAGAGTGAAAATAAAATAATTGAAATTAAAAATTTACATAAGATTTTTGGAGAAAAAACAGTTTTAAAAGGAATTGATTTATCTATCTCTGAAGGTGAAGTAGTAGTTCTTCTTGGCCCTTCAGGATGTGGTAAAAGCACTCTCCTTAGAACTCTTAATGGATTAGAAAAAATACAAGAAGGTGAAATTTTACTTGATGGAGTTAATATAAGTGACTCTTCATCTGATTGGACAAAAATAAGGCAGAAAATAGGGATGGTTTTTCAAAACTATGAGCTTTTTCCACATCTAAATGTTATTGATAATATACTTTTGGGACCTACTAAAATCCAAAATAGAGATAAAAATGAAGTGTTGGTGCAGGCAGAGGAGCTTCTGCAAAAAGTTGGTTTGGCAGATAGAAAAAATGCTTATCCAAGAGAGTTATCTGGAGGACAAAAGCAAAGAATAGCAATAGTAAGGGCTCTTTGTATGAATCCTGAAATTATGCTCTTTGATGAAGTTACAGCGTCTCTTGACCCCGAAATGGTTAGAGAAGTTTTGGAGGTAATATTAAATCTAGCTAAATCGGGAATGACAATGTTTATTGTTACCACGAAATGGGATTTGCAAAGGCAGTAGCCGACAGAATAGTATTTTTGGATAGTGGAAACATTTGTGAAGAATCACATCCAAATGAGTTTTTTACAAATCCAAAAACAGATAGGGCAAAACAGTTTTTAAATATATTTCAATACTAAAAATTACAAGGAGGATTTATCATGAAAAAATTATGGACAATTTTAAGTTTATTAGTACTGGCATTAGGACTTATTGCTTGCGGAGCAAAGAAAGAAGAAGCAACAACTGCTAATACAGTAAAAGAAGGTTCTTTGGCAGACATAAAAGCAAAAGGAAAAGTAAGAATAGGAGTATTTAGCGACAAAGCTCCCTTTGGTTACGTTGACAGTGAAGGTAAAAATCAAGGATTTGACGTTGTTATTGGGAAAAGACTTGCTAAAGATTTATTAGGTGATGAAACTAAAGTTGAGTTCGTATTGGTAGAAGCAGCAAATAGAGTGGAGTATCTTGAAACAAATAAAGTTGATATAATTTTAGCTAACTTTACTGTGACGCCTGAAAGAAAAGAAAAAGTTGATTTTGCTAATCCATACATGAAAGTTGCTCTTGGGGTAGTTTCACCAGATGGAGCTGTTATCAAATCAGTTGATGAATTAAAAGGGAAAAAACTTATTGTAAATAAAGGAACTACAGCTGAAACTTATTTTACGAAAAACTATCCTGAAATCGAGTTACTGTCTTTTGACCAAAACTCAGAAGCTTTTGCTGCATTAAAAGATGGTAGAGGAGCAGCACTTGCTCATGATAATTTATTAGTATTTGCTTGGGCTAAAGAAAATAAAGGGTTTACAGCAGGAATAACTTCTTTAGGTGATTTAGATACTATAGCACCTGCAGTTAAAAAAGGAAATGCAGAGTTGTTAGAATGGATTAATAACGAATTAACAGAGATTGGAAAAGAACAATTTATTCAAAAAGCTTATGATGAAACATTAAAACCTATATATGGAGATTCAGTAAATCCAGCAGATGTTGTTGTTGAAGGTGGAAAAATATAAAAAATTATTAATAAGATACAATAAAAACAGTCGAAATTTCGACTGTTTTTTGTTTTTTTATTAAAATACACAATTCCTATAGAAATTATATAAAAAAAGAGTTGACAAAGGTTTTTTAAAATGATAAAACATATAAAATAGATATGTTTAATAAGTTTTATCAAAAATATAATGGAGGTTCAAAATGAAGAAAAAAACGTTAGTCAATCTGTTGGTATTTGTTTTATTTTTAGTTAGTTCAGCTCTAGTAAGTGCAGCTCCTAGAAAAGTCGTTGTAGGAATCGGAAATGCTTTCAAACCTTATTGCTATTTGGATGACAAGGGAAATATTGCTGGATATGAATATGAAATATTAAAAGAAGTAGACAAACTACTTCCACAATATGAATTTGAATATCAACCGCAAGAGTTTAAAACAATTTTATTAGGTTTAGCAGCTGGAAAAGTTGATTTGGGGGCTCATCAATTTGAGGTAAACCCAGATAGACAAGCAAAATTTTTATTTGCAACGGAAAGTTATACTAACTTTATTTTAAGAATTACTACTTTGAAAAAGAGAACTGATATAAAAGGAATCGCTGATTTACATGGGAAAAAAGTTCAAGTTGGTCAAGGGTCAAATGACGCATGGACTTTAGAACAGTATAATAAGAAAAATAATAATGCTATAAATTTAGTATATACTACAGGAAGTAAAGATGCTTTAACAATTAAAAATCTAGAAGAAGGAAGAGTTGATGCTTTTGTTTTCTATCAAAAGAATTGTAGATAGCTTGAATAAACAATTTGGAAACAAATTAAAAACTGTTGGAGAACCAATAGCAAAATCAAATACATATTATGTATATAGAAAAGATGATTCTCAATTACAAAAAGATGTTGATGGAGCTTTAAAAACTTTAAAGAAAAACGGTACTTTAGCAAAACTTAGTATCAAAATATTAGGCGGAGATTACACAGCAAACGAATAAATTAAATAAAAATCTGAAAATCAAATATGTAAGCATATTTGATTTTCTTTTAAAAAGGTGTTGATAAATTTTGGAAGATTATTTTGATATTAAACTTGTAATAGAATATTTTCCTCAGATATTGGCTAGGATACATATTACTTTACTGGTTGTATTGGTCGCAGCATTAATCGGTTTTATTCTAGGAATACTTATAGCAGCTACAAGATTATATAAAATACCTGTTCTTGAGCAACTTAGTATAGTCTACATCTCTTTTGTTAGAGGAACTCCCATAATAGTTCAATTATTTATTGTATATTATGGAATTCCACTGATTGTTCAAAAAATTTTTCATATTAATCTGAATAGAATAGATGCAATATACTTTGTAATTTTAACTTATGGATTAAATTCGGGAGCTTTTCTAAGTGAGGTAATAAGGTCAGCTATAAGTAGTGTAAATGCAGGGCAAACTGAAGCTGCTTATTCAGTTGGATTAACAAAGATACAAACTTTTTTAAGAATTATTGCTCCTCAAGCCCTCGTTACAGCAATTCCAAATTTTGGAACAAGTATGGCTGGTTTATTACAGGATTCATCTTTAGCTTTTTCATTGGGAATAATTGATGTTATGGGGAAAGTTCAAGCAATAGGATCAGTATCTTATCACGTACTGGAAGGTTATGTTGTAGCAGCAATTATTTTCTTAGTTTTAGGAATATTATTAGAAAGAGCTTTTAAAAATTTGGAAAAGAGAGCTTCCTTTAAAAAAGGAGCGTTATAAGAGGTGAAGTATTATGGAATTTGATTTTAGCTTTATGCTTGAGGCTTTGAAAGCTGCATTAAAATTTACACCAACCACTTTATTACTTGCCATTGTTCCTCTTATTTTAGGAGTAGTGTTGGGGACAGGTATAGCAATTATCCGTTTATTTAAGGTAAAGTATTTATCAGAATTTTTTACAATTTATGTAGTGATAATCAGAGGAATACCTTTAGCTTTATTACTTCTTATGACTTATTTTGCTTTTGTTCAAGGGTTTGATGCGATAAAAAATTTATTTCATTTAAAAATAATGTCAAAAGATATTAGTTTGGTATACATTGCGCTTTTTACTTTTACACTATATTCTACAGCCACAATTTCAGAATCCATAAGAGGTGCATTGGCTTCTATAGATAAAGGTCAGTATGAAGGTGCATATTCAATAGGTCTTACAAAGAGGCAAACTCTAAAAAGAATTATCCTTCCTCAAATAGTGCCAATAACTATTCCAATGTTATCCAATAGTTTTATAGGACTTGTTAAAGGGTCATCTTTAGCTTTTATGATTTCGGTAACTGATTTACTTAACGGAGCATTAATAACTGCTACAGGGAATTATAAATTCTTGGAAGCATATATTGCGGCGGCATTAGTCTATTGGGTAATTTGTATAATAATTGAAAGAATAGCATACTTTTATGAAGGCAGATTAGGTTTGTTTAACAGGAGGGAATTAGTTTGATAAAAATAAATAATTTACATAAATCATTTGGAGATAACGAGATATTAAAAGGTGTGGATATAGAGATAAATAAAGGAGAAGTTGTTGTAATTATTGGCCCTAGCGGTTCAGGAAAAACAACTCTTCTTAGATGTATAAACTTTCTTGAAAAAGCTAATTCAGGAGAAATAGTTATTGGAGATAATAGAGTTCAGTTAAAGCATGCCCATAAAAAAGATATATTAAAAGTAAGGCGTCAAACTGCTATGGTTTTTCAAAGTTATAATCTTTTTAATAATAAAACGGCTCTTGAAAATGTAACAGAAGGGCTTATCACAGCGAGAAAAGTTCCGAAAAAAGATGCTATTGAAACTGGAAAAAAAGTTTTGGATAAAGTGGGACTTTCAAACAAAATAGATGAATATCCTTGCAGATTATCCGGAGGTCAACAGCAAAGAGTGGGAATTGCCAGAGCTTTGGCTCTTAATCCTGAAGTAATTTTATTTATTAAAAGTAAGGCGTCAAACTGCTATGGTTTTTCAAAGTTATAATCTTTTTAATAATAAAACAGCTCTTGAGAATGTAACAGAAGGGCTTATTACAGCGAGAAAAGTTCCGAAAAAAGATGCTATTGAAACTGGAAAAAAAGTTTTGGATAAAGTGGGACTTTCAAACAAAATAGATGAA
>Ga0183099_1000886_pt1 | contig 19006 bp, 17 predicted proteins | sample Biomet1_FD_127788 | JGI IMG/M metagenome (GOLD analysis project Ga0183099, IMG submission 127788) | Microbial communities from bioreactor (seeded with anoxic lake sediment) at LBNL, California, USA - Biofuel metagenome 1 | ecosystem: Engineered > Bioreactor > Anaerobic > Unclassified ... | reverse complement strand
TTTTGATGTCCCCTGTCGCCTTGACGACACCCTCCAGGGTATCGCCGCCAGCTTCCACAATCGCCCGTAGATTATCGAGAACACGTCTCGTCTGTGCTTCAATTCCCCCGCTCACTATTTCACCGGTAGCCGGATCAAGCGGAATCTGACCGGAAACAAACAGCAGTCCGCCGGCCGTCTTTATCGCCTGTAGAATAAGGGCCAATAGCCCCCGGCGCTTTTTCGGTCGCTATGATCTTGTTCATGGACAAACATCTCCTCTTATAAATAGGTTGTATGAGAAACTTCGTCTTTTTCTGGCTTTTTGGGAACACCATTTAAAATGATGTTGAGCAAAACCGCCATGACACTGCCAACAGTGATCCCGCTTTTCAAAAAGAGCTGTGCCCACAGGGGGAACTTGCTGTAAAAAGCCGGCATGCCGAGCGGAATCAGTGCAATACCGATGCTTACGGCAACAATCATCATATTGTAGCCATGTTCAAAATCAACTTTTTGACAGGGTTTTTATGCCGCTGGCCGCCACCATACCAAACATGGCAATCCCAGCTCCGCCGAGAACCGGATTCGGGATACTCGCAACAACTGCAGCCAGCTTCGGAAACAGCCCCAGCAGCATCAAAATCCCCCCGGCAGTTGCCACGACAAAGCGGCTGCGAATGCCGGTAAGGCTTACAAGTCCGACATTCTGGGCAAATGCGGTATAAGGAAACGCATTAAAAATCCCCCCGAGCATTGTCGAAAATCCATCCGCCCGCAACGCCCGGCTTAAAATATTTTCATCGATTTTTTTATCGACAATTTCACCGATGGCCATAACATCCCCTGTCGTTTCGGTCATAACGACAATCATGACGACAGTCATTGCAAAAATCGAAGCCGGATCAAACACTGGCATCCCAAAATGAAACGGGGTTGTAATCCCCATACTTGCCGCCGATCCGACGGCAGAAAAATCTGCCATGCCAAACAACGCGGCCAGAATTGTACCGATAATCAGCCCGAGCAAAACAGCGATATTGCTGATAAAACCAGTAAAGCAGCGATAACAGATAAGAATAATAGCTAAAACAGCAGCTGCCATATAGATTTTTGACGGATCACAATAATCTGGAGCCGCCGGATTGAGACCGCCAACCCAATTTACTGCAACCGGCAGCAGAGAAAGTCCAATAATGGTAATTACAGTTCCCGTAACGACCGGAGGAAAAAACCGCAGCATTTTGCTGAAGTAGCCACTTAAAAGAAAGGTAATAAACCCCGCCGCTATGACCGATCCATAAATCCCCTGCAGCCCATGTTCACTGCCAATCATAATCATTGTTGTGACTGCACCGAAAGTACACCCTTGAACAATCGGTAGTTTTGAACCAAGTTTGGGGCCAACCCCCAAGGTCTGGATCAAGGTTGCTACCCCACAGGTGAAAAGATCCGCATTGATCAGATAAATCAACTGTTCCGTGCTGAGATGAATGGCACTTGCCAGCACGAGCGGCACAGCAACTGCACCAGAATACATGGCCAGCACATGCTGCAGACCACAGATCAGCAATTTGGCAAAGGGTAATTTTTCATCTACCGGATGAATTCTTGCTTGTTCCATTTGTTTTTTCTTACCGCCTTTATTATTTATTTGTCAAATCCGGGCGCAGGCAGGCGGCTTGGCCCAGATACACATGGTGAATCTCCCGCTGCGTTTTTTCCGTATTGACGAGTAAAAGTACACGAATGCACTTTTCCAAACTATTGTCGACATCCATTTGCCGGGCATCAAACAAGGGAACGAATTCCCAGCCCTCAAGCCGGCGCGCGGCTGCGGCCGGGAAGACTGCCGTGATATCGTCTGTTGCACTAAACAGCGCGGCCCCGATGTCCTGCGTCTCTATCTGATTATTCTCAAGCATAGCCAGCAGCAGCTGCTGCACAGCGGCAAAGACTTCATTTTTGTCATTATTTTCTACCGTTATAGCCCCTCTGACTCCCTGCACCCTGAACACCCTCCTATTTGTTGCGCATAATGCTCAGCAAAAGACGTCCGCAGAGCACCAGTGCCGCAAGATACCCAAATACACCGAGCAATGGTATTTCCATAATTTTTGGCATCATTTCTGTCGTACAGATAATGCTAGATCCCAAAAGCAGCGCTGAGCTGATGATGCCGATGATCAGCTTGTTGATCATTTTATCAACCTGACGCAGCGGCTCCTCTGATCCGGTCAAGTCGAGATTAACTTTGGTCTGTCCGCTCATCGTCATTTTTAAAATGTCAGATACCTGCTCCGGCAGATGCAACGATTTCCGCAGCAGCATATAGCCTTCCCGCTTAACCTTAGTCATTTCTTCCCGCCAGTCAAAATTCTTTCTGAAATCAGCCTGCATCTGCGCCGCAAAGATTTCAACAAAATTGACATCGGGGCAGCAGATTCTCATAACAGCCTCAATAGTCATCACCCCACGGGCAAACATGCTGATTCCCGGCATGATAGCAATTTTATGCTGCCGCAGAATTCGCAGAATCTTACGGGCCAGAGGACCAAGCTGCAGGTTTTCAAAATCCATACTGCTGTACTGCGCCATCATCGCATCGATATCCTCATAGAGCCGGGTATGGTTGATCCGTTCCTTCGGCATCCCCAGGGCGAGCACCGCTGACTTCATTTCATATGTATCGTTATTTACCAGCGCAAATACAGCCTGCTTAAGAGCTGCCCGATCATGATTCGAGAGACGGCCCATCATCCCTAGATCAAGCCAGATTATTTTTCCATCTCTGATCCAAATATTCCCCGGATGGGGATCCGCATGAAAATAGCCGTCTTCAATAATCTGCTTGACATAATTTTGTCCAAGCTTTACCCCTATATCCTTGATGTCATAGCCAGCGGCTTTTAATTCATCAAGTTTATCAATCTGTATGCCATCGATATATTCCATGACCAGCACATGAACCGTCGTCAAATGACGATCTACCTGTGGGCAGCTTACATAATCGATCTCACGGTTCAGATTGCGAAATTCATCGTTATGATCGGCCTCCATCAAGAAATTCATCTCCTGCTTGGCAATGCTCCACATCTCATCTAGCACCATGTCAAAGTCGACGACATCCCGTGAGCCGCTAACCACTTTCAGCAGTGAGGCTGCGCGTTTTAGCAATACGATGTCCTTGCTCATAACCTCATATATTCCCGGACGCTGTACCTTAATGACGACCTGACTGCCATCTTTCAGCATTGCTCTATGCACCTGGGCAATCGAAGCCGAACCCCAGGCCACCTCATCGATGGAATCAAAAATATTCGTCCATTTTTGATTGTATTCTTCTTCAAGAATGTCTTTGATGATTGTAAACGGCAGCGGTTTGGCACTCGTCTGCAATTTAATCAGTTCATCACAGTAATCCTGCGGCAAAAAGTCTGGCCGCAGCGACATGATCTGCCCCAGCTTGACAAACGTCGGCCCCAGATCCTCAAGAATCAGTCGCATTTTCTCCGGAGTCATACCATAAACAATCTCACGTCGGCGCAAAACAGCTATCATCTCGCGCAGGCGGTTTGGAGCGGCCGTATATTCCAGCTTCTGATTTGCATTTTGGATTAAATTTCCTAGCATAAAAGACCCTCTCCATTCAGATTTACTGTGCCGACAAAAAGCCGCTGGATATTGAACTAGCATAAAAAAAGGAAACGGAGGGATTATCCCTCCGCATTGTGCTTTTACTTACCGTATTTTTCTGCAAGCTGTTGTTTTACTGTATCATTTTCCAAGTATTCATCATATGTCATAGCACGGTCGACAACGCCGTTTGGCGTAATTTCGATAATGCGGTTAGCTATCGTCTGAATGAATTCATGGTCATGAGATACAAACAAAAGCGTGCCGGCGAAAGCGATCAAGCCGTCATTGAGGGCCGTAATGGATTCGAGATCGAGATGATTTGTTGGTTCATCCAGCAGCAGCACATTGGCCCCGCTGAGCATCATGCGCGAAAGCATACAACGGACTTTTTCGCCGCCGGAAAGAACAGATGCCTGTTTCAAGCTTTCTTCCCCGGAAAAGAGCATGCGGCCGAGAAAACCTCGGACAAAGGACTCATCCTGATCCTCCGAATACTGACGCAACCAATCAACAAGGCTCAGATTTATGCCATCAAAAAATGCCGAATTATCGACCGGAAGATAGGCCTGCGTTGTCGTAACGCCCCACTTAAAGGATCCAGCATCCGCTTCCATTTCTCCCGCCAGAATTTTAAACAATACTGTTTTGGCCGGACCATTAGGCCCAACAAATGCAACTTTATCACCTTTTTTCAAAGTGAAGCTCACATCATTAAGCAACTTTTCTCCATCGATTGTCTTGCTGATCCCCTCGACCGTCAACAGTTGGTCACCGGCTTCGCGATCCGGCTTAAACGCAATGTACGGATAACGGCGCGAAGATGGTTTGATGTCATCCAAGCTGATTTTATCAAGCATCTTCTTGCGCGAAGTTGCCTGTTTAGACTTGGAGGCATTGGCACTGAAGCGCTGGATAAAGGTCTGCAGATCTTTTATTTTTTCTTCTTTTTTCTTATTTGCATCCTTTGACAGCTGCAACGCCAGCTCACTGGATTTAAGCCAGAAATCATAGTTGCCGACATAGAGCTGAATCGCCCCAAAATCGACATCCGCAATATGCGTACAGACCTGATTCAGGAAATGACGGTCATGTGATACGACAATAACCGTATTTTCAAAATTTGCCAAGAAATCTTCCAGCCAGTTGATCGAAGCAATATCCAAATGGTTTGTCGGTTCATCAAGCAGCAGGATATCCGGATTGCCGAACAACGCCTGTGCCAAAAGCACACGGACCTTTTCCTTACCGCTCAGATCGGCCATTTTCATCGTATGCAGTTCTTCCATGATACCAAGGCCATTGAGCAGGCGTGCCGCTTCCGGCTCTGCATTCCAGCCATCAAGTTCAGCGAATTCACATTCGAGTTCAGAAACCCGCATGCCGTCTTCATCAGAAAAATCCGGTTTCATATAGAGCGCATCTTTTTCGTCCATGATTTCCACCAGGCGTTTATGCCCCATCATGACCGTTTTAAGCACTTCATAATCATCAAATTCATAGTGGTTCTGCTTGAGCACAGCGAGCCGTTCTCCCGGGGTGATATCAATGCTGCCATTTGTCGGTTCAATATCACCGGATAAGAGGCGCAAAAAAGTAGATTTACCGGCACCATTGGCTCCGATCACACCATAGCAGTTCCCCGGCGTAAATTTTATATTGACGTCTTTAAACAATACCCGTTTCCCAAATTGGAGGGTCAATCCGTTTGTACTAATCATAAGTTACGTTTCACAGTCCTTCATTATAGAAATTTTCATATACATCATTTCAGCATATACCAATTTATTTTAGCATATTCTCTAGTCCACGTCTACTTTTCCATGTCAGAAAAACAGAGTGCAAACCAACCTGCTGCACTCTGTCAAGAAAAACAAATTTATGGAAATTATTTACGCAAAATGCCTTCGTAAATCTGCAAAATGCTTTCACCGTAGCTGTCCCCCGGAACCGCCCAGCGGCCGTTAAGACCGGACCAGGTGCCAATCGTCGATGAAGCATATACCGATCTCACAAGATCATAACGGGGATCGACAACCTCAACTGCCGGGCGCCGTGTCGAGGCGTACGCCAGCAAGTGCTGAATATGCGCCCTAACCCCAAGCTGTGAGGACGGAAAATAGGCCCCTTTGACCTGTGAACTCGTCGTTCCCAGCCCACAGTAATTATTCTGATCCGGTGTCACGGTGCCACCATAGCGAAAGTACCCCGTTTCTTTTAATGCCTGGGCAAAGGCAACGTCAGGGCGAACGCCCTCCCGCATGCCTTCCTCATAATAATAGTCTACTAGTTTGTCCGGCGGCACCATAAGTGATGGCAGTGGATTGACACTGAGCAGGTACCGCACGCATTGCTCTTTTGTGGCAGTCGGCGCCCCAAGAATTGCATCTTCACCTATTGGCTGCATCACTGGCGTAAGACTGGCGTGAGCGCTTGAGCTCCGTCAGCAAATTTTGAATCCGCTCCTCCCGCGACACCTTATACCCAGCATGCTGTGCCGTCTGCTTTGCCACGGCTGGTTTTATGCTTTCCGTATCTTGGGGCAGTCTTGGTTTTGCCTGACCATCGGTCGGCAAGCCTACTGCTATTAAACTACTGATGAGAATTACCATCCATCTTTTTTTACCGAAACTGTGCATAGTATCACCTCTATTTTAGAGCTGTCAGTGGCCCATAAAGCCCAGCTGAATGATGAATAAAACCATAAACAAATACATCAACGGATGAACTTGTCTCGCCTTGCCGCGGAAAATCTTCAGCAGCGGATAGACGATGAAGCCGACACCAACGCCAGTGGTAATACTGTAGCTCATCGGCATCATGAAGAGTGTCAAAAAGGCCGGAACAGCTTCTTCCATATCATTCCAATCAATCAGTTTCAAGCCATTCATCATCAAAAAGCCAACGATAATCAGTGCCGGAGCTGTAACGGCCGGAATCGAGGCCAGCATCTGCGCAATCGGCGCGCAAAACAGCATAAGACCAAATAAAAGGGCGACAACAACGGAAGAAAAACCTGTGCGGCCGCCAGCGGCAACACCGGCACCCGATTCAACATACGAGGACGTCGGGCTTGTTCCCAGCAAAGCGCCAAAAGTACTGCCAAAAGCATCTGCCAGCAGTGCCCCGCGTACATTAGGAAACTCTCCGTCCGCTTTAATAAGCCCGGCCTGCGAACCGATCCCCAGCATGGTACCTGTCGTATCAAACAGGGTTACTATCAGGAACGTAAAGATGATTGCATACAAGCCGCCGTCAAGAGCTCCCTGAACATCCATCTGCATAAAGGTATGTTCAAGGCCTGTCGGCAGGCTAAATAAACTTGCCGGAACAACAATAAGCCCCTGAAAAAATGCAATAATGGAAGTCAGAATCATGCCAATAAACAAGGCTCCTTTGACATTGTTTACCATTAAAACCAGGCTGATCAAGAGCCCGATAATACTGAGAAAGGTTGTTGGATCAGATAAGTTTCCCAAAGTTACAATCGTTGCCGGTGAGCTGATGACAAGCTTTGAACTTTGCAAACCGATAAACGTGACAAATAAGCCAATGCCGGCACCAATGCCCTGTTTGAGGCTGGTTGGAATCGAATTAATCAATGCCTGCCGAAACTTGGTAAAGGATAATACCACAAAGATTACCGAGGCAATAAACACGGTGCCCAGTGCCTGCTGCCAGGCTATGCCCATACCGATGACTACAGCAAAAGCGAAGTACGCGTTCATCCCCATCCCCGGGGCAATCGCAATCGGGTAATTCGCAAAAATCCCCATAATTAAAGTCCCAATCATACTGGCTACAATCGTAGCAATGAATACGCCATTAAAATCCATACCTGTTTTACTGAGAATTGCCGGATTTACGATGATAATATATGCCATCGTGACAAATGTTGTCAAACCAGCCAGCGTTTCCGTGGAAAAACTCGTATTTCTCTCGGAAAACTTAAACCATTCTTTCAAGTTCAATGTTTCTGCCTCCTATAATACCAACAAATATATTGCAGCATACAAATTAAAAAAAAGCCTATAACTATTTCAGTTATAGGCTATCTTTTACCGATATATCCTACCCGCCTATTTTACCACAAATCATCAGCAAATTACATCGCAAGCAGAAAATATTTTCATTTTTCCTTCGGCGCAGTCGCCTGCAAAAAAGCCGCAAGCTCGGCTTCATCTGGATAAGCGACCTGCGTACCGCGCCGGGTTACGCTGATTGCAGCAAAGGCTGAGGCCCGCTTCATCGACAGAACAACATCTCCCGTCTTAACATATGTATCGGCAAAACAGCCAATAAATGCGTCCCCAGCACCAGTTGTATCAACGGCTTCAACCTTATACGAAGGCACCACCACCAGATCCTCTTTCGTCAGCCACATCGACCCGCGCGACCCCATCGTTACGATGATATTTTTCAGTCCCCGATCGAGCAATGTCTGTGCGGCCACCTTAATTTGTTCGTTAGTATCTACCGGCAGCCCCGTCAAAATAGAGAGTTCGGTTTCATTAGGAACAAAAAAATCACAGCGACAGGCCCAATCAAGTGAAAGCTCCGAACTTGCCGGCGCTGGATTCAGCAGCACCGGAATGTTGTGCTGGTTGGCAAATTCAATTGCTGCATATACAGCGTCTAAATTGATTTCAAGCTGCAAAATCAGCAGACTGCATTCGCTCAACTCCGCCGCAGCCGCCTCAATATCTTCTTTCGTCACATATGCATTGGCACCCTTATGGATTAAAATCCTGTTTTGGGAAGTTGATTCGACAATAACTGTGGCAATCCCATTGGCAATACCAGCCACCGGCAGCACATGCTTCGTATCTACATGATAATTGACAAAATTCGCTAAGGATTTTTCGCCAAACATATCATCGCCGACCCGGGCCAGCATCATGACATCAGCCCCCAGGCGGGCAGCGGCAATCGCCTGATTAGCGCCTTTGCCGCCGCAGCCAAGACCAAACCCCTGTACTTCCCGTGTCTCTCCCGGCAGCGGCATTTCATCTGTATAAGAAAGGATATCAAACATTACCGATCCGATTACGCCTATTTTCATTGTGCCCGCCCCTCCGTTTTATCCGATTGAACGCCCGCGACGCTGTCGCGTTCAATGAGTTCATTACAGATTTCCGTTTTTGTCTTTATTTCATTATTCGTCCTGATCAGCCGCAAAAGCCGCCGCACGGCCAGCTGCCCGAGCTCCTTTTTAAACACCCGCACCGTAGTCAGCGCTGGAGTGAACACACTGCAGAAATTTATATCATCAAACCCGATGATCGATACATCTTCCGGTATCCGATAACCATTTTTTTGCAGCGCCTTCATGACACCAAGAGCGATCATATCATTGTCGGCAAAAAAAGCTGTCGGCAAATCGCATTTTTGCTGCAACAAGCGATCAAAAGTCTCATAGGCACCGTCAATTGCTGGTGGCACCTCAAAGACATCCTGCGCCTGTAGCGCAAGCTTGCTGACCTCAAGTCCCCGATGATAGCCCTCTTCCCGCTGCTGAAAATTTTTAATCCTCACGCTGCCCTTCAGATAGCCAATGCGCTTATGACCGAGCTTCGCCAAATGGACAACTGCCTGGCAGACAGAATCCCGATTGTTCATCAGCACCGCATTAAAGGATAAATTTTCAAACCAGCAATCAAGCAGGACCAGCGGAACGGATGCCTGTTGAAACACAGCTGCATCCGTTTCATTCAATTCCGTACCAACAAGCAGGATTGCTGCCGTCGGATCATTCAATAACTCCTGCACCCGCTCATCATAATCCGCCCGACGTCGATAAAGGTTGACGATCGTCGTCTCATAGCCTGATTTTCGGCTTTCATTTTCTACACTCTCCATCAGTACTGAAAAAAACGGTGAATCAGAGAAAACTTCCCCGCTGTCACGATACGTGACGAGTTTTATCTTTCGTATTTTATTTTCCGTGATATAGCCATGCTCCCGGGCAATTTTCAAAATTTGCTCGGCAGTTTCGCGATTCACACCACTTTTATTATTTAAAGCATTTGAAACAGTTGCCAGGGAAAATCCGGACAATTCACTTATTTTTTTTAAATTTATCTTCATCCTCATCCTCATCCCCCCCGCAGTCTATTCTAAACCAAGCAATTAAAAATCGCAAACAATTCTTTACTTTCTTCCTTATATAAAAGCATCTTCTATCTTATGCGGGAAAAGCCACCCCAGCACGAAGAATAACATTCGGATATGGCGTAAATTCCCCCGTCCGAATAGCAAACCGAACCTGGGCTGACATTTCCTTCAATGCCGTATGTTCGATAAATTCTCCCGGCGTATGCTGCATTTTCCCCTCAATATAATCCAGTAATTTCGGATTTTTCGCCTTGATCTCCTCGGCCAATGTATAAAACTCGATTTCAGTGTCTTCCAGTACGGCGTCAAGAACCTGGCAAAATGTCGGGACCCCGCCGCAAAGTGCCAGGTCAACTACCGTCACGCCAGGGGGAATTGGCATGCCGGCATCGCCGATCATAAATAAATCTTTATGTCCAAGAGCAGCTATGAGGCCTGACAGCTGCGCGTGTAAAATTCCATGTTTTTTCATATTTCTCTACTCCTTTTCGCTTAAGATTCCGTTTCGTTTTTTGCTTCATTCCTAGCCTGTAATGCCATCTTCGCTTCCATATTGCGCTGGAATTGGTCAACAATAACGGCCAGAATAATGACCAGCCCCTTGATGATCATCTGCCAGAATTCTGAGACTCCACACATAACCATACCATCTGAGATGACACCGATAACGAAAGCACCTATTATCGTTCCACCAATCGTACCAATGCCGCCCATCATCGATGTGCCGCCGAGGACAGCCGCGGCAATTGCATTCATTTCCCAGCTTTCACCAGAGGCCGGATGGGCCGCTTCAAGCTGTGAGGCCGTTATAATACCGACAATCGCCGCACAGACACCGGAAAAAATATACACGAGAATTTTAACCTTATCCACTTTAACCCCTGACAATTTGGCAGCCTTTTCATTGCCACCAATCGAAAATATATGCCAGCCAAAGGTCGTTTTCTTCAGTAAAATACCAGCAATAATGGCGATCACAACCAAAACAATCGCTCCGATCGGTATCCCCATTAAGCGACTGCCAAAGAAGGTAAACCCGACATTGCCTAGGGCGTCACTGCCAATGATATTCGAGTACGTTGCCCCACTTGAATGGAGCATGGCAAACCCACGAGCAATATACATGGTACCTAAGGTTGCAATAAATGGTGCTACCCCAAACTTGGTAATCGTCAGCCCGTTGATCAGTCCCACAAGGGCCCCGACAAGAAGGGTAAAGAATATGACCAAAGGCACGCTGAAATATAAGGTCACATCAAACAGCTGCAGCGTGATACCCTTTTGAATCATGCCGCCGGCAACCATCCCGGCCAAACCAACAACCGCTCCAACCGACAAATCAATGCCGCCGGTAATGATGACATAGGTCATGCCGATTGCCAAAATACCATATAGTGCAACATGCTTGGCCAGCAGTAAAAACGTATTGGCTGATAAGAAATTCGGCGTCGCCAGGCTGAAGAAAATCAGCAGCAATGCCAATACGATCATCGTCCGCCCTTTGAGCAGCATCATTGCGAGGGAATGATCTCCCTGTTTTTTATTTAGCTTTGCATCCATGGAAATCCCATCCTTTATTTTCACGATAGCTACATCCTTTCCTATCCCTGCATGTTCTGATCGATATCAGGAAGCTGTCCGTCCAGTATCATGGCCCTGATATGATGCCAGAACAAGCTTATCTTCGGTGATTTCCGCCTTCTGCATTTCGCTGGTCTTTATCCCATTGGACAAGACGACAATGCGGTCAGCAATTGCCATGATCTCCTGCAGTTCGGAGGAGATTACAACAATCGACAATCCCTGTTCAGCATAGCGCTGAATGATTTCAAATACTTCCGTCTTCGCTCCGATATCAATCCCTCGACTCGGCTCATCAAGCAGTAAAATCTGAGGATCTGTCAATAATCCCTTGCCAATAACTACCTTTTGCTGATTTCCCCCGGAAAGAGAGAGAATCGGCAGATTCTTATCCGCCACTTTGATATGAATGTCCTTGATTTCCTGCTCTACTTTTTCCGCTTCCTTTTTTTCATCGAGGAAAATTGCCTTGGCATAATTTTTCAGGCTCGACAATGATATGTTTTTAGCAATATTCATCGTCTGTACTAGTCCCTCCCGTTGCCGATCTTCCGGCACCAGAGCAAAACCGTGCTGAATCTGCTGGGAAACATTTTTAATTTTGATTGTTTCGCCGCGGACTTTGACCGTTCCCGCGTGCTCGGGGCGCAAACCCATAATACATTCAAAAACTTCGGTGCGGCCCGAGCCCATCAGTCCGTAAATTCCAAGAATTTCACCTTTGCGCAGATCAAAACTGACCGCATCGAGCAGATATCCGCCGCCCTTTTTGGGCAGCGTAAGCTTTTCCACTTCAAGCACTTTTTCCCGCTGACTCCAGTCAACCGCCGTTTTTCGTTGCGGATACACCTTGCCTTTGCCAACCATCTGCTTGACGATCCAGGAAATATCGATATCTTTAACCGGCGAAGCAGCCACAAACCGGCCATCGCGCAGAATTGTCACATAATCGCCGATCTGCATAATCTCTTCCAGACGATGGGAAATATAAACAATCGAAATTCCATCAGCCGTAAGCTCCCGCATGATCTTAAACAGCACCTGCACTTCCTGTGCACTCAGCGACGAAGTCGGTTCATCCATAATCAAAATCTTCAAATCATCCTGAACAAGATTACGAGCAATTTCTATCATCTGCTGCTGTCCCACCCGAAGATCGCCGACAATGGTATGCGGACTTATCGGATGCTCCAGCTTTTTCATGATTTTTTCAGTCAGCTCAATATGTTTCTTGTTGTCGAGGCCAAAACGATATTTCGTCTGCTCCCGCGACATAAAGATATTTTGATAAACATTCAGATTGGGAAACAGGCTCAGTTCCTGATGAATTATGCCAATCCCGTGCTTTCTGGCATCGGTAACCGTCTTAAAGCAGACCTTTTTCCCCTCCATATAAAGATCCCCGGCTGACTCTTGTTCAATTCCAGCAATAATCTTCATCAATGTTGATTTACCGGCCCCATTTTCGCCAATCAATACATTGACTTTGCCACGATGAACGTCGAAGGAAACTTCATCAAGCGCTTTGGTTCCCGGATAAATTTTTGATACTTTTTCAGCATGAAGGCACACATCGTCCGCCATCTCAAATTGTTCTCCCATACGCTCGCCTCCTACTGCACGTTGAGCTCTACCGGTGTGATCAAAATTTCATCCGGTTTATTGACACTAAAACAACCGACAAATTTCACAGTTTTACCCTGCATAGCTTTTAGATCCTGCTTGCCAATTACTGTTTTATCAATTACATCATGAATGCTTTGGGACACCTTGGCCCAGTCTACCTGATTTTTATAATCTTCATATTTTATGAAATCCAGACTGTCCCGCACCGCTGATCCCTTATATACACTGCCAATCTGCAAACTTATGATTTGGGGACCAGCATAACCATCAAGCTGCACTTTCATAAAACCGGCTTTCTTTTCCTGGTTGACTTCCGTGACCTTGCCCTGGCCTTTGACCACATAGCTCAGTTCGCCCTTGGTCCCCATTGAATATTTGCCATATTTTCCCGCTAAAGCTTTTAAATCTCCATTGGATTCGGTCAAAAACTGCGGCAAATCCACGGCCTTTTTTTCCAGTTCAGGAAGCGCTTGCGAATCCCAGATGCCAGCTACATTATCAGCCGCATTAAAGGCCACCTTACCGGTCAGTTCCCCTTCATGTCCAATCTGCACGACTTTAACGCAGCCCGTCAGGGACAACATCATGGCCAGACAAGCAATTATTATGATACCTGCACGTTTTTTCATCGCTAGATGCTCCTATTCTCTCTGCCGGCAACCATTAGGCCTGGGAGGGCAACGCCCTCCCCAGCCAGTTGCCTTCTGCTATTCTTTATAGACGAAAGCCTTGAGTTTATCGACATTTTTTGCCGTGATGGCAATGCAATCAACCAGTTGTTTTTCTTCCAAACCTGTTTTTCCTTCTTTGAGATATTTATCGGCTTGCTGTACAGCCATTTCAGCAATCAGAGCCGCCTGCTGCAAAGCAGTACCTGTCATCGAGCCATCTTTAATGGCGGCAGCTGCTTCATCGGAACCATCAACGCCGATTACGGCAATATCTTTGAGGCCAGCATTTTTGATGGCGGCAACTGCGCCCATTGCCATCGTATCATTGCCGCAGATAATCCCTTTAATGTCGGGGTTGGACTGAAGAATTGTTTCTACTTTCTGGTATGCTTCTGTCTGTTCCCAGTTTGCAGTCTGCTGTGCTACCATTTTTAATCCGGAATATTGGTCGATAACTTCATGGAATGCGCTGGAACGTACACCGGCATTTGTATCGGATTCCTTGCCCAACAGTTCAGCATAAGTACCTTTTTCGCCCATTTTTTCTACAAACACTTCAGCAATTGCCTTAGCACCCTGGTAGTTGTTGGCGACAATCTGTGAAATTGCAATACCGCTGCCATTGATTTCACGATCAATCAGGAACGTAGGGATATTGGCATCGCGGGCTTTCTGCACAGCAGCTACCGTTGCATCAGCTCCGGCATTGTCACAGATAATGGCCGCAGCCTTATCTGAGATTGCATTTTCAAACAGTTCTGCTTGTTTCGTTGCATCGTCATCATGTGATACCGTTTTTACTTCATAGCCAAGCGCTTTTGCTTTAGCTGTGGCTGCATCCGCTTCCGTTTTAAAGAACGGATTGGAATGTGACGGCGTAATGATGTAAATAATTTTTGAACCGCCACCGGTCAGTGCTTTTGCTTCCTTGGTCGGGGTCGAAGATGATTTCTCGGCTGGTTTGCTGTCCCCGCCGCAGCCGGCAAATAAGATCCCGGCCAGACATACTGATAAAACCATGGCTACCACTTGCTTGAACTTTTTCATAACCCTTTTTTCCCCCTCAAATTTATTTGGAAACCTTTATGACTTATCAGGCTTTGCCTGTTAAATCCAACTACGCATGATGCAGTGTCTGCGACACCGCCGCCTGCCAGCCTCGTTTTTTCAACTCCCGCTGCTGTGCGGGCATCTGCGGCTGATATTTTTCATGCCCAATATGTTCAAATATTGTTTTTTTATCATACAGACCAATGGCTATGCCAGCTGCATATGCAGCCCCCATTCCCGAAAGCTCTTCAACGGCTGGCACCTGCACCGGAATGGACAACAGATCTGCCTGAAACTGCATCAAATAATGATTCTTGGTCGGTCCGCCATCAGCTCGCAGCTCCTGGATCGCAATCCCGGCTTCGCACTGCATCAGTGTCACAATATCATCAATCTGATAGGCAATGCTATCAAGAGCTGCCCGCACAATCTCATTTTTCCCCGTCACTCGCGTCATTCCGGTAAGTAAAGCAGTCGCCTCACTGTCCCAGTGTGGGGCCCCTAACCCGGTAAAGGCAGGCACCAGATAGGATTTGTCCTGTGAATTTGAATCTTCAGCCAATTCTGCGGTTTCAGTGGCCGAAGCAATCAGTCCCATTCGATCCTTCAGCCAGCTTATAACCGCTCCGGTATAATTTATATTTCCCTCCAGCACGTATTCCACACTGCCGTCAAAGGACCAGGCCAGGGATGTTACCAGCCCACCCGTGCTGAAAATGGGTTTGTCCCCAATGTTCAGCATGACAGAAGAACCTGTTCCATATGTAGCCTTTACCATTCCCGGCCGGCAGCACTGCTGTCCAAAAAGCGCCCCATGCGAATCTCCCAAAACGGCTCGAATCGGAATCGGAGCTTCAAGCCAGCCGTCAAAATCCGTCTCCCCATAACTGGCATTGGAATCGCAAACCTGCGCCAGACAATGCGCTTCAATGCCAAAGCTTTGGCAAATACCCGCATCCCACTGCAAAGTTCTTATATTGAACAACTGGGTCCGTGATGCATTAGAAAAATCTGTTTTAAATTGCTGACCCTTGGTAAGTTTATACACGAGCCAACTGTCGATTGTTCCCATACATAAGTTTTTTTTGGACATAAGCTCGGACGCATTTTTTACATTTTCCACAATCCAGGCGAGCTTCGCGGCCGAAAAATAAGGTGACAGCGGCAGTCCCGTCGCTGCTTTTATCGTTTCCGCCAAGCCGTCTGCCATCAACCGGCGGCAGATTTCTTCACCACGCGCGCACTGCCAGACAATGGCCTGGTAAATCGGCTCGCCGGTTTCACGATTCCAGGCCAGCGACGTCTCCCGCTGATTGCTTATTCCCACTGCCGCGAGCTGCGCCTTATCAATTCCAGCTTGTTCCACAGCCTTTTTTGCTACCGTCAATACGTTTTGATAGATACCGACCGGATCGTGCTCGACCCAGCCCTTTTCATTGATAATCTGCTCATGTGCCTGATCAGCACGAGCGACAAGCCGTCCCTGCTGATCAAACACCATGCCCTTGGTCCCCTGTGTACTCTGGTCAATTGCTAAAATATATGTTCCCGGCATCCTATATCAGCTCCATAATCTTCTGTGCAATCCCCGTGGCATTTAATCCATAGTGAGCGAATACTTCCGCTGATTTTCCTGTAACAACGGGTTCATCAGGCAATGACAAATTTACCACTTTCCTCGGATGATGCTCCGCAACAATCTGGCTGACCATTGCCCCCAGCCCCCCCGCCTTTACATGTTCTTCGACGGTAATAAGCAGTTTTGTCTCCGCCGCGGCTTTCCGTACGGCGGCCTCATCCATTGGCTTCAGACAGTACATATCAAGGACTCGGGCATCTATTCCATTATTCGCCAAAAGTTCGGCAGCTTCCTTGGCCGCCAGAACCATTTCTCCGCAAGCAATAATCGTCACATCCTGACCATCCCTGACAAGTACCGCTTTATCCAGCACAAACGGCACAGATCCTTCCTCATAAACAGGATCTACGGCATTACGCCCAACGCGGATATAAGCCGGTAATTTGTCTTTTAGCAAAGAGCGGATCAGGCAGCGCGTCTGCAAATGATCACTCGGCAAATATACCCTCATATTAGGAATGGAGGCCATTACCGCAATATCATTCGTCGAATGATGTGTCATTCCCAACGCGCCATAACTTACGCCACCGCTGATTCCTACCAAAGTTACATTGGTGTTGGAATAAGCGACGTCTACCTTGGCCTGTTCCATGCTGCGGGTACTCAAAAAACTGGCCGGGGAGACCGCAAATACTTTTTTCCCGCAGCTTGCCAGGCCGGCACTGATCGACACCAAATTCTGCTCAGCAATTCCAACTTCGATAAACTGCTGCGGTCTTTGTTCAGCAAAATTCGTCATAGATGCCGATCCCCGGGAATCGCTGCAGAGAACGACAATATCCTTATCCGCTACGGATTCTTCAAGCAGAACATTGCATATTTCCTGCTTATTCGCAATTTTATTCATAGCAAAATCCCCCTCTGGTTCAATTCCAGAATAGCTTCATTGTACTCTTCGTCCGTAGGCACCCGATGATGCCAGCCTGCCTTATTTTCCATCAGGGAAACACCACAGCCTTTTACCGTATTGGCAATAATAACCGTTGGCCTTCCTTTCGTTGCTTTCGCTTCCTCAACGGCCTTATCAATTTCATCGACATCATTGCCTTCAATTGAGATAACATGCCAGCCAAAGGCGGCCCAGCGATCTTCCTGGCGCTCCTGCCCCATGACCGCTTCCGTCGTTCCAGAAATCTGCAGGCGGTTGCGGTCAACAAATGCCGTAAGCTGATCAAGCTTGTAATGACCGCCAGCCATAATACCTTCCCAGACAGAGCCCTCCGCCATCTCACCATCGCCAAGAACAACATATACACGATATGGCTTCTGGTCCATTCTAGCCGCCAGTGCCATGCCAACCCCGATGGAGAGCCCATGGCCTAAGGACCCCGTATTCATCTCAATCCCATTGATTTTATTATTCGGATGCCCAATATATTTTGAGCCATAGGTCGAATACGTCTGCAACTCTTCCCGCGGGAAAAATCCCCGATCTGCCAGGACGCAATAAAGAGCCTCCACAGAATGTCCCTTGCTCAGAACAAAACGGTCACGTGCCGGATCCTCGGTATTGTGCGGATCTATGTTCATATGCTTATAATATAGCGCAACCAGGATATCGGTTACACTGAGATCCCCGCCAATATGGCCGGTTCCGGCGTGATGGACTAAGGATACAATATCCTTGCGGATTTCATATGATTTTTTCTTTAATTCAACCCCTGTTGTCATTGTTATTCCCCCCTCAGATAGGCTTTAACCTCTTCTTCAATCGGATCATACAGATCCGGTTTTATACCAATGTATTTACAGGCTTCATAGAGAATTGGCACAACATTTTTGTGAATACCAACGCAGTGATGAATATACGGCCCGGTGACAATTTTTTCTTCCAACCGCTTAATATTTTCCACTTCAACCCATAGATACGTACCCATGCATTTTGGTCCCTCTACACCTTTAGCCGTTCCGAGCAGAATAGAGTATTCACCGTTATCACCATCAAAGCGGCACAAGCTTACCTCTCCATGCTTTGTCTCTGCTGTTATGCTGCCCGGATAATCAAATGCCAAAGGGTAGGTAAGTTTCGGCTGTTCCTTTGCCAGTGAAATCGGCCAAGGGCCGCAGTGCTGTAAAAGCTCACCATTTTCGATATCGGGATGGCGAATGGTCCAATCGGCAAAAAAGGATCTTGTTTCATCCATTCCGGCAGCTTCCACCATCAGCGCTGTTATCGCTCCATGAATATCAGTCTCACAGACAACCGGAATTCCTTCATCATTCAGCAGCGCATTGGCTGCACACGGCATTACCCCAAGTTCCGTCTGCAGCGCATTCCAGCACTGAATTCCAGCCGCATTGCAGCCATATTTTTTGATCAGGCCTGACATCGCAACTTTTAGTGCCGCCACGTTTTCAAGTTCCCCGTCCTTAATCCGGATCTCCATGTGTTCGCGCATATACACCATAACCTGCTCAACTTCTCGGGCGTCCTGTTTCGCTGCTTTAACAGCCTCTGTCAATTCGGTCATGGGAATTGGCGCTAACTGAATGTTAAACCGTTCCAGAAGTTCGCCTTCGTTGCACATTGTCGACCAAAAATCAAAAGGACGGGTTGAAATCTGTAGAATTCGAATGTTCCGAAATGTTTTTACTACGTTACATACCGCCAAAAATCCCTAACTCGCAACTTTTAGTGCCGCCACGTTTTCAAGTTCCCCGTCCTTAATCCGGATCTCCATGTGTTCGCGCATATACACCATAACCTGCT
>Ga0183099_1000885_pt1 | contig 19006 bp, 15 predicted proteins | sample Biomet1_FD_127788 | JGI IMG/M metagenome (GOLD analysis project Ga0183099, IMG submission 127788) | Microbial communities from bioreactor (seeded with anoxic lake sediment) at LBNL, California, USA - Biofuel metagenome 1 | ecosystem: Engineered > Bioreactor > Anaerobic > Unclassified ... | reverse complement strand
TACAGCGTGTTTTGTGTAGTATTACATGTATTTTCATATTTTTAATTATAATACATAATATCACATCACATAATATATCGTTTGTTAATATTATGTGATATAATACAAGAGAAAGGAAGGTGACATACTTTGACCGAATGGAACCCATCCCAATGGAAAACGAACCTCAAAATGTTTCGTGAACGAAAAAATTGGAGCCAAAAAGAGCTCGCCGACAAACTCGGGCTCAAGCAAAGTACCATTGCCGCCTACGAAACCGGTGTCAATGAACCCAAGCTCGAACTCTTTGTCAAAATGGCTAACTGTTTTGACATCTCTGTCGATCACTTGATTGGTAACAGCCGAGAAAACGACGAAAATCTCGCCATATATGAACAATTGATTCAATTGAACCCACGTGACCGTTTTATTCTCAAAAAGGTACTCGATGCCTTCGACGACCACGACGAAATGAAATAGCCTACTATGACTATTTTATTTCCTTTTCTTTCATTTTAAAGAACCAGTTGGGATACCGACTGCAAACAAGCCTGCAAAAAAAACCACAAAACAAACCGCAACCACATCCACACGTTAAACTTACAAACAACTTATGCACATTTTATTAACAGTTTTATCAACACGAATAGAAAGGAGTGTCTTTTTATGCCTGCTAGTGCCGGAAAAAAATACTTCTAAAACCCGCCCGTGCCCAAGGTGAAGGAAGATTTTTTTTCAATGAACAGAAAAACCGCTGGATCGTTAAAATCATCCTTGGCACAAAAAAAGACGGCCGCACCATCTACCGTACAGCGCATTGCCGTACCCAGAGCGAAGCCGTCGAACGCAAAAAAGAACTACTGGCAAAATATACCAACATTGCCCAAATCGATGCTGAAAAAATGACCGTCAGTTCCTACCTTGACCAATATTTGAAAATCTACAAGAAAAACAACGTGCGGGAAAACACCTATCTAAGCTATGTCGGAGCCGCTGAACCCGTCAAAGAACTGATTGGACCGATTCGGCTCGCCAGTCTCACGATTCTGCACGTCAAAGCCATGATGGCTGACCTCATCGACCGACCCGGAAGCGCAAGCCACGGACTCACTGTCCTGCGCATGGCGTGCCGCCAGGCAGTCGAAGATGGCATGCTCAAAAACGATCCGACCGCTCATATCAAAAAACCAAAAACCGGAAAGAGCCTTGACGTCATCACCCCTGCCGAATTCGAGACATTGGTTGGGTGCTGTACCGGTGAAAACCGTCTGGCTCTACTCATCGCCTACACAACCGGCATGCGCCCCGAAGAAGTTCTCGGTCTCTACTGGTCAAACGTCAACTTCAAGAAAGCCTCCATCACCATCGACCATGCTGTCGTTCGCGGCGAGGGCGGCAGAGCCCTGATTGGGCCGCCGAAGAACAATTCCTCTTACCGCACACTAAAAGTCCCGCAAAAGCTCATCAGCGACCTCAAACAATGGCAAAAAGAACAAGCCGAACGCATCCTCCAGTCATCAAACTACGAAAACAACAACCTTATCATCCCCCGGACAAACGGAAAACCTTTGACAAGTAATATCTTTGCCCAACGTTTTTATAATATTGCGAAAAAAGCGAGCCTCTCCATCACAATGAAAGGCCTTCGCCATACCCACGCCACACAACTCTTCACTGCCGGCTGGCACCCCAAAGACGTCCAAGAACGCCTCGGCCACTCCAGCATCGCGACGACAATGGATATTTATACGGCATATATACCAGCCCGTTCCGAAAATATCGCTGAATACTTCAACACGATTTACCCGAAAAACACATAATTTCATATTCCATCACATGCTCTAAGGTATCCGTAAGGTATCCTTTTTGAAAAAGGAAAAGCCTCCCAGCTCTTGGGAGGCTTGATTTTACTAATGGTGCGGGCGAAAGGACTTGAACCTTCACATCATAGATACTAGATCCTAAGTCTAGCGCGTCTGCCAATTCCGCCACGCCCGCATGTGCTGTTACCAGCTTCTATATAATATCATGCAGGCACTACTTTGTCAACTATTTTCTTCCATATCTTCAGCTAAAAGTTTTTCAATCAAATCCGGCGAAAGATCACGTTCGCTGTAAAGCTTGATTCCTGCAGCAGCGAGAAGGTCGGCACAAACGCCCTGCCCTTTTATTAGATGCCCTGAGAATTCTCCATCATAGATGGTATGAACTCCACAGGAAGGACTGTTTTCCTTTAAGATAGCATACCTTATTTTATGTTTTTGGGCTATTTCCAGAGCCATTTTAGCGCCTTTATAAAAGGATTCGCTGACGTCTTCGCCTTTTTTGTTCTTGATCTGGACGTTGCCTTCACTGACTGTACCGCCAACAATCTCCGCTGGAGGCCGTGGCACCGGCAAACCAGCCAGACATTCTGGACAAATTGGCATAAATTGACCGCAAGGTTCATAGATCTTCAAAAGCCCTGCTGGATTTGAACCGCCATTATATTTGGTTTTCTGTCCCAAAAGACAGGCACTGACTAAAATCATTTTTTCACTCCTAACATTTAAATGGCTTTACGGCAACGCCAAGTTCTCTGACAAGCTCCGCAAAATTTTCTACCTGCAGCTGTTTTCCAGCAACAATCGGGATTGCGGCACAGGTTTTCGCATCTTCTAATGCATCATGGTGTTTAAAATCGATATTCAAGTAGCGTCCAACGGTGTCGAGCTTGTGGTTCTCAAGATTTGGCCAAAGCTTACGCGCCAAGCTTACCGTGCAGCAATGATTGAATTTGGGCTCTGGCAGCTTGTATTCATTCAATGCATATTTTAAGACGCTCATATCAAACTGGGCATTATGGGCCACGACAATACGGTTTTCCAGACGCTTACGCAGTTCCGGCCAAATCCCGGCAAAAGTAGGCTCGTCCTTGACGTCTTCAGGGTGAATTCCATGGATTTGAATGTTAAAGTAACTAAAATCCATTTCTGGCGGTCGAATCAACGCATAATAAGAATCGCAGATCTGTCCGTCTTTTACTTCTACTACAGCTACGCTGCAAGCACTGTTTCTTTTATTATTAGCCGTTTCAAAATCAATTGCGGCAAAATTCATCATAGTTTTTCATCCTTTTACAAACAAATAAAAACAGATGGCAAAAAGTACGCCGCCCACTCACATAAATGCAAGCAGGCGAAATTTCGTCACTTTTTTCGCCATCTGTCCATTCAGCAAAATACCTAAAATAAATTAGGCACGTTTTTCTTTAAGATATGCATCGATTGCCACAGCAGCTTTTTTCCCGGCTCCCATTGCAAGGATTACCGTAGCGGCACCTGTTACGATGTCACCGCCAGCAAAAACGCCAGGTTTGGTCGTTGCACCAGTTTCTTCATCGGCAACGATATTGCCGCGCTTGTTGGTATCCATGCCCGGAGTCGTAGCCTGTACCAAGGGGTTTGGTCCCTGGCCAATAGCGACGACAACGGTATCTACTGGCAGATTGAACTCTGATCCTTCTATAGCAACCGGACGACGACGGCCAGAAGCATCTGGTTCGCCAAGCTCCATTTTAATACAGCGAAGCTCTTTGACCCAGCCATCTTCATCACCGATGACTTCTACCGGATTATTGAGCAGTTTAAAGTCAATGCCTTCAGCTTTGGCATGGTGGACTTCTTCACGGCGAGCTGGAAGTTCTTCTTCTCCGCGGCGATAAACAATGTATACATGTTCTGCACCTAAACGAAGCGAAGTACGAGCCGCATCCATAGCCACATTGCCGCCGCCGACGACAGCGACGTTCTTGCCAACGCGAATCGGCGTTGCATGATTTGGGAACTGGTAAGCTTTCATCAGATTGCAGCGCGTCAAAAATTCATTAGCCGAATAAACGCCATTGAGGTTTTCTCCTGGGATTTCCATGAAGCTAGGAAGACCTGCTCCTGTTGCGATAAAGACGGCACCAAAGCCTTCTTCTTGCATGAGTTCATCTACCGTAAACAGCTTGCCTGCAACCGAATTGACTTCGATCGTAACGCCGAGCTTTCTTAGGTTATCGATTTCAACTTGGACCACTTTATCTTTTGGCAGTCTAAATTCTGGAATCCCATAAGAAAGCACTCCGCCAGCCGTATGTAAAGCTTCAAAGATTGTGACTTTATAGCCTAGCTTCGCCAAATCGCCAGCCGCAGAAAGACCAGCTGGCCCCGAACCAATAACAGCTACTGTTTGTGCATCGTCAGCGTATTCAATCGGCGTAATGGTTTCACCTGCAGCCAAGCTTGCATCTGCTGCAAAACGTTCCAAACGGCCTATAGCAACCGATTCACCTTTTTTCGCTAAAACACAGTATTTTTCGCATTGATTTTCCTGTGGGCAAACGCGACCACAGACAGCCGGCAATCCATTGGATTCTTTTATCTTTGCAATGGCACCTGCAAAATCTTTTTCTTTCATGTGCGATATAAAGGCTGGGATGTCAACTTGGACAGGGCAGCCTTTACGACACTGCGGAATTTTGCAATTAAGGCAGCGCGCAGCTTCTGCTACGGCAGCATCTTCACCATAGCCAAGAGCTACTTCATCAAAATTTCTTGCCCGAACTTTAGGATCTTGTTCTGGCATTTCATGTTTGGTCAATGAGAGTGGCATTCGCAATCTTCCCCTTTCTCTAATCCAAGTTGTTCGCAGCGGCAAATATGCTCAACTGCATCTTTTTCCTGTTCTTTGTACATGCGTTGACGAGCCATCAAGCCCTTGAAATCAACTTTGTGGGCATCAAATTCTGGGCCGTCGACACAAGCAAACTTTGTCTCTTCGCCGACATGTACGCGGCAACCACCGCACATTCCTGTTCCATCCACCATGATTGGATTCAAGCTGACGACCGTCGGTATGTTATACGGACGAGTTGCTTCTGCTACGCTGCGCATCATGACAACTGGGCCAATTGCGATGACTTCAGCAATCTTGGTTCCACGGTCTATGATTTGCTGCAATGCTGTCGTAACAAAACCTTTGATGCCATACGAGCCATCATCTGTCGTCACGAACACTTCATCGCTTACCGCTCTCATTTCTTTTTCAAAAATCAAGATATCTTTGTTCTTAGCACCCATGATGGAAATGACTTCGTTGCCTTTTTCCTTCATACCGCGAGCAATTGGATAGACCGGTGCAACGCCAATACCGCCACCAATACAAACGATGGCTCCCATATCTGGTTCGATATGCGTTTTGGTTCCTAGCGGTCCAACTAAATCTAAAATAGAATCGCCTTCATTCAAGGCGCCTAATTGTTTCGTAGAAGCTCCGATTTCCTGGAAAATAATAGTAATTGATCCTTTTTCACGATCAAAATCTGCAATTGTAAGTGGTACCCTTTCGCCGTCATCATCTACACGAAGGATGATGAATTGTCCCGGCTCAGCTTTTTTAGCAATACGTTTTGCTTCGAGTTCAAATAGCAAAACGTCTGGTGACAGCACTTGCTTTTTTAAAATCTTAAACATAAGTCACTCTCCCCTAAAATAAGAATACCATTCCATAGTACCGCAAAAATTTACGGCATACAATATTTATTTTTATTGTTGTGTATCATTTCTCACCGAATACCCCATTCAAATAAGCGAGAAGATTGGCTTTTATCGGCATCAAATAAATATTTTTATCTGTTTTTTTGACAAAATCCAAAACCTGCCGAGAAAATTCAATATTCCACTCTAATGTCGGTGAAAAATGTTTTGGAAACACGATATTGTTTTTCGTTTCCCAGTAGTTTACCGAACGCTCCGAGGTGACTGGTGAAACCCCCCAATATACGTCTACCCCTTCAAGGATTTCCGCATAAATCTCTAAATAGCGTAAGTCAAAAAAAGGCTGCGTGAAAAACCCGCAAGCACCCGCCTGTATTTTACGACGAATTTGATATTTTTCGTCGCGCATACTGCTGCGATACTGATCGATTCCGGCAAAAACACGGATGTGCGGCAGTTCTTCGCGGAATTTACGAATGACATCCGTGCTGACGGTCGGATAAATCTTATGTCCCATATCCTGCGGTGGGTCCCCTGTTATGACAAGGACTTCATTTATCTTATGGGCCAGCAGATAATCTGCCATCGGCAGTGGTTTATCCAAATCGATGTCAATGGCCCGAATATGAGGCATTACCACCGGGTATTGTTTTTGCGCAAAGGCAGCAGCTTCCCAGCTGTGCAAATCGTAGCGTAAAAGATCCGGAACATTAATCAAATCAATGCAATCATAATTATTTTTTAACAATTGAAGCTCTTCATTTAGAGCTTCTTCGCTTCTTGGAACCAGTTCTACGGAAATCCGTGTCATGGCGGCGCCTCCTTATTGGGGGTTGTTTTTAAAACAGCCCCGTTATTTTTCCATCGTTTGTAATATCCATATTTTCAGCTGCTGGATGTTTCGGCAAACCTGGCATCGTCAATATATTTCCCGTCAAAGCGACGATGAATCCCGCTCCGGCAGAAAGCTTGATTTCACGAACTGTAATCGTAAATCCAGTCGGACGTCCAAGCTTTGTGGCATCGTCGCTTAAAGAAGACTGTGTCTTTGCCATACAGATCGGCATTTTATCAAGTCCTAAGCTTTCCAGTTCTTCTATGGCTTTGCGAGCCGGTGCCGTAAAGTTTACGCCGTCAGCCCCATAGATTTCTTTGGCAATCGCATTGATTTTATCTTCTATCGATGCTGAAATGTCATACATGAATTTAAAATCATTTGGCTTTTCAGCTGCTGCCAAGACCTTTTCAGCCAAAGCTAGGCCGCCTTCGCCGCCTTTTGCCCAAACTTCTGATAAGGCCACTTCAGCGCCGAGTTCTTGACATTTTTGTTCAACAAAATCAAGCTCTTCCTTCGTATCAGTTGGGAAAGCATTGATGGCAACAACTGCCGGAAGACCAAACTTATGAATGTTTTCAATATGCTTGGTCAGATTGGCAATACCAGCTTCAAGGGCTGCCATATCGACGTTTGTCAGCTCATTTTTCGGCATTCCGCCATGCATCTTAAGAGCTCTTACCGTTGCGACAATAACGACCGCATCCGGCTTCATCCCGGCAAAACGACATTTGATATCGAGGAATTTTTCCGCGCCAAGATCTGCACCAAACCCAGCTTCTGTTACAACGATATCCGCTAGTTTAAGGGCAAATTTTGTTGCCATGACGCTGTTACAGCCATGCGCGATATTAGCAAACGGACCACCATGGATAAAAGCCGGGGTCCCTTCCAGTGTTTGTACAAGGTTTGGCTTAATCGCATCCTTAAAGAGAAGGGTCAACGCTCCTGTGACTTTGAGCTCATCGGCACGAACCGGACGCCCACCACGTGTATAAGCGATGATGATTTGACCAATACGCTTTTTCATATCGTCCAAATCAGACGCCAAGCACAAAATTGCCATCATTTCTGAAGCCACTGTTATATCAAAGCCAGTTTCTCTTGGTATTCCATGTGCCTTTCCGCCCATGCCGCAAACAATATTGCGCAATGCCCGGTCATTAAGGTCAACAACTCGCTTCCAAGTGATGCGGCGTACATCAATATCGAGCTCATTGCCTTGCTGCAAATGATTGTCGAGAACTGCAGCCAATAAATTATGCGCCGTAGTTATCGCATGGAAGTCGCCAGTAAAATGAAGATTGATATCTTCCATTGGCACGACCTGTGCATAACCGCCGCCAGCTGCGCCCCCTTTTAGGCCAAAACAAGGACCGAGTGAAGGTTCACGCAACGCGACTGCTACTTTTTTACCCATCTTATGAAAAGCATCGCTGAGCCCGACGCTTGTAGTCGTTTTCCCCTCACCAGCTGGTGTTGGATTGATTGCCGTAACTAAGATCAACTTGCCATTTTTTCTATCTTTAATACGATTCCAAGCATCCAAAGAAATTTTTGTCTTATATTTCCCGTATAACTCTAAGTCATCATAAGATAAATCAAGTTTATCCGCAATTTCCGTAATTGGTCGAACTATGGCTTCCTGTGCTATTTCTACATCGCTTTTCATTAAAGTATTCCTCCTCGACATCTTGAGCCTGCTATTGAAATTATAATTTTTTATTTTATTTCTCTAACTGAAGTCTAGCTGCAGTGACCGTATTTTGCATGAGCATCGCTATAGTCAAAAGCCCTACACCGCCTGGTACTGGAGTAATAGCCGAAGCAACTTCCGCCACAGCTGAAAAATCAACATCACCGACAAGTTTCTTCGGGGCAATGCGATTGATGCCGACATCGATGATCACAGCTCCTGGTTTTACCATATCCGCGGTGACAAAAGCTGGCTTGCCGATTGCCGCCACAAGGATATCTGCCTGCCGGGTTATCTGCGCCAAATCCTTTGTCCTCGAGTGACATACCGTAACCGTGGCATTTCGAGATAAAAGCAGGTGAAACATCGGCTTGCCGACAATATTGCTGCGTCCGATGATCACAGCCTGCTTGCCTTCAATGTCAATTCCAGCCAGCTCTAGCATGCGAATACAGCCAAGCGGTGTACAAGGAACCAATTGTTCCTGTCCAGTGGCCAATTTACCAGCATTCACTGGGTGAAAGCCATCCACATCTTTTAATGGGTCAATACGATTTAGTATCTCCGCTTCATCGACTTGAATTTGAGCTGGCAAGGGAAGCTGAACTAAGATTCCATGGATTTTGTTGTTGGCATTTAGTTCATCAATTTTTTCTAGCAGCATATCCTTCGTCGTATCATTTGGCATCTCAATGACTTCTGAATAGATGCCAAGCTCGGCACACGCTTTATGCTTATTGGCAACGTAAACCTTTGAGGCTGCATTTTCGCCGACAATGACAACGGCCAGCCCTGGGGTTACCTTATATTCTGCCTGTAATGCTTCCACCTTTTTCTTAGCGTCCGCTTTGATTTGTGTCGCAAAAACCTTACCTTCTAGTAATCGTGCAGTCATTTGTATCCTCCTTCATAAAGAAAAAGGCCGCTCAAAGGCACCCGCATTTGCAAGTGCACGCAATAGCGGCCAATTCCAAGACATTAAATTTTATAAGGCTAAAAATGTAAACAAGAAAACGGCAATAGCAACAATACCATTTCTCATAAAATAAACTTGGGTAACACGGCTAAAGTCCGTAGCCGATACAATCCAGTGCTGATAAAGCAGTGTAAGCAAGGCAATGACGACGCCAACATAATAAATTGCCGACAAATCAAAGGACCAGCCAACAGCGATAAAACAAAGCAAGCTGCAAAAATGCATGAACTTTGCAATTTTCAAAGCACCTGCTGCCGTAAACTGCGTGGCCATCGAATGAAGTCCATGCGCTTTGTCAAATTCTTCATCTTGACAGCCATACACGATATCAAAACCAGCAATCCAAAGGCATACTGCCAAGCACAAAAATATAATCGGCAAAGTCACAAAGCCCTGAATCGCCACAAATCCTCCCGCCGGAGCCATCGCTAAAGCGATGCCTAAAACAAGGTGGCAAAGACAAGTAATTCGCTTCATATATGGATAAATCAGAAAAGGCAGCACCGCTACAGGCAAAAGCTTCAAGCATATCGGCTGAAGCTGGAACACCGACCCAAAGAGAATCAGCAGGCTGCATAGGATCAAGACGATTGCCTCATAAGGCTTTACCTCACCGGTCACCATTGGACGTTTGCTAAGGCGCGGATGTACTCTGTCGTATTTTAAGTCGATCAGATTATCAAGAGCCAAAGCTGCACTGCGCGCGCCAACCATAGCCACAGTGATCCATAGCAGATCCCAACCATTTGGCACACCATCTGCTGCCAAAAACGCTCCCATGTAAGCAAAAGGCAGCGCAAAAATCGAATGATGCAATGCTATATTATTGACATGTGCAGATATTTTACTCAAGGCCAAGTTCCTTCCACTTTTCGTCTACGACTTTTTTCACATCATCACTCATAACGATTTCGTCGGGCCATTCGCGCGTATGGCCTTCCTCTGGCCAGGATTTGGTCGCATCGATGCCGACTTTCGTTCCCCATTTTGGCATTGGCGAGGAATGATCGAGCACATCGAGCGGACCATCGACCATCACGATATCATGTCTGGCATCGATATTATTAAAGACGCGCCACCATACCTCTTGCTCATCTTGTACGTTGACGTGCGAGTCAACGACGATGATCATCTTGGTAAACATCATCTGCCCCATGCCCCAGATTGCCTGCATGACTTTTTTGGCCTGCTGCGGATAAGACTTTTTGATCGATATCATCGCGCAATTATGGAACACGCCTGCCAGCGGCAAATTGATATCAATGATTTCCGGCATCATCTGCTGCAAGAGCGGCAAGAATATGCGTTCTGTTGCCTTGGCGATATAACAATCTTCCATTGGCGGCTTACCGACGATCGTTGCTGGATAAATCGGGTTCTTGCGATGCGTTATACAAGTTATATGAAATACCGGATAATCATCCGCCAGTGAATAATAGCCCGTATGATCGCCAAACGGACCTTCACGGCGAAGTTCGTCGACCTTGACATAACCTTCAAGGACAATTTCGCTGTGTGCCGGTACTTCTATATCAACAGTTTCGCATTTGATCATCTCTACTGATTTTTTGCGCAGCATGCCGGCAAATACCATTTCATCGATATCACGCGGCAGCGGTGCCGTCGCCGCATAGGTCAGCACCGGATCTGTTCCGATGGCAACCGCCACTTCGATGCGGTCTTTTCCCATATCGCGATAATCACGGAAGTTTTCAGCCCCATTTTTATGTAAATGCCAATGCATGCCCGTCGTCTGTCCATCATATTTTTGCAGACGGTACATACCGACATTTCTTTTCCCGGTTTTAGGATTTTTGGTAAAGACCAATGGCAATGTAATAAACGGACCGCCATCTTGCGGCCAACAAGTCAAAATCGGAAACTTATCAAGCGTTGGCTGATCTTTGATGATGACCTCTTTACAAGGGCCATGCTTAACATACTTGGGGAAATTTATCGCTCTTTTTGCCGTCGGGATAATCGACAGCAAATCCATTTTATGCTGCAAAGAAATATACGGCAGCTTTAAAATTTCTCGAAGCTCATCGGCGATATCATCTACTTTTTCAACACCAAAGGCAATTGCCATGCGTTCCATGCTGCCAAATGCATTCATGAGAACTGGCACATCATACCCTTTGACATTTTCAAACAGGAGCGCTTTATTCTTATCTCCTGACATCTTAGAAACCCGATCGGTAATCTCCGTAATTTCCAAGTCACAATCTACCGGCGTTTTGATACGCGTCAGTAAATTTCTCTTTTCAAGTTCATCTATGAATTCTCTTAAATCTTTAAAAGCCAAAATAGTGCTCCTTTCTTATTTGCGCAAAATAAACCGAACGATGAAGACACTGATCTCATACAATAAAATCATCGGTACAGCAATCATCGACTGTGAAAACACATCCGGTGTCGGCGATATGACCGCCCCTAAAACAAAAGTCATAAAAATGACAATGCGTCGCTTCTTCCGCAGAAAAGCCGAATTGATGATGCCCATCTTAGCCAAAATAACGATGACCAACGGCAATTCAAAGATGACGCCAAAGGGCAAGACAAAACTAATAACAAAATCTAAATATTTTCCAACAGACAACAGCGGCTGCAAATCCGCTGAACCAAAGCCCAGAAAAAACTTAATGCCCGCCGGTAAAACAAAGAAAAAGGAAAACAGCATGCCGATATAGAACAGGCCTGCCGAAACCGGAACCACAACACTGATCAAAACGCGTTCGCCTGCTGTCAAAGCTGGCAAAAAAAAGCGCCAAACATGATATAGGACCACCGGCAAGGATACTAAAAAGCCAGTGAATATCGCTACTTTCAAATAGGTGAAAAAAGCTTCTGCCGGCTGCATATAATATAGCTTGCCCGCCGGCAGCGTCAAATAATGCATGATATCTTCAATGAAAAAGTAACATATAGATGTTCCTATTGCTATGGCAATAAAAGAATAAATCAGCCGATGCCGCAACTCTTCTAAATGCCGGATCAGCGTCATGTTGCCTTGACTTTCCTCTGCCACCTGTTCCAGCGATTTTTCGCCTACATATTCTTCATATGATTTTTCTTCTTCTGCCATAGATCGTTCCTCACTTTACGTCCGTTTTAACTGCATTGTCCTCTTTATTGACAACCGGAACTGCTTTTATTTCCGATATGACTGCACTGTCCACCTTTACCGGCGCAGCTACAGCCTTTATCTGCGGATTCACCACAGCATTTTCTTCTTTATTGACTGGCAAAACCTCAGCTGCTGCCGGTTTTACTTCATCTTCCGACGCTGCTTTGAATTCACGCAGACTCTTCCCCACAGCCTTGCCCACTTCCGGTAACTTTCCCGGTCCGAACACGACAAGACCAATCACTAAAATCAAGGCTACTTCTGGTACGCCTAATCCAAACATCTTTCATTCCTCCTAATTGACACTCCACTCTAATTTTATATTATACAATCGTTAAAAATAAAACACAACGCCCTATAAATTCATCTTATAAAAAAATCGTCCTTGTATAAACAAAGACGATTTTTTATCATAAACAATTCATCAAATTTAAAACAAAAGAAAAACTGCAAAATTTCTTGGCTTATTCATTCTTTGCTTTGATTACACTATAAGCAAGTGAAGCGATGATGGCGATAAAACCAAGCAATCCCAAAAGATCCGCTGTCGGACCGAAATCCTTACCGACAAGTGAAAGCGGTGCATCACTGCCGCCAGAAGTCACGGAGAAAACAATGATAATGGCGATGATGACGCCCATCAGACTTTCCCCTACAATAAGACCCGAGGCAAAGAGCACACCATGTCGATTACTGTCTTCAATCGATTGCTCAATATTTTTTTCACCGCGTCGCTGCGCTCTCTTACGCAAATGAAGCTGGACAAAATAACCTAAAACAGCACCGATTACCAATGGGATAACTAAAGTTGGCGGCAAATACATGCCAAGGCCTACAGCCAATGGCGGTAAACTATAACGAACGGCGCCTGTTTTTTTCTTTAATAACAAATCGATGATGATGATGACGATGCCCGTCACGATTCCGATAAGGATATAGTTCCAATCCAGATTATGGCTGAAAATCCCTTGTGCTATGGTCGTCATCAACGTTGCCTGCGGTGCAGACAAGGCCTGTGCTTCATCCATGCCCACGCGCGGCATAGCTCCGGCAAAACCATAAGCCTGGTACAAAAGATTAAGTACCGGTGCAATGGCAAAAGCACCGATAAGGCAGCCTAAAAGAAGAGCGACCTGTTGCTTCCAAGGAGTCGCACCAACGAGATAGCCCGTTTTCAAATCCTGCATATTGTCATTTGAAATGGCTGCTATGCTGATGATGACACCTGTCATGAAAATCGCTAAAGCTATGGCAAATTTCGCACCGACAGCCGTGGCAAATAAGCCAACAGAAGAACCTATTCCCAAAACGACCAAAGAAGACACGATGATCCCTAAGATCGCAATACCAGAAATCGGACTAGCCGATGTACCGATCAAACCTGCCATATAGGCACAGGCAGATGCCACGAAAAAGCCCATGAAAATTGCAACCAATACACCTGCGACCGCAAACGTCCAAGTAGTTGAAGATGGTAAATTCGCATCAGAAATAAACGAATAAAACGTTCCCAATAAACCGATGACGATGACCGCAAGTACTATACCGATCGCTTTTGGCGACAAATCCGTATCCATGCGATGCAGCGTCTTTTCGTTAGACGAAGCCTTCATATCACGTAAAGAAAGACGTATGCCTTCAATAACCGGTTTCGCTAGTGTTAATAACGTCCAAACAGCAGCCACACCGATTGCTCCAGCACCGATCAGACGAACTTTCTGAGACCATACAGCTGAGGCAAAAGCCTTGAGGCTCTGTCCATCCGCTGGAGACAACACCGAGGTCAGATATGGTAAAAATACGCCCCAGGATAAAAGTGCACCAATGAGCATAGCCACTCCACTGGCAATCCCGATCAAATATCCTGCGCCCAAAAGCGCCGAAGAAAAGCCCATTGGCAACTGCGAAGTAACCTTACCAAAGCTGAACCATAAGCTCGCTTCAGCTGAAAGTATCTGAAATCCGTTGGCACATAAACTAATGATTGCGGCGAAAATACCACCGGACATGATATCCTTGATACCTGAGCCTTTTTTCCCCGTCGCAGTACCGCTGCCAACCTTCAATATTTCCGCAGCCGCAAGTCCCTCCGGATATGGCAAATCACTATTTACAATCATAGCCCGGCGCAATGGTATCGTAAACAATACACCAAGACTGCCGCCGCAAGCGCAGATCATCAAAGTCTGCCAAAACGGGAACCCTTGCCAATAACCAATCATGAGCAAACCCGGAATGATAAAAATAACAGCAGAAAGCGTACCTGCTGCCGATGCCTGCGTTTGAACCATGTTGTTTTCTAAGACATTAGAATCTTTAAACATTTTCAAGATTCCCATAGAAATGACCGCAGCAGGAATAGATGAGGAAAAAGTCAGCCCTACTTTTAAACCCAAATAAACATTTGACGCTGTAAAAACAACCGTAATCAAAAATCCGAGCAGCATACCTCGGACTGTGAGTTCCGGCAAATGCATGTCGTGCTTCAAAAAATCTTCATGCTTCATACATCTTATCCTTCTTCCTTAGAGTATTTCTTTGCTTTACTATTTTACAACGTTTTATCTCTTTTGTAACCATTTATTCCTAAAAATGCTCACTTTCCGCTATTTTTAACCTTTTATCTACCTGGAAAGCAACAACTTTACAACTCATTCATTTTCAGATAAAAAAATCGCCTTTGCGTAAACAAAGGCGATTGCATTTTTATTTTTTTTCTTCCGGTTTTTCCACTGCTTTTTCTGCTAATTGCACTGGTTTTTCTTCTGGTTTTGTTTCCGTCTTCACAACCGTTGGTTGCGTCATGCTTTCCGTCAAGCCAGAAGTTGCTTTTTTAAATTCATTCAAGCTTTTACCTACAGCCTTACCGATTTCAGGCAATTTCCCCGGTCCAAATACAACGAGTCCGATGATCAAAATCAATACCAGCTCCGGTACACCTATACCAAACATAAGTATCCCCCTCCATTCATTTTTAATGTAACTTAAAATCCGAGCTACGTCAATATGAAAATATTAAGATTTCCTTCTATTATATAATAGCTTTCAATTATTTTAACATAATCACGATTTGCGAAGGCGGACAAAATCTGTAGCCAAAACATAAGCCTCACATTCTGCGTCAAAGGCCTTCGCTCTAATACTAAGTATGCTGCATAATAAGCCTTAGGTATGTGCACCTTAAACCAGGCTATTCTGAAGGCCATCATTACATATGCTGCAGCATGAGCTTTAGGAAACATGTATTTTATTTTTTTACAGGAATCTATATACCATTCCGGTACATCGTGCTCTCTCATTAAAGCTTCATATTCTGCCCATTTTTGTGGGTCTTTCAGTGCTTTTCCTTTACGGACCAGCTCCATTATAGTAAAGGCAGTATTTGGCGGCAGACCCTTTTTTATAAGATAAATCATAATATCATCTCTGGTACATACTGCTTCGCTTAAGTTAACTATTCCCTGATCAATTAAGTCCTTGGCATTTCCCAGCCATACGTCGGTACCGTGGGAAAGTCCTGATATACATATCAAATCAGTGAAAGCTTTTGGCATTGCATCTAAAAGCATTCCCCTTACAAATTTTGTACCAAATTCAGGAATTCCAAAAGTTCCTACCTTGGAATTTATTTGCTCAGGGGTTACTCCTAATGCTCTGGTGGATGAGAATATTGACATAGTCTCCTTGTCATCCATAGGTATCTTTTGCGGATCCACTCCGGTGATATCCTGAAGCATTCTTATTACTGTAGGGTCATCATGACCCAGTATATCCAGCTTTAACAGGTTCTGATCAATAGAATGATAGTCAAAATGTGTTGTTATGATATCTGAATCAGAATCATCTGCAGGATGCTGTACCGGGCAAAATTCAAAAATTTCACGGCCCTTAGGCACTACTATGATTCCACCCGGGTGCTGTCCTGTGGTTCTTTTTATACCTGTACAGCCTTGTGAAATCCTGGCTATTTCTGCATTGCTTATTGTATTGTTTTTTTCCTCAAAATACTTTTTTACATATCCAAAGGCTGTTTTTTCTGCTATGGTACCTATGGTTCCGGCCTTAAAGGTTGTACCTTTTCCAAATATAACCTCAGTATATTTATGTGCCTTTGCCTGATATTCTCCTGAAAAGTTTAGATCTATATCTGGCTCCTTATCTCCATTGAAGCCTAAGAAGGTTTCGAAAGGGATATCTATACCATCCTTAGTCAGCTTTTCTCCGCAAACAGGGCAAACCTTATCCGGCAAGTCAAAGCCATTTTTATAACCATAATCGGAAAAGTCCGAGTACTTACACTTAGGACACCTGTAATGCGGAGGCATGGCATTTACTTCCGTTATACCGGTCATATATGCTACAACAGAGGAACCAACAGAGCCTCTGGAACCTACCAGATAGCCATCCTCGTTTGATTTCCATACCAGCTTTTGAGCGATTATATACATTACGGAGAAGCCATTCTTTATAATAGAATCAAGTTCCCTATCCAGCCTTTGCTGAACAATTTCCGGAAGCGGGTCCCCATACAGCTCATGGGCGCGCCCAAAGGCAATATCCTTAATGGTCTGCTCACATCCATCAATATGAGGTGGACACTTCTCCGGTGAAATAGGGCTGATTCTCTCGCACATATCTGATATCAAATTGGTGTTTGTTACTACCACCTCATAGGCCTTTTCATCTCCTAAATAGGAGAATTCCCCAAGCATCTCCTGGGTGGTTCTTAAATACAGCGGAGCCTGATTATCTGCATCCTTAAATCCCTGACCTGCTTCCAATATACGTCTGTATATCTCATCCTCAGGATCCATAAAGTGAACATCTCCAGTTGCTACAACAGGCTTATTTAATTTTTCACCCAGAGCAACAATTTTTTTGTTTATTTTCTTTAAATATTCTTTATTTGGTACCTGCTCTGTTCTCACTAAATAATCATTATTACCCAAAGGCTGAATTTCCAGATAATCGTACTCCTGTGCTATTTCTTCAATTTTCTTATCGGATTTCCCAAGTAAGATTGCCTGGTAAAGCTCTCCTTCACTGCAGGCACTGCCTATTATTAAACCTTCAGAATACTTTTTGTAAAGGCTCTTAAGTATTCGTGGCTTTTTATAAAAATAATCTAAATGAGAATAGGATACTAACTTATATAAATTCTTTAATCCTGTATAATCCTTTGCCAATATTATTGCATGATAGGTTTTAACCTTCTTATATTCTTCCTTAATTGCTTCTTCATCGGAGGCATATTTTTCTATATCCTCAAGGAATTCTGCTCCCCTTTCCTTCAGTTTTTCAACCATTTTATTAAACACCTTAACGGTTGTATCAACGTCATTTAAAGCTCTATGGGCAGTCTCCACCTTTATGCCCAGGTTTTTAGCGATTCTTCCCAATTTATAAGTTTTAAAATAAGGGAAAAGCTCCTTTGCCAGGGATAAGGTATCTAAATATGTAAAATCGAAGTCATGGCCTAAAATTTTGGCATTATGCTTTAAAAAGCCTATATCAAATTCAGCATTATGGGCAACCAGAACACTGCCTTGTATAAACTCCAGCATTTTAGGAAATACCTTTTCGATGGTTTCCGCAGCTTTTACCATGTCATCGGTTATGTTGGTAACCTCCACAACCCTTGCTGGGATAGGCTTTTCAGGATTTACAAAACAGCTGAACTCATCTACTACCTTTCCACCTTTAAGTTTCATGATTCCTATTTCAGTAATTTTTTCTGTTACCGGTGAAAAGCCTGTGGTTTCCAAATCCAAAATGCAATAGGTAGTATCAATACCCTGTCCCTTAATGTTTGTTACAGAGGGCTGCCTGTCTGGTGCCAAATAAGCCTCTACTCCATATATAATCTTCATGTCTGGATTATCCCGCCCGAGTAGCTTATGGGCCTCAGGGAAGGCCTGAACCACTCCATGATCTGTTATGGCCATGGATTTCATGCCCCAGCTCATGGCTCTTTTAATTAAATCAGTAGCACTGGTCATAGCATCCATCTGACTCATTTGTGTATGCATGTGCAGCTCTACCCTCTTCACCTCTGCCTTATCCTGCTTCTTCGTATCCTTCTTCATGCCTTCTGTCTCTACGATAGTATTGGCAATGATCTCAATTTCTCCGGAAAACTTGCTATAGCCTGCATTTCCGGAAAGCCTGATACCTTTAGCCTTTTTTAGCCTGGATAATACCTCACCGTCATCACCGGGCTTAACGAAAGACTTACAGGTCAAAGAACTTGAGCCGTCATATAAATCAAAGGAAATTAATGTTCTTCCGCTTTTTAATTCCTTTGAATCTATGCTGGATATTTCGCCCTCTATAGCTACCTTCCCTTCATCCGGTGTAATATCAGTAATTTTAATTATATGATCCTTTATATTAGCGCTTCTGCCTAATATCAGAAATGGATTACCTTTTTTCCCGTTTGTTTCTGTATTTATTTCCTGCTTAATTTCTACAGCTTTCCTAATCATGTCAGTAGCATTTTTACCTGGCAGGGCCTTAACTTCCTTTTGAATAAGCAGCATTTCCTTTGAATGAGTATCATCTTGTATAAATTCTTCACTGCCTGGTTTATCAGTAAAATTTATTTGATATGGAATGCCATACAGATTAGTTATAAACTTATGGATTTTTTTATCATAATCCATGGATTTTAAAAATCTTGATATCACAATTTTAAAATTAAATTTTATGGTATTTTTATCCACTTCATATTCGCAATTATTTAGCGCTGCTTTCAAGACAGGATATTTATCCGTAAGTATTAATATAATATCTTTTAATTCCTCTTCTATCGGTTTTTTTACTGTTCCCTCAGCATACTTCACAGTAATTTTAGAATCTTTTAATGCAAATC
>Ga0183099_1000883_pt1 | contig 19069 bp, 16 predicted proteins | sample Biomet1_FD_127788 | JGI IMG/M metagenome (GOLD analysis project Ga0183099, IMG submission 127788) | Microbial communities from bioreactor (seeded with anoxic lake sediment) at LBNL, California, USA - Biofuel metagenome 1 | ecosystem: Engineered > Bioreactor > Anaerobic > Unclassified ... | reverse complement strand
CAGATACAGCACCATCGCATGCTTTACTTGGTCTGAATACTGCTTTTTTTCCCAAATTTTTTTATTGCCAAATTGCGCATAGTCCGGCCGCACGGCCTGCAAGACACCGGCAACAGGGTCGCCGGCAAGCACAATGCGCTCGAGCTGTACATTTTTCCCGTAGGCATCAGCGAAAGCCTGGTTGCCGATCGGCGGCGCCCCAAAGCTGATGACCTCCAATTGCTCCGGCAGAACCCCCATGGCGATCAGGCGCGCCGCAGCCAAAGTAGCTGCTGCGCCGCCGAGGCTGTGCCCGGTCAAATACAATTTGCGCTGTGGATTTTCTTTGAGCAGCTGTGCCAAATACTCACCCAGTGTTTTATTCTCATGCACTTTGCTAAAAAAAGCCGCCTGCGTATATTTATAAAAGCCGCCATGCACCATGGGATCGCTTGCCTGTAAGGCCTTCGTCTGCGCCGCGGCCGCAAATTCTGCCGGGTTTGACCCGCCAAAAAGGACTTTACTCACCGTCAGATCCATGGCGATATCACGTTTGCTCTCCGTCCCCGTAATTGCCAGCAAATATATTTCCTCATCAGGAATAAAACTTTCATTTTTTACAATAAAAAACTTGGCTTCCGCCCCATCGTATTCTTCATTGAATCCCTGCACCTGCCAACCCGCATCTGCCAATTCGGTTCTGGCTAAACGGCCAATACGGTCATTATACGCCCCCAATGACACCCAGGCACTCAAATATTCTTTTTGTGCCTGCTGATAATCGGCCAGCGCATCCGCCTGTAGCTGTCCTGCCGGCAAAAAGCAAAACAAAAACGCCCATAAAAATAAAATATTTTTCACAGTTTCACCCCACAGAAAAGTTTTTCGCATACAGATCATCTTCATTATATATTCGTGTAGGAATATACTGCAAGTATTATCTCCAGACAAAACAAAAACGAGCCCCGCCTGCGGGGACTCGCTTGTTCGTAAATCTATGAAAACCGTGCTTAATTTTGCGTAATGATGCGGCCAAGGCGTGTGCCGGAAAAAAAATTCCACAGCCATTTCATGATAACAATCATATTCGTATGGGCTCCGGCCAGGCGCATCAGATGCACCACCATCCAGGCCGCCCAAGCGATGAATCCCTTGCTCTTCATGATGCCCTTAAACATAACAGCATCACCACAGCCAATCGTCGCCATACTGCCGACATCATGGTATTCAAAGAACTCCATTTCCCTGCCTTCCATTGAATGCAGGATGTTCTTCACGCATACGGCTGCCTGTTGGGTAGCCACTGGAGCGATCGTAGCCAGCGGCCGCTCATCCTGCAGAAAATGCGCACTGTCGCCAATTGCATAAACTTCCGCATGGCCCGGAACCTGCAGCGTCTTGCGCACGATAACTCGGCCTGCCCGATCCGTTTCTGCACCCAATTTAGCAACTACCGGCACAGCCTTTACACCGGCTGCCCAAATGACCGTCTGGGTCGGCACGACTTCTCCACCTTTGAAGCTCAGCTTTCTGCCGTCATAATCCATAACCTGCGTGCTTAAGCGAACATCGACTTTTTTACTGCGCAAAACATTGACCGTTTCATCTCGCAGAGTTTCCGGCATCATCGGCAAAACTCGATCCGTCGCCTCGATCAACTTGATATCCACTTCCGAAAAATCCATATTATGATATTCTTGCTGCATCACAGAATAGATCAATTCAGAAAGAGCCCCTGCTTCCTCGACGCCCGTAGGACCACCGCCAACGCAGACAAACGTCAAAAGCTCTTTGCGCTTTGCGGCATCCGTTTCCTTATCGGCCTGCTCAAAAATATTCAGAATATGGTTGCGGATCTTCACCGAATCGGCCAACGTCTTCATGGCAAAGGAATTTTTCTCGACCGACTCCATGCCAAAATAATTCGTCGTCGCGCCAGCGGCCACAATCAAGTAATCGTAACTGACTGCCCCTTGGTCGGTAATGACCGTTTTGGCCTCAAGGTCAAAGTCGACAACATCGCCGAGAAAAAAATCCACATTTTTGTGTTTGCGGAAAAAGGCCCGAATTGGATAAGCAATCTCTTCTTCTGAAAGAACCGCGGTCGATACCTGATATAACAGCGGCTGAAACAAATGATAGTTGTTGCGATCGATTATCGTAACATCCACCGCTTTGCCGGCAAAAGCTTTTGCTGCCTTAACGCCGCCAAACCCGGCACCAATGATTACTACATGAGGTCTTTTTATGCCATTCAATTTTTCCATTTCCGTCGCTCCTTTTAAAATAAACTAAATTTTAATTGCCCAGCAAATGTGAATTTGTTCACTTTCCTAAATAAAAGCAAATCATACGCATCATACATCATTTGTGCTGATTTTTCATCTGCCTGCAATGTTTTTTACTCGCATTGTCTGTAAGTGATTCATTTCACATTTATTAAGTTACTACTTTCACGTTCCTTTGTCAATAGAATTTTCATTTATTTTTAAAAAAGTCCCCTGCAGGAAATTACAATTATTCTTTATTTATTTTTATTATGTTACACTAATTCATGTCTATGTTTTTCATATGCGTACATTTGTATTCTTTAAAAAGATTTTCTGTGGTATTTCTTATCATTTATAATGGGATTCTGAATTATTTGATATTGTTTGTATGTGAATTTTTTACCAAATAGATTTTGCTTATTGTTCCATAATTAAAAAGAAGACCATGCATTTATACTCGCCGTGCATGATCTTCTTTTCATGAAATTGCTTTTCTCTGTATTTTTTTCAAGCGCAGGCCTAAAAAAACTGCGCCTACAGCAATCCCTGTTACCAAACCCGTCCAGTAACCATAAGGGCCACCCGCTCCATAATTCGCCCAAATATAGCCGACCGGCAGCCCGATGATCCAATAAGACAGCACTGCCAAAAAAAAGGTAACCCGGACGTCCCGATAGCCCCGCAGCGTTCCCTGCAGCGGGGCGCTGATTCCATCGGCCAACTGCAGGCAGATGGAATAAAGCAAAAAAGTCTGCAGTAAGCCGTTTATCAGCGGATTTTTCGTATAAAGCGAAGCAATATCCCCCCGCAAATAAATCAGGCTCCCGGCCAAAAGCAGCGCAAACACCAGCGACAACACTAACCCTATCCTGGTGTAGCGGCGCGCATCCGCAAAGCGCTTTGCGCCGACCTCAAACCCGACGAGAATGGTCAGTGTCATGCTGACACTCAGCGGAATCATATAGACGACCGTCGAAAAATTCATCGCTGCCTGATGCGCGGCAATGACCTCCGTTCCATACGCCGTCATACATATGCCCACAGCGCCGAAAATACTTTGTTCACAGAACATCGCGCTGCCGATCGGAATGCCGAGGCCCAATTGCTTTTCCCACTCAGCAAAGGACGGCCGGAAAAAATGGGAAAAGAGCTGATACCCCTTAAATGGTTTAATATAGCAAATGCCAAGAATATTTAACAGCAGCATAAAATAAAACGTGATCGCCGTTCCCACGCCGGCCCCGATGCCGCCCAGTGCCGGAAAACCGCATTCACCAAAGATGAACAAGTAATTCATGCCAATATTAAAAGGAACCGCACAGATCGTAATCAGCATGGTCAAACGCGTATATCCCAAAGCATCAATAAAATTACGCAAAACCCCGGCAGCAAAGACCGGACATATCCCGCAGGCCATGGCCAGCAGATAATAAGCAGCAATGTATTCCACCTTGGCTTCCAATTGCAGCAACCCCAATACCGGCGGAACCGCCAGTAAACCAAAAACGATCAGCAGCAACCCGGCCAGTACGGACCAATACAAACCCTGCGTCACAACAAAAGGAATCTGTTTTGTCTGTCCTGCTCCATAAAGCTGGGCAATCGTCGGCATAAGCCCGGAAATCACCCCTAAGCAGCTACCAAATATCGGCATAAACAGATTAACCCCCACGGCAACTCCGGCCAAATCGCGTTCACTCACATGGCCCGACATCACCGTATCAAAAAAACCGGTGGAAACAATTGCAAGCTGTGTGATAAAAATCGGCAGCAAGACGACAATAAACGCACGAGCCTTCTCGCGATACGAATAGGTTTGTTTCATTCTATCTCCTTTGCCGAACGTACCGAGCCGAAAAATGAAGCCCCATCAGGCCTGTTCGCCGTTTAAATCTTTGTTCAAGCAGCATTTTTTGTATTTCTTGCCACTGCCACAGGGACAAGGGTCATTGCGCCCCACAGCTGCACTGCGCGGGACGAATTTGACCACATTGTTCTTCATTTTTTTCGCCACCAGCGGTGCTGTTTTTTCTTCATCCGTGCAGAGTTCACTCGGTGAATGTCCCTTCAAACGCCACTGCCGCGAAGTATTGCTGAACGCCAAATAATGATCCATCAGCTGTTTGGCGACTTCCTTATCTTTTAAAAATCCCAGTTTGCCGAGGTATTCAATAATATCCGCCGTTTTTTCCCCGTTTTGGATGAGGATATTGATTTCACCGACGACATCAGCTGCATCAAGCACTTCCAAGCAAAATGCCTTCATCAAAAACTGGGCAAAGGCCTTGTATTCATCGGTAGCTTCTATGTAATTGAGTTCTCCCGCCTCATATATTTTATCATAAGGCAACTCAGCAAAATCCAAGTCCGCACGTTCGGCCTGATCGGCTTCAAGTTTATTGGCGTCCATGACCGTATAGTAATACATGCCATGTTCCGTATTGCTGACATTGTCCTGCCAGCAGGCACCATTGACCAATACCCCCATGAATTCCGAAAAATCGATCGCATCCCCTTCACTAAGATATTTCCGCACCGCCGCATACAGCTGATCATAGTTCAGATAGCCGTAATAAAAAAGCAGTCCGCCAACCAAGCGCATGATTTCATCATTGAGCGTCACCGCTTTCTTGTATTCGGCTGCACGATCAAGTTTCGCGTAAACAGCCAGCAGTTCATCCGGCATATACCAAGCCTGCTTGCCATCTTTTTCCCCATTGAATAAAATCCCCAGGCAGCGCATGTAATCGAGCCGCACATCATCTTCGCTGATATTAGCATTCAGCCCGTTGTTGCGACTGATGCTGGTCAGGATATTATACTGTTCAATGCCAATGGTCACAAACCATTTTTGCGAAAATGCCAGTACCTCCGGCACAAGCGCCTTGGCCATGTCAGCCTTCTTCAGCGAGCTTATGCCGGCAACACATAGATTATAGCGAATATCATCGAGTTCCTGCTTAGTCATCGCTTGCAAAGCCGTCAGTAAATCGCGATTTGCCGGAACCTTGCGGCGAAGTATCGCCCGGCGGCGCTGTTCTTTCTGCTCCTTCCATTCATTTTCCATATCAGTGAAAAGCTGGTCTCTTTCTTTGTCTTCCTCTGTCATGTTATACCCTCACATTCGCACAATAGAGCCTTATTTGAGGCATCGCCGCAAATAAGGCTCTATTACATTCTTTATCTTTTTATTTTAATGGAAAGCGCTGCAATCGTCAAGGGCATCAGTTACTGGAAAAATACTGACGAATCCCGTTGAAGATCCCCTGCGCGGCCTTGTGGATTCCTGCCGCCGAATTCATGATTTTTTCCTCCTCCGGATTGGACACGAATGCCACCTCAGCCAGCGTCGCCGGCATTGTCGTATGCTTTACTACATAGAAATTGCAGGTTTTCGTGCCCCGATCATCCGTCCCCAGCTGTTCCACGATGCCTTGGCGAACCAAATCCGCCAGCCGTTTGCCAGCCTGCGTTCCTTTAGCATAATAGTAACTGGAAGTTCCCTTGGCCGAAGAATTCGTGAAAGAATCCATATGAATGCTCAAAAATATATCCGATTTGACCATATTGCCCACATCACAACGGGCCTGCAATTCGCTGATATCCGTCGATGGCTGCGGCGCGACATCGACATCCGTTGACCGCGTCAGCAAGACCTTAGCTCCGGCATCGGTCAGCATCTGCCGAAGCTCATTGGCCACGCGCAGCGTTATGCTCTTCTCCGTTACCCCGGTTGGGCCAATTGCCCCGGAATCACTGCCGCCATGACCCGGATCCAGGGTGATCGTCTTCCCGGCAAGTCCTGGTGCATCATAGACCGGCTCCACTACTGGCAAAACCGGATCAGCTGCCGGCATCGGCGTCACGACCGGCGCTGGCAAGGTCTTGGTCACCGGCAGCGGTGCTGCGCCGCCCCGGCCAAAGTCCATTACAACGCGGTAAGGATTCTCCCCACCGGTCAAAGAAAATACGTCATAGTCATTTTTCCCCACATTCGTCTCCACGACAATGCGCACGGTATTTTTATCAAACTGGCTGACACGTATCCTGTTGGCGAAATCACTGCCGACATCGGTATTGTGAGCAACCGCCGGGCTCAGCCAGGCCCCCGTTATATTGACGACCACCCGCTGCGGATTTGAGAGAACAACCGTCTCATAATCCACCTCCCGCGTTGCATCGACAACAATCCGCACCTTTTCTGTATCGGTGTGAACACGAATATTTTTTATCTCAGCCATGCCATTCACACGATCCTGAAAACTCGCTGCCTGGCCAATTACCGGATAAAAAACGCAGGAAAACAGTATTAAACTGAGCATAAACAATCTGTGCATAAAGGACTCCTCCGCTATCATATCTCGGATTTATTCTCTATTCATTATCGCCGTTATATGAATAAAATGCAAGTCTCAACTTATTTTAAAGCAACAACAAAAGCGTCCCCCGCGCGGAAGACGCCTTTGCTTCTGGTCAACTTTGCAGTTAAACGGACCAGCGATATTCCATTATACTTTCACCATTGTATTTTTTAATTCAGCCTCTGACGATAGAAATCCCATGACTTGTGCCGATCCGTGTAGCACCTGCGGCTAGCATTGCCGCAGCTTCCGCGGCGTTGCCAACGCCGCCCGAAGCCTTAACGCCCATAGCCTTGCCAACGGCTTCGCGCATTAGTTTCACATCGTGTACAGTAGCTCCGCCGCTGGAAAAGCCGGTGGATGTTTTGACAAAATCAGCCCCAGCCTGTTTGGCGAGCTTGCAGGCGCGAATCTTTTCCGCATCCGTCAGCAAGCAGGTTTCAATGATAACTTTAACCAAAGCCTTGCCTTCAGCGGCTTTCACCACTCCAGCAATATCTTTTTCAACCAGCGCATCTTCGCCGCCTTTCAGCAAGCCAACCGGAATTACCATATCAATTTCATTCGCTCCGTCTTCTATGGCTTTAAGCGTCTCGAACACTTTGACTTCCGTCGGCGCAGCCCCCTGCGGAAAACCAATAACGGTACAAACGGCAACTCCAGAACGATCCAGTAGTCCAGCTGCATAGTTTACCCATATCGGACTCACACAAACGGAAGCAAATCCATATTTTTTTGCTTCCTCGCACAATTGCTGCAAATCTTTTCTTTGAGCATCTGTTTTCAATAAAGTGTGATCAATTATTTTTGCAAAATCCATAACTATATCCTCCTCACTAAACGCCTTAATCCGTAAATTTTCTAACGTTCCGCCAATTTATAGCATATTCTGTAAAAACGCCTTCGTTCTTTCCTGCTGTGGATTGCCAAAAAATTCCTGCGGCGTCCCCTGTTCCACGATCTCGCCGTCTGCCATAAAAATCACCTTTTGCGCTACTTCCCGGGCAAAAGCCATTTCATGCGTCACGACGATCATCGTCATATGCTCCTCTGCCAAATGTCGCATCGTCCGCAGCACTTCACCGGTAAGTTCTGGATCCAATGCCGAAGTCGGCTCGTCAAACAGCATGATATCCGGCTGCATCGCCAAAGCCCGCGCAATGGCTACGCGTTGCTGCTGTCCGCCCGATAACCGTCCCGGATAAGCATCTTTCTTGCTGAGCAGCCCAACTTTATCGAGAAGCGCTTCGGCTACCGGAATGATCTCTTCCGCCTTCATTCCCTTTACGTGCACCGGCGCCTCTATCAAATTTTCCAATACCGTCATATGCGGGAACAAGTTGAACTGCTGAAACACCATACCCATCTTGCTGAGGATCCGATGAGCATCTTCCTTCACTGCATAATGCGCCACGCCATTTTCCTCTTTGGCCAGAAACTCACCCTCCACCTCAATGCTTCCACAGTCCAAGGTTTCTAAGCGGTTTAAACAGCGCAGGAGCGTGGACTTGCCCGAACCACTCGGCCCGATAATCGCCAAAACTTCGCCACGGTGCACTTCCAGATCAATGCCCTTTAAAACTTCCAAATCATTAAATTTTTTATAAATATTCTTCATGCGAATCATTATATCTCTATCCATTCTACCGCTCCTACTCGTCATACTTTGCATAATGTGCTTCCAGTTTTTTAAAAATCCAGGTGAGCACAAATGTCATGGCCAGATAAAACAACGCGGCAACCAGAAAGGGCATCATATCGAACTCCCGCTGCACAATCGTCCGGGCCACTCGCAAAAGATCATTCATCGCCAAAATATAGATCAGCGAAGTATCCTTTACCAGATTTATTGTTTCATTGCTGATCGGCGGCAAAACCCGTTTGAGCATCTGCGGGATGATGATGCGCCGCATTGTCTGCACATAACTCATGCCCAAAGTCTTGGCCGCCTCATACTGGCCGCGCTCAATCGACTGAATGCCTGAACGAAAAATCTCGGCAAAATAAGCCGCATAATTCAAGGTAAACGCCAGAAGCGCCGCCGCAATATCCGGCAATCGAATGCCGACCATCGGCAGGGCAAAATAGACAAACAGCAGTTGCAGCATCAGCGGCGTACCACGCATCAACCAAATATAAACTTCCATCAAAAAGCGAATCGGGCGAAATTTCGACAATCGGGCCAACGCCACCAACAGCCCCAGTGGCAAAGCCATCGCCAGCGTGACGAAGAAAATCTGCAATGTAATGCCGCTGCCTTCCAGCATCGGCAAAATAATCCCCATAAGTTTTTCCATTAAGTAATATCTCCTAACCCTTTAAATCTATTTCCTTTATAAATGCAAGAACTTTTCCGAAAACCGGTCTGTTCACAAAAATATTCTTTAGCATGCAAAAGCAAGAAAGCGTCACATAGAATTATTTTACAACACTCCCTGCTAAAAAGCAAAAAAATAAAGATGCTGTGAATTTTTTAATTTCACAGCATCTCGAGGAAAAGCTGACACGGGCACCTGTCTGCTTTTTATTTTTTTGTTATGTCCTTGCCAAACCATTTTTCTGCAATTTTCGCCATTGTACCATCTTGCTTCATTTCATTCATGGCCTTTTGCACTTCGTCTCTGAGTTTCTGATCATCCTTGCGGAAACCGATGCCAAAAGTAGTTACCGGGCCCACAGTCACATCAAGGGCGACAAACTTATCCGGGTGTTTGCTCATATAATAACGCCCAGTGATCTCATCGGCAACAATCGCTTCAATGCGCCCGTTTTCAAGATCCATAAAGGCCGAAATATAATCCGAATACTTCTTGACCTCCTTCATGCTCGCTTTAAAATCCGCATTGCCGTCGATGTATTCTTCCGCTGAACTGCCGCTTTGCGTACCGACGACTTTGCCTTTCAGATCATCCACGCCTTTGATTGCGGATGCTTTCGGAATAAAGATGATCTGCTTGTTATCCATATACGGATCACTGAACAAAATGTTTTCTTTCCGCTTCTCCGTAATGTCAAGGCCATTCCACAGGATGTCTACCCGGCTGCTTTTGAGTTCGGCTTCCTTACTCGACCAATCGATTCCCTTGAATTCCACTTCGCGATTTAAGCGCTTTGACGCTTCTTTGGCCAAGTCGATATCAAAACCGACAATTTCATTCTTTTCATCTTTAAATCCCATCGGCGGATAATTATCATCCAAACCGATGACGATTTTCTTCGGGGCATCAGCCTTTTTCGCGCTGTCACTGCCACAGCCGCCAAGCACTGCGCCCACCATAAGTAAGAGTAAACCCATTGCCAATATCTTCTTCATCATGAAATCCCCCATTTAGTTTTCTCTGGTATTGCCATACATAATATTGCTCATATAAATGAACCACAATGTTATGTTTTGATTATACTTTAGTTCGTTAAAACAGGAAACCTTTAAATTGATGCATTTATAAACCATTAAGAGATTTATCCGCCTTTTATCTCATAAAATCACTGTTTTTCACGTTTATACATGTTTTTATAAATGACGGAGAATTGACGGAAAATTCTCCAAATGCTATATTTAAAGAAAGAAAGGTGTGTTCTTATGAAAAAAATTGTATTCGTGTTATTTTTTATGATCTTTTTCCCCCTAAGCGGCCAGGCTCAGATCCTGCGCGGTTATGACGCATTGCATCAAGGCCCTGCTATTTCCAGCAGCTTAAACGTTCATGACGGTACCGATCTGGCCCACCTTTATTTTCAGAAGACAATCGGATACTCCGCGACATTTTATACACTGTTGGCATATGATAAAGATTTCCAGACCATTTATGCCCCCGGCACTGTTTTATCGTTAAGTATTGACAACCGCACCTTTAAATTTATCCCGCAGACTTCACACAAAAAAATCACGGCATTTCCGTTCAACCGCTTGGATGGCAGCCGTTCCGAAGTCAACTTGACGGCAGAGGCCATAACTGCGATAGAGGGCGCTGAACAAATCGTCCTCAACTTTCAATTCAGCGACAATGATACTCTGGTTTATGAGCTGCCCGTCGCTGCTGTCGCGGAATGGAAAAGCGTGATTTCATTAAAAAATTAAGCCAATGGTCTACAGTTTCCCTCCTCCGGTAGGAAAACGCCTACCCTAAAGCGAATACGTACGATAATATGCACATGGTATGAATACAAGATATTTTTCTATACATTCAGGGAGGTATTAGCTTGAAGAAATTATCGGTCACTAAATTACAACCTGGCATGATCTTAGCCAGATCCATCATCAATGATAAAATGATTGTTGTTTTATCGGAAAATACCCCGCTTACCAAAGCACATATTACCCGTCTGTCTTTTCTGGATATTCCCGAGGCTTTTGTCAAAGACGAATACGAGCTTAGCAGCAACTACCTAAACGTTGAAGCGATGCTCAATCGCAGCAATGCCTTTGTCGCCGAATACGAAGAAATTTTATCGACCGCCCGGGAGATTTTTTATGCTTCGACAAAAACGGCCGATGTGCCGATCCAAAAAGTTGATGCCATGGTTGATGCATCGATTATCCCGATCGTACAAAACAGCGGCGTACTTGATTACCTTTATGAATTAAACCATCTGGCAACCGATGTCTATCAGCATTGTGTGCGCGTTTCCATTTTATCCGGCGTTTTAGGCAAATGGATGGAACTGCGTAAAGACCAGATCAAAGACTTGATCATCGCTGGATTTTTGCACGACATCGGCAAAACCGAATTGGATCAGAAGATCCTGGATAAGCGTCTGGAAAATATGACCCCGGAGGAATACGACCTCTACATGCAGCATACCATTCAGGGCCATCACCTCATCGCTGGCAAAGAGGATCTTGCCGACGGCATAAAATTAGCGGTCTTACAACATCATGAGCGCATGGATGGCTCGGGCTTCCCCTTCAACGCCCAAGCTGCCGATATTCATGCGTATGCCCGCATCGTCGCCATCGCCGATATTTATGACAATATCACAACAGAGCGCGAAGGCTACCGCAAAGAAACTCCGTTTACCGCGATTGCCAAGATTACGAAGGATATGTTCACTTCGCTTGATCCGGCCGCCTGCGTACCGTTTTTGACCAACGTCCAGCAGGTGTTTATCGGTTCAACGGTCATCCTCAGTGATCGCCGCCGCGGCCGCATCATCCAGTATCCGGCTGACTTTGCCGCTATGCCGCTGATTGAGATCGATCCCGAAACAATTGTTGACCTGAATCGGGAAAAAGACTTATCGATTCTTGAGTATAATCCAAAGTAAACAGCATTTTCTAATGCATTTCCAATGAATATGGTTTATACTATAAGTTATATTCATTACACAGGAGGATTTTTTTATGAAAAAAACATTATTAACACTTACCGTTCTTACCGCGCTGAGCACGGCTACGGCTTTTGCTGCGCCAATCAATAGTTTAGGGTCCGGTGAAACCGCTGTCGGCATCGGTACGAATGAAAGTTATATCGAACACAAAGTTGCTGATAACCTCACACTGGGTTACCAGTATGCAGATCGCGATGAAGATGGCAAACAACATGATATTTACGGTCAGATTGATTTGATGGCAAATGTAAAGGGAATCGTTGGCCACCGCGACAACCTTCCGGGCGACCACAATAATTTTTACGGTGGTCTCGCCGTCAGCACGCCACAGGTTTTAGGCTTTGAAGGGTATGCTTCCTATGTTACAGGAGCTGATTTTAATGAAACACAGGTTGGCGTCAATATGAACCTGATCGCCAATGTTGATTTGAATGTCAACTACCACAATTTTGATGCTGACCATTCCGGCCGTGAAAACGGTGTCGGTGTTGGCGCCACTATAAAATTCTAACAAAAAAACCGGCGAAAGCCGGTTTTTTTATGTTTTTAGAAAGATGCAGCCTACAAATGCCGGGGCTTTTGTAGGCTGCATCTTTTTATTCGTAGCGCAGGGCTTCAATCGGATCGAGCAAAGCCGCTTTCCTTGCAGGATAAATGCCAAAGAACAAGCCGATTCCCACCGAAAAGAAAAACGACAGAAAAATCGGAGCCGCCGTAATGACCGTCTGAAAACCGCCAAAGGTTGAAATAGCCCGAGCCGAGGCATAGCCGACGACAACGCCGATCGCCCCGCCGACAATGCCGATCACGATCGACTCAATCAGAAACTGCATCATAATGTTTTGAAAGGTTGCCCCCAAAGCCTTGCGAATGCCGATCTCCCGCGTGCGTTCAGTCACGGATACCATCATGATGTTCATGATGCCAATGCCGCCGACCAGCAGGGATATCGCAGCAATACTGCCCAGAAGCAACGTGATCATCGTCGTCGTATCCGTCATCGTCTGCATAATGCTCGTCAGATTGCGCACCGAGAAATCATCCTCTTTACCGCTGTCAATCCGATGCCGCTGCCGCAGCAGTGTTTCTACTTCGCTTTGCACCTGATCCATTTTCGCCGCATCAGACACCTGAATGTTGATCGACTTCACATAAGTTATGCCCATCAGACGTTCCTGCGCCGTCGTCAGCGGCACGATGACCACATCATCCTGATCCTGTCCCATCGAGGACTGCCCTTTGCTCTCCAGTACCCCAATGACTTTATAGGGGGAATTATTGATGCGGATGTTCTGCCCGACCGGATTGGCCGTCGCAAACAAATTCGTTGCCACCGTCGTGCCGATGACTGCCACACGACTGCGGGAATTCAAATCCCCCGCCGTGATAAAGGAACCCGTACCAACCGTTAAGGAACGAATCGCCATGTATTCCGGCGTCACTCCCTGCACGGATGATTTCCAATTTTGATTGCCGTTGACAATCTGATAGGAATTGCTGACCGTCGGCGATACATAGTCGATATTCTTGATTTTGCTTTTGATGGCATCCGCATCTTCGAGTTTGAGCTTTACATTGGAACCGGCTGCCTGGCGCACCCCGCCGGAAGAAGCGGAGCCCGGTGAAACGATCAGCATATTGCTGCCAAGGCTGGCAATGGATGTCTGCACCTGCTGGCGCACGCCCATGCCGACCGATACCATGGCAATAACGGCGCCGACGCCGATGATAATGCCGAGCATCGTCAGGGCAGAGCGTAATTTATTGGCAAAAAGCGCTGTAAAAGCAATGCGCACGCTTTCCTTAAACAACATCCATAACAACCCCCTTGCCCTCATCGCGAATGATTTTGCCGTCGCGCATCAAAAGCTGACGGCTCGCACAAGCGGCTACCTCAGGCTCATGCGTTACCAAAATGATGGTCTTCCCTTTTTCATGAAGCTTACTAAAGATATCCATAATTTCCACACTGGACTTCGTATCCAGATTCCCCGTTGGCTCATCCGCCATGATGATGTGCGGATCGTTGACCAGTGCCCGGGCAATGGCCACACGCTGCCTCTGTCCCCCTGAAAGTTCATTGGGTTGATGGCTCCGGCGGGAACTCAGCCCTACGGCATCGAGATAGTACGCCGCCTTTTCCAATCGCTCTTTTTTCCCGACCCCGGCATAGACCAACGGCAAAGCCACATTTTCCCAGGCACTAATCCGCGACAACAGATTAAAACTCTGGAAGACAAAACCGATTTTCTTATTGCGCGTCGCCGCGAGTTCATCATCACTGAGATTGGCGACCTCCTGTCCATCGAGTTTATACGAGCCGGATGTTGGCCGGTCCAGGCAGCCTACAATATTCATCAGCGTGGATTTGCCGGAGCCGGAAGGGCCGATTAGAGCCGTGAATTCCCCCTGCTTAATATGCAGGTCAATTCCATCAAGAGCAGCCAAGGTCTGGTCACCGATTTGATAGATTTTTTTGATAGCCGAAAGAAGAATGGTCATAGTTTTATCCTTCCTTTCGTCACATTGGTGGCGGTCCTTGACGTTGACTGCTGCTGGCTTTTTTTGGCGTTGCCGTATACGTCACCGATACGCGATCACCATCCTCTAATCCCTGAAGGATTTCTACATATTCATCGCTGTAGATGCCCGTCGTAACCGGGCGATTTTCCAATGAGCCGTCCGGCTGCTGCACTACAACATATGATCCCGCATTATTCGTCTTCAAGGCTGCCAGCGGCACCGCTAAAGCATTCTCTTTTTCGGCTGTATTGATTTCTACGCGAGCCGTCATCGCCGGTTTTAACAAACCTTCTGCATCATCAACATCAAGTGTCACATAATAATAAATGACACTGGCCGAAGATGAAGTGGACGATGTCGTACTCGAAGAAGTGTCCCAGCTGTTGTCCACATCGGTCTGGGAAATCTTCGCCACTCTTGCCGTGAAACTTTTGCCGTTATAGGCATCCACCGTAAACACAGCAGTATGCCCGACTTTTACGTTGCCGATATCGGTCTCATCAATCTTGGCCATAATCTGTTTTTTCGATAAATCAGCAATGCGCATGATAACCGTCGGATTGCTCGTCCCCTGCACCGCCATCGTCCCTGGCGTCTTCGGCTCGCCGACAACAACGCCATCCATCGGCGCCGTGATGACGGTTTCTGCCAAATCCGACTGGGTTCCTTCCAGGCTGCTCTGCGCCGTGCTGTATTCGTATTCCGCATCCTCGAATTCTTCCTGTGACTTCGCCCCTATCGAATACAAATAGGCAATGCGGTTATACTTCGCTTTGGTATTGAGCACTTTATAGTCTGCCTGATCCTGCTTGGTTTCCAGTTCCTTGCCGTCCAAAGTCGCAACGGTCTGGCCAGCCTTTACCGTGTCATTTTCTTTTACAAGCACGGACTTGATGCGGGCCGTGATCTTCGAACTAACCTCCACGGAATCCACCGGCCGTATCGTGCCCGTAGCAGATACAACAGATTTCATCTTCAGGCGTTCAGCCCCTACCGTTTCTACACTGACCGCATTCTTGCTTGCCTGCTGGCTTTGGTAGTAGTAATACGAGCCAGCAGCTACCGCTACCAAAAGCAGTGCTGCGACAATCCATTTTATCTTCCCCTTTATTTTCATCCATTCACCTCATCGCTAAGTCCCATGACATTTTCTACTGTTGCTTTATAGCGGGCATAGTCATATTGGGCACTGATATAGTTCAGCTGGGCTGTCGATAAAGCCAGCTGCGCATCGATGATGTCGAGCATAAGCCCTTCCCCCGCTTTATATTTTTGATTGGCTATATAATAATCTTCCTTAGCCTGCTTTACGGCATCCTGCGTTGAAACGAAGCGTTTTTCCGCTTCTTTCATATTTAAATAGGCCTGGCGCACAGCCAAATCCACGGCATCCTGATCCTTCGCCAGCGTCAGCTCGGCTTCTTCGACAGCGGCTTTTGCCGCCTTCACATTCGCCTTTGTCACATTGCTGTCAAAAACATCCCAGCTGGCCGCAACACCAGCCGTATAATTATAATGTTTGTCATTTGGCAAAGGCTGGTTTTCCCAGCCAAGACCAGCAGACAACTTGACCGAAGGCAAAAATCCCGCTTGGGCGATCTTGACGCTTTTTTCCGCTTCATCAACGGTCAGCTTTGCCTGCTGCAAGTCCTTGCGGTTGATCATCGCATAATCCAGACACAAAACGAGCGGTTTTTCAAAAGCAGCATAGGAAAAATCATCCGTAAGCGTAAGCGTTTCATCGCGATTAAGTTTGATGATGTTTTTCAAAGTGCTCACGGCAAGTTCATAGGCATTTTGTGCCTTGATCAGTGTCTGCCGGGCATCAGACAACTGCACTTCCGAGCGCAAAACTTCAACCCGAGCCTTGCTGCCGGCCGAATACAACTGCTGCACATTGGTTAAATGCGCCTGGTAGTTGTCCACCGATTCCTGATCGACGCTGACTTCTTTCTCTCTTTCCAGGATATCATAATAGGCTTTAACTGTATCAAGCTTAATATTTTCTCGTGTCCGGACGGTATTGAGCCGACTGGAGACAAGCGCGAGTTCCTTGTTTTCAATCGCCAGCTCATTTGCCCCACCAGTATAGATTGGCAATGATGCTGCTATATTGTTGGTATTGGTCCGGGAAAAATCTTTGGTTGCCCCATCCGCAATGGCAAGCGATGCTGTCATTCCCACCGAAAATCCATTGGCACCTTTGGCAGCGTCCACATTGGCCATGGCCTTTTCTTCGCCTTTGGCGGCAATTTTTATCTCTGTATTTTGCTCCAAAGCCATATTTACCGCTTCGTCCAAAGACAGTGCCGCACAGCTTCCCAGAGGTAAATTCCAAAGAGAACAGCCCAGCAATATCATCACAGCTCGTTTTAAGCAGTTTTTTTTCATCATAATATAAGGTACACCCTTTCCAGGTTAAAATTCCCACCTATTATTTTACCATAATAGATGATATTTCTTTGAAATTTCTTTGCTTTGTAGCAGTTTTCTAAAAAACAAAATTCGCCCAACTAAAATTTTCTATCGACGACAACAAAAAACTTATTGCACTGCACCACAAAAACAGTATCGCCGGAACGATCGCGTTTTTACAGTACACGTTATATATTTATTATATAATAAATATGCAGAATAGTCTCTTATTTAAGTATTTTTCCCTTCGAGAAGGTTTATTATCCAATCGTGCAGAAGTAAAAAGATTGGATTATTTCTAAACACAGGAAGGAACTCTCATATGATCGAACAAGCTCTAGAACTTTTAAAAAAATATTACGGATACAAAACCTTTCGACCGGGACAGGAAAAAATCATTCAAAGCCTGCTCACCGGCCGCGACACCGTGGCGATCATGCCGACGGGCGCCGGAAAATCCGTCTGCTTTCAAATCCCGGCCCTGCTTTTTTCCGGCATCACACTCGTCATATCGCCGCTGATCTCCCTGATGAAAGATCAGGTCGATGCACTTACCGATCAAGGCATAGCGGCCACCTATATCAACAGTTCGCTAAGCAGCCATGAGACCAATACCCGTCTGGCAGGGATTGCCTCGGGGCGCTATAAGCTCGTTTACGTTGCTCCGGAGCGCTTGCATACCGACTATTTCCAGTCCCTGCTGGCAAAAGTCGTGATATCCTTCGTTGCGATCGACGAAGCCCACTGCCTGTCGCAGTGGGGCCATGACTTCCGGCCGAGTTACCGACAAATTGCTCCTTTCATCGCCGCTTTGCCCAAAAGGCCGCTGCTTAGTGCCTTTACCGCAACCGCAACCCCAGCCGTCAAGGACGATATCATCGAGCTGCTCGAACTCAAGCAGCCGGTCGTCCACATCAGCGGTTTCGACCGTCCCAATCTCTATTTTTCCGTGCTGCGCGGCGAAGACAAAAACAAGTACATCCTAAATTACGTCAAAAATCACAGCAGCCAGTCCGGCATCATTTACGCTGCCACTCGCAAAGATGTTGACGCACTCTATGAATTGCTGCAAAAGAAAAACATCGCGGCCGGGCGCTATCATGCGGGGCTCCCCGAAAAAGAACGCAGTCGCTTCCAAGATGAATTTCTCTACGATAACATCCAAATCATGGTTGCCACGAATGCTTTTGGCATGGGCATTGACAAGTCCAATGTACGCTACGTCATCCACTACAACATGCCAAAAAACATCGAATCCTACTACCAGGAAGCTGGCCGTGCCGGTCGTGACGGTGAACCCGGCGAATGCGTTCTGTTGTTTGGCTCGCAGGACACCATGACACAAAAATTTCTGATCGATGTATCCACGGAAAACGAGGAACGCAAAGCCCATGAATTCGGCCGGCTCCAAAAAATGGTCGACTACTGCCATACACCGAACTGCCTGCGCCAGTTTATCATCGCTTACTTTGGCGAAACTTCCAGTCCCGCCAACTGTGACAACTGCAGCAACTGCCGCGGCGAATCAGAACTCGTCGACATCACGGTCGATGCCCAGAAAGTGTTCTCCTGTGTCTACCGCATGCATGAGCGCTATGGCGTCACCATGGTCGCAGAAGTCCTGCGCGGCTCACAAAATAAAAACCTGCTGAAATTCCGCTTCAATGAGCTGTCCACCTACGGCCTGTTTTCTAATCGCAGCGTCAAAGATATCAAGCTGCTGATCCAAAGACTTGCCGCGACCGAGTATCTGACGCTGACAGAAAGCGAATATCCCGTCCTCAAACTGATGCCGGCCGCCTATGATGTCATGCGCGGCAAAGCGACCGTCTGCCAGCAAATCCAAAAAGAACGCAAGGCTTCGGTCGACTCGACCCTGTTCCAGGAACTGCGCAACCTGCGAAAAGACATTGCAGCCCGCGATCAGATCCCACCGTATTTGGTGTTTTCCGATGCAACCTTGCAGGATATGTGCAGCCATCTGCCGCAAACCATCGACGACTTCCGTGACGTCAAAGGCGTTGGTGAGCGCAAGCTCGAACGCTATGGCGAAGCTTTTTTGCATATTTTACGCAGGCAGAACAAGGCCTGAAAACTAAAAAGAGCTGCCGCGCGCTGGATTTGTTGTACTGACCCCCATAAGTTAGACCTAAAATTAGTCTAACTTATGGGGGTCACTACATTCCCCTCCGG
>Ga0183099_1000882_pt1 | contig 19082 bp, 9 predicted proteins | sample Biomet1_FD_127788 | JGI IMG/M metagenome (GOLD analysis project Ga0183099, IMG submission 127788) | Microbial communities from bioreactor (seeded with anoxic lake sediment) at LBNL, California, USA - Biofuel metagenome 1 | ecosystem: Engineered > Bioreactor > Anaerobic > Unclassified ... | reverse complement strand
AGGAGATGGATTAGGAAAGTCCGTTTATAACCGCAGTGAAAATGGGGAGATTATTCAAGCTAAGTCAAAAAATGGTGTGCCACTTTCTGACGTGTGGGAAATTCCTTTTTTAAATCCAAAAGCAAAAGAAAGAGTTAACTACCCAACTCAAAAACCAGTACTTTTATTGAATCAAATTATAAAAATAGCTACTGATGAAGGAGATCTAGTAGTAGATCCTTTTTGTGGTAGTGGTACAACTTGCGTGTCTGCAAAGCTTCTAAAAAGGAGGTTTATAGGTATAGATAAATCTGAAGATGCTGTTAAGTTATCAGAGAAACGATTATTAGAGATGATCGTTACAGACTCACAGTTATTGAAAAAAGGAGAAGAAAGTTATATTGAAAAAACCTCTACAGAGTTAAACATACTTTCTGATATAGGTGCTTTTCCAGTACATAGAAATAAAGCTATAGATGGTTTTCTTAAAGCATCTATGATTCCAGTTAGAATACAGAAAAAAAATGAAACACTAGAAGATTCAATATCAAAAATTGAAAAGTACAGAATAAAGGGGGGACATTCAAGTGGCATAGTAGTCCAAACTAATCAATCATCATCTTCTCCCCTGTTTCTGGAAGATCATAATAATATTTATATCATAAAGTCGCTTGAAATTCAATTAAAAGAAAAAGTTATAGATTTATAATATGTTCTCCTTTTTATAATTCCAATAACATAGAGAAAAGAAATGGGTAACTTATTAAAGAAGATACCCTACACAAGAAAGCTGAACAAGCTGTTATTTCTAAAATTATAGAGTAATTGGAATAGCTGGTTAGTAGCAGATAACTGATTTTAGTAGCAGATAAATTGTATAGAAAGTTTATCTGCTACCAAATTATTTAATTCTATACCAATACATTAGCGTCTATTTAGTAGCAGATAAAGTTCAAAAATAAAATATTTATTTGTATTTAATAATCTCGCTAGGGGAAGCTTCTACTGCATCAATCACATCTGCTTCATGCTGATCAAAATCAACTCCCGGTTTTAGCCTTCAATATAAGAAGATGGATAAGAATAATCCTTCATTTAAGGATCGATTATATATAGATATATGGCTTACACCTTGCGCCTCTTATTAATTTAGAAAACAATCACATATCCTCAATATCCAAACAAAGAGAATTAATTTCGTACTTACTCAGTACTTTATTCTTCAAGACCTCAATCTTACTTTCGAGCAATTGAGGCTTAAAGTTCTTTTTCTGCCTCTTTACTTCAGCTACTAATGCTTTTTTATTATCAAGCGTAATGGCAACAATATCCACTTCGTTTTGATCACCCTTTGGTTCCCACCACGAACCGATGGCTCTGTATTCAAAACTTTCTAGCAGCTTCTGTTTAAAATATAGTTCAAGTGTTTTACCTGAATAAGTTGGGTAATCATCATTTATTAACTTCGACAAGCCCTCATAGTTCCCTAATTCAATAAGTGTTCTGTTTCGTTCAATATATCTGAACCAAAAACGCAGAAAATTATCAGAGACCTCGTACCTCACCGTTTGCGAACCTTCTTTGGCAAATAGCGGTCTTTGTTTCTTGATAACCTCATAAATAGCCTCTAATTTATTCAATTGCCCTCCTATGCTTTTTTCGCCCATAAAAGCTTCAATTTGCGATTGAGTATTCATGCCGGATGATATAGCATCTAATATAGAGAAATAATTACCGTACTTCTTACCAAACTCCTGAATTAAAAGATTCCGTCCCTCATCAATAAAAGGAGAATCACTTTGGCAAATGTACTTTATCATTTTATGAATAGTGAGAGCTTTATTATCTACCAAAAGTTCTACATACTTGGGAACACCACCTGTGTAGGTATAAAGCGCAAGTAATTCATCGTTGGTATAATCTGGTTTATAATCGCTCATAATCTCTTTCAGCACAGAGGTGGTAAACGGAGTAAGCTTCATCATTGCATCTGCGCGACCAAATAGTGGTTCTTTCTTATCCTGAAAGATTTTTATCATGAGTGAATAGACTGATCCGCTAACTATAAAATTAATGTGGGTAGTAGTGCGATATTGATCCCAGTAATTCTGAATTTCGCTGTATATCGATTCGTTTATGTTGATAAACTCTTGAAACTCGTCAATAACCAATGAAAACTTTTTGGTCTTACCCTGTTCTAGCAAGAAGCGAAAAACCTCGATAAAAGAGTTCATCTTTGGAACAAATACCGATAATCGTTTTTCTATCTCATTGCAAAAGCCTTTGCATAAATCGGCCTCACTCTTTCGGCTCACAAAAAGATAAACAATCGTTTCGTCTTTAAGCGCATTAAGGATAAGCGATGTCTTACCTATTCTACGCCGCCCCGTAAGCACAGTTAATTTAGAGTGGTCATTGTATGACATTTCTCTTATTCGCTGAAGATCAGCTATTTCTTTGGTGCGATTATAAAATTTCATAGCTATTATTTTTACGGCCGTAAATTTTACCGCTGTTGCAAAGATAATAAAAATGTCTATTTACGATATAAAGGATACGATCTTTTTTACCGCTGTAAAATAGCTAGATTCAAAATAATCCTATTGTTTTACTATTGAGGTTTCACCTGTTTTAACGTTAAGTTTAAAGGGTTGGGGTGTTGGCAACCACAATTTTCCTTCACCAATTTCCAACGGCATCCATAAATAACGTGAGTCCCACTGTGCATTCGGTTTCCAAACATCCCCGGCAAATATCACTGAGGTTTTCTTAGAACCAGTAATTTTTATTAATATAGACGATTGTGCTCCATAAGTCTTCGATCCTACGGGAGCAATATCTTTAAATTCGGACCAGGGACCTTCAAGTGAAGTGGCAGTAGAATATTTATTGGGATTTGGTTTCCAACCGGTCAAACCTGAACCTAAGCAATAATACAAACCGTTGTAATGAACTATGGCTCCACCTTCTATGCGCTCTTTCACAAGAGACATGTTCTTTTCAACATCCATGTAATCATCAGAAAGCCGGGCTATACGAAAACCACCACTCGGACGATCCTCAAAAATTATATATGCTGTGCCGTCATCATCAATAAATTGACCAATATCTCGGCTTTCAAAACCAAGAGGGCGAAAACGTTTCACATACTTAAACGGTCCGGTTGGTTTATCGCTCACCGCTATACCCATATTTGCCAGTTTATAATTAACATCAATATGAACATACATGACATATTTCTTCGACTGTTTATTATAATAAACCTTTGGGCGCTCCAACACCCAGTTTGAAGCAAGCGTATCAGGATTATTCATTTTTAGAACATTACCTCTAAACTTCCAGTCAATTAAGTCCTTAGAAGAATAGCAGCTTACATAGCGATATTGAGTATCAAGATTTTTCGCTCGTTGTTCACCATACCAGTAATATGTATTTTTGATTTTAGTAATTCCGCCACCATGAGCTTGTATGTGATTACCATCCTTATCTGGCCAGACTTCACCCGGACAAATAACATTTTGCTTTTGCGCAAACGAACTTGTAAATAGAGTCGCAAAAAAAAGCATAAAGACCTGTGGTTTTATTAAAGTGTACTTCATGTTGTAAACATTTAATATATTTTCAGTTTTAAAGGATTAAAATTTATCAGTTTAATTAGAACAAGACCTATTTTGACCGTTCTATAAGCAATACCTTATCCATGATACCCGATGGTACCAATTTATCTTTAGGAGTAGTTATCTCAGGATAAGCATAAGTAAAGCGCTCAGATTGTGGTAGCGATGCATCTCCAACCATTCGGTTATTCAATGAATTTACGACCTGAATTTCAAGTGCATTTTCTCCTTTCTGAATAAAAGTGGTTACATCTGCTTCCCATGGACTACACCAAACAGTCGAAATTTCTTTTCCATTCAAAAAGACACGGGCAATAGAACCCAATTGTGGAAAACGAAGTAATACTTGTTTACCCGAGAAAGGTTTATCTATTTGAATAGTTTTCCGATACACTGCTGTTCCGGAATAAAACTTTATTCTCTTATCCTCATTCTCTGTCCAATCATTTAAATTAGCAAAAGTAACTTCGCCGGGACCGCCCCATTTGGGATCAAAAAAGACTTTCCATTCCCCTTCTATCGATGTCACTTTTTCGTCAATACCTTTCAATTTTAATGGAAGAGATGATGAAGTTTGGTTAGAGGTAACAATGAATCCCGATTCGTTGGGTTGCAAAACAACATTTAGCAACAGACCATCTTTACCATTTGCTGTAACATGAAGAGCATATTGCTGTCCAGTCGTCGGATCCCAATATTCGGCATTAGTAGAATTGGTGCGTAAACGGATTGTATCATTATAAGCGCGTTGGCTATGATTGTTTAGAAAGTATATATCCGTATCGGCCAATCGGCGATGTGCAAAATATAGCTTGTCGGTAGGTGTATTCCCGCTTTTAAACCCGGCATCTGGTTGTATGCCTTGTTTTGATAATGCTTCGGCGAGGGTCATACCCCAATAAACTTTGCCCTTACCAAATACATTTGTACCTGATTGTTCTTTGCCCCACAGTTGATTTACCAACTCCTGATATTCCTTTGCGAAAGAAGTATCTTTTAAAGTTTCTGAGCCAGCTGGACTTGGACCATATACAGAAACACCCTCTTTTACCAACTTTGCAATTTGCCGTAATGCCTCCAACGAGACATCACCATTACGTTGGAGAACCAACATTTGATAGCTTACACCATCAGGCAATACTATTCGACCATCTTTAGCCGACATCCGACTGATTAATGCATCTTTGGTACATACATCGAAGTCGTATCCTTCGGGAATTACCGGCAAGCGGTAAGCCAGGAGTTTAATTGGAGCATTCTCTCCCAAATAGACACACAGATCTGCTACTGAAAGTCCATTTCGCATTAATCCTGCACATCTGGCTTGGTAATCCCAAAAAGGACGGCTATAGTTCCAGTAGGTATTATTTCTATTCAAACAGTATTGTCGACCTCCACCAGTACTTCCGGGGAATTTATCCAACCAGGGTTGATATGCCGAAGCACAAACAACAAACTCCTGAGCACCAAAGGCATAGGCATAATCAGCCACATTTTTCATCTCGGCTAATGATTGACTAAATCGCATATCCGTAAAAGCTTCTGCCGATGCTATTGGCTTTCCGTAAATATGTGCAGCGGAAGAAGTTTCCTTCACATCATAACTTCCATGGGTTTGATAAGCCCAAAATTCACCCTGAGGCCTCTGCACTTGCCCTTTAGCTTTAAAGTTGTCTGCAACCATGGTAAGTCCATTGCCTACTGCCTGTGCTGTGAAAGTTACACCCGCTTGCCGACACAAACTATCTAACATACCAAAGTATTCATCAGAAACCAAATCTGAAAGAGTGAGTCGCATATCATAAAGAAATCCGCTGGTTGCTTCTTTCGAATCAACAATGTAGCCGGCCAGAGCAGGAAGCCAGATATGTATATCGTAACCGCGACGCTGCTTAAATTTATTTTCAAACCCTGCAGTCCAATTTTGCGAACCGGCTTCGTGGCTATCCATGTGTAATCCCGTTAACGAGATTCCAACTTTTTTCAGGGAATCAGACATCACTTTAAAATAGTTGTTCCACTGAACTTTAGTGGCTTCAGCTGAGAGTTTGTCGCTCTCCAAACCTATTAAATTGGCACGACCATGCTTTGTTTTTACCCCGATTGGAACACGAACAAACCGCATAATAACCCATCGGCCACTCGGCACATTCCAGTCCAGCTGGCCATTCTTATCCATTTTTGCAGTCAGATCCACTATCTTTTTAGAATCAATGATGGCAGATTTGGAATAACTGGGCGTTAAATCTTTTTCAATGTATTCAGAGTTTAGCGCTGCCTTTTCTTCCCATTGGTCCATTTTTGACTGCGATGAGATTACCACATTTCCCAACGGTAATTCCTGACCGGCATCTTTAGGATTAGACCAATCGTGTAGGTTAAGTCGAAAATACTTTCCTTTTACGGCCGGAAATGAGATTGTTTTCTGATCCCAAGTAGGAGACTCATACATGGGCTTCAAATCACAAACTTTGGTATAGATTACACCATCATCAGAAACTTCAAGCTGACCTAAATTTGGTTGCTTTACATAGCCATAGCCATAGAAAGTTTCAGACGGTGCCCCTGGCATATTCATGGCACCAGTGGTTGATTTACCTCTTGGGCGAACGCGATAGGTGATACTTCTTGCCATAAAAGATTTGTTGAATTCTAAATTAATGAATACAGAGGCTCCTGTTTTTTGAGCTGGAATGCTGGTTAGTTTGTTATCCGTTGGAAAAATAATTGCGTTAGCATTTAGTTGTGTGATATTACTAGATACCTTAGGAAACAGGTTTAGGCTTGTTTCCCAGTTTCCGGCCGGAAGGGGAAAGGCTAAAACAGCCACATCGCGCACTACTCTCGATTTACTTTTGCGGACAGGAAGTTTGCCTGTGAAACGCTGTCCTCCAATCACTATTGTATCGGTTGCATCAAGACGTTGCATACTTAACTCCTCTGTGATCCATGGTCCACCGGAAACATATCCGTTGGAGAGATGAGTTTCAAAGGTTAGCCCCAAGCGTTTTGCTTCGGAAGCTGAAAAACGGAACATATCCCACCATTCTTTAGAAAAAGCAGGTAAAGCATGTTCTCCTTTACCATGAGTCTGGTCGTAATAAACCACTCCGCCAACACCTTCGCGTTTAAATGCTTCTAAATCGGCGGTAATGCCTTCGCGTGTTGTTTCAGTTTCACCATGAAACCACCAAAGCTTTGTGCGGGCAGCATCAGAACCATGAGCAAATTCACTGCGAATTTGTTTTAACGAAGTTTTACTAGGTTGGGCAGAAGCGGTTAAGCTACAAAAAACTGTAATGCAGCCTAATACAATAATATAAAGTTGTTTTTTCATTCGTGTGTGATTTTTTAATATCAGTTGAAACTCTTTTGTTCCGAGCTTGTTTATCCTACTTCAAACCAACTTTCAGGGTTTCAAACTCCTGCCTGCTAACTTTGAATACTGTACCATGTCGTAATCCTCTTGGTACAATCAATTGATCGGAAATATCTGTCCAATTCCTCAAGTCGGTTGAGGTGATGAGTCCGTATTTATGTTCGCGGTACTTATCGAAATAAACAAACCATTTGTTACCAATCTTTAAGCTTGTTGGACCTTCCGCCCAGTAATTACCGGTAATTTTGGATGTAACCGAGCCGTAAGGCCCTGTTAGTTTTTTGCTGAAAGCCATGCGGAGATTTTTTTCAACAGGTGTAAGCGTTTCGTTCTTAAAGAACATCAAAAAGCCCTTATCATATTTTACAATGGTAGCATCGATAGAACTGAAGCCCGGATCAAACAATAGCCTGGTTTCACTGTAAGTTTTAAAATCCTTAGTGGTTTGATAATAAATACGATGATTATTTCTTTTGCCTTCGGCAGAAGTATCAGCTTGTGCAAACCTGTTGGGAATGGTAGTTGCCCAATACAGCATATAGGTTTTATTGGCTTCATCGTATGTAATCTCCGGTGCCCAGCAATTCGTGGAGGTGGATTCTTTTTCCATCACCATGAATTGCACTTGTTCGCTCCAATGAATCAGGTCTTTTGAACTTGCATAACCTATGCCTCTGTCTGTCCAGCTATCCGTCCAAACCATGTGATACAAACTATCAGCACCTTTAATAATACATGGATCACGCATTATTTTATCTTTGGAGACCATAGGTTTCAATAATGAGCTATCGCCATTTAAAGCTTCCCATTTTAATCCGTCAAAACTATAAGCCAGATGCAAACCATCCTGCGCGTTGTTTTTAAAGTAAGAAAATAGGTAAACATCTGTTTGCTGGGCATAAATTTGTACTATCGCAAAGAGAACAAAGGCAGTGAGCAGAACTTTTTTCATTTTTATCAATTTAATATGTCTTGATTTCTTTCATTGTTAGGTAAATATCACTTGAGATATGGACTCAACTACTTGTTCAACAACATTTTTCCTTTACTGACCAGAATAAAATCAATCTTCGGCCACTTTTTTCCGAATCACAGCCGGACCTTTTACACCCATGATAGTCAATCCTGTAAGATCGACATTATTGGCATACTTGATTGTAAATCCTTTTCGTGCTTCGATGCTACAGTTTTTAAATTGTACCCCCTGAATAGGACTGGCTTCCAGTCCGCTCATATTACCTACAGCGTTGGCTGTCCCCGAAACATTAATAATCTTTACATTACGTACAATGGGTAGAGCTTTGGTTGCCGGTTTTGAGTCAATCATGCGCCAGGCCATATCAAATTCAAATGCCTTACGGGTATTATTGAGTTTAATATTTCGATACGTTATATTTTCCACCACGCCGCCCCGGCTAGGCTGGGTTTTAAACCTGATAGGAGCCCAGTTTTGAGAGTCAATGAGGCAATCCCGGATTTCAACATTGCGAATACCTCCGGATGTTTCACTACCCATGGCAACCCCACCGTGACCATAAGCAAGATGGCATTTTTCAATCAGAATATCTTCGGCGGGACGATTCACACGCCAACCATCCTCGTCCTTACCCGATTTAATAGAAATACAGTCATCATTCACATCTATAAATGTACCCTTTATATGAATTTTGTTACTAGAGTCAATATCTATTCCGTCTGAGCTTGGTATGCCATGGTTTGCCGTAATCTTTAGATTAGCTATATCTACATCCGTACTATACAACACAAACACCCCCCACGAAGCCTGATTAAGGAGTTTTAAACCTTCAATTTTCAGATGTTTGCAATTTTGAATGCTCATTAAACGTGGTCTGGGTAAAAGTGCAGTTGGACTGATATGTGCCCCTCCCTCCGGTTGCTGCTTAACGAGCTGAATACCGCGCTCAGTCCAAACATCGCCCGAGCCATCAATAGTTCCCTCTCCGCTAATTTCAATATTACTCAAATCAATTGCATTAACTAAAGCGGCTACCCATACCTGTTCTATACCCTCCCATCGGGTAGAAATTTTAGGGTAATCTGCTGGGTTAGTGGATCCTTTCAATTTTCCGTCCTTCTCAATAAGCAAATTTACATTTTTTTTAAGAAAAACAGAACCACTAATAAACACTCCATTGGGGATAACAACTGTACCACCGCCAGCCGAACCACATTTGTCGATACAAGTTTGTATAGCATTTGTATTCAATGTGCTACTATCTCCCTTAGCACCAAATTCCGTAATTAAAAACTGTTTTTTTGCTACCGGATTTGGAACAGAACTGGTTAGACCGATGGCTATTAGAGCTACTGACATTAAGGTCAGAATTTTTTTCATATCAATTGTTATTTTAGTAATAATGTGTTAACTACAAATAAAGATAGTGAGGTTACCGCACTTTGTCTTTCGAAAGTTTGCAAAGATCTAACGCGCAGATTTAGTGACTTTTACAGTTGGATATGCTGCTGTCAGTCGTTTTGCCTCCGCAACCGTAATTGGCAGAATCGTGCCATGCTTGGGTAATGGGTCAGGAAAGTTGACCGGAACAACTTCCCACTTCGGATTTTCAAGACTTTTAGTACGCAAAGCTACGTAGGTTTTATTAGGTATCCATCGCTCTATCCACAGGTAAAAATAGTTGCCATTGATATCACCGGGGTTCGCCTTGAACGTCAGGGGAGCCTCAGTTTCGTTGATTCCGGCCTTGGTGCCTATGGAATAATCGACGGTTTCCCACTGATCAAGGGGCGCGCGAAGATTTTTCGATCGTTCCTCAACAATATCGTGGCAATTGTTATGCGCTTTATCTATGGATTTGGTGAAGCGATAGAACCAGTCATCGACTTGTTTTACAGTAGAGTCTATTCGCCACTCACCAGGCTGCCAGATTTGTGCTTCGGTGAAGGTCACAAAGTCTCGGGTGGTGGCATACATTGGTGTATAGTAATTATTTGCTCCAATCTTCGAAGTCCAGAAAACAACATAGGCACCGATTGACTTATCCCAAACGGCTTCCGGGGCATAGGTGCACTGCACATCCGGTGGTGAAACCAGCACATCCCTTTGGGCAGACCAGTTTATCAAATCGTGTGACTCCCAAACCTGAATGTAACGTTTACGGTCAGGCCCTTTATCTCCGCTGAACCACTTGAGGTCAGTCGCCATCAGGTAGAACGTATCCCCATTAGGCGAACGCACGATATACGGATCTCGCAAGCCTGTTGTTCCGAAGGTTGAGCTGAATAAAGGTTTTCCATTGTTCAGTTCACGCCAATCCAGCGCACTATTACCCTTCGAGAGGCTGAAATAAATCTTCTCGTCCGAGAATGTAAAGTGGACGAAAAGGTACGCTTTATCTACCGCTTTTTTGAATGCCTTCACAACGCGAACAGATATATCTCTGGAAGCTGTCGCCGCACCTTTGTTGATTGTTGCGCGCAACACGACCCTGGCATCTCGTCCTTTCGGTCGGGTGACCACTCCGCTAGCAGTCACGAGTTTCTCATTGCCGGAGAACCAAGTCACTGTCGCGCCGTTGATATTAGTGGGCAGCGTCAAGTTACCGTAAGCGGCTCCTGCGTTAACGACAGCGAGTTCAGTTGCAGCCGCTTTCACGACAGACTGATCATCAGTTTGGGCTACGACAGGTGCCTCCTGCGCCACAACTGACGGCGTCGAAAACAGCGTCACTGAGAGCAACGCAGTCTTCGCAAACATAAAAGCTTTTAGTTTCACACTAAAGAGATTCTCAAAACGATGAGTATATATTTTTTTGTTCATGGTGCAATAGATTATATTGTTATAGCCTACTTACTTTTATTTTACAACAAAGGTTTTCTCTATTCCTTTCAAGCCCGGTGCTGTAACCTTCAGTTTTACGGTTCCAACTGTCTGTTCTGAACGTAAAATAGCCATCGCAAAACCATTGAAAAGTTCTTTTTTATTGCCACCAAACAAATCGTCGCTCGAATGGTTACCATTATCTACCGCAATTAATCGCGCAGCTCCGGAAACATCAAAAGTAACCTTTCCGGTAGCAGTTGATACTTTACGTCCCTTGCTGTCAACGGCATACACTTTTACATATTGCAGATCCATACCATTGGCTTTCCATGCCGGGTTCTCCGTCTCTATTTTCAGTGCAACAGCTTTTCCTGTTGTTTCTAGTTCGTGACGAGCGACTTCTTTACCTCCTTTTCGGGCGATTGCCGTAATTTTGCCGGGAGTAAAAGGAACATCTTTCCAATAAATAGTATTGCGTTTTTTTACGTCATCACTATTTTGTTGCACTCCGATAGATTTTCCATTCACCAGTAATTCCACCTCATCGGCATTCGTATAAGTATAGATGTTATACTTTTTCCCAGCCTCCCGATTCCAATTAGACGAAATGACCTTTTGACCCACTAATACATCGTTCCACATCTTCTTATCACCTTCATTATCTACCACGCCAATATGGACTAACGGTTCGTCATTGAAAATGCTTTTAGTTAACCAGGCTTGTGGATAAGGCTCCATGGAATGATTGAAAAAGGAATAGTTCCAGCCCTTCTTCGGCCAACCGTCAGATTCGCCCCAGTATTCAATGGCTCCCCAATAAGCCAATCCCACCATTTTGTCTCTGTCCATTCCGAAATAAGGAGCTGCCAATTCGTTCGTTACAGCCTCGCTTTGATAAATAATCATATTCGGTGCATGTTTTAAATACTCCTGATAATCTACCCAGCAATAGTTGAAACTAGAGACTTCGGTTACTGTAGCAAGTTCGGGTGGTACAATTTTATCTTTAATATTGAAATCCGGGTCTTTCTTAACAATTCCTCCGGCACGAGCAGGATACATGGCAACGGTCGTTTTACGAGTAGAGTCGTAACGTTTTACCACCACATCCATAAGTCGGTAGGTCGTTATCCCCCAATCACTTGTAGGAAAATTCCACCGCTCTTCCTGAAACTGCAATTCATTTCCCAAACTCCACATAATCACAGAAGGATGATTACGGTCGCGTTTGACCCATTCCTTTATATTTTTGTACCAAATATCATTCCACGTTGCACTTCCTGCCCAAGCTACTGTGCTACCCCACTTGTCGTATAATTCATCTACAACCAGAATTCCTTTTTCGTCGGCCAGATCAAAAAAAGACTCTGAATAAGGATTGTGCGAAGTTCGTATATGATTGAAACCAAAAGCTTTGATTTTGTCCATCATTCTGGCAATCGAAGTTTCATAAGCAGCTACTCCCACAGCCCCGAGGTCATCATGATTGGCGATACCTTTCAAAAAGACCTTTTTGCCATTTAATTTCAACCCAAATTCTTTGGAGAACTCAATGGTACGGATACCAAACTTTTTAATGAGTCTATCAATCACTTTACCGTTTAACACCAATACGACTTCGGCTGAGTAAAGATTGGGAGTTTCGCAAGACCAAAGCTGCGGATTAGCTATATTTACCTTGGGCAATGGAACTTCTACTTCAGCAAGGTTTGATTTTTTCGGAGCCAACGTTTTTGTCTCAGCTACAGGTTTCCCTTCAGGAGAAAATATCTTGGTGTTGATTTCCAGTTCTAATTCTTTATTTTTAATTCCGGCAACTTCAACTTGTACACTTACTTCGGCATTCTGATTAGAAATTTTTGGAGTCGTAATGAAAATACCGTGACGTGAAATAGAGATTTTGTCTTTTACCACTAAATGTACATCACGGAAAAGGCCACCACCAGTGTACCAGCGCGAACCACCGTATGTAGAGGCGCGAACGGCAACCACATTGACAGAGTCGTATTTAATAATATCTGATATATCTGATTCAAAACCAAGATAGCCATACTCTGTCTCGCCGATTTTCTTTCCGTTCACCCAGACTTCTCCAGATAGCATGATACCTTCAAAATCAAGAGATATCTGTTTGCCAGCCCATTTGGCATCTGCCTTAAAAGTTTTTCGATACCATCCCACGCCCAATTCTTTAAATCCACGACCCCGATTGGCCGATTTATCCCAGGGTTGCTCAAACTGAAAGTCGTGTGGTAAATCCAGCTTGCGCCAGTCTCTATCATCAAAAGTCAGATTTTGAGCATTCAAGACTTCACCGGCTTTGAATTTCCAACCAAAATTAAAAAGTTGGTTTACCCTCACATTCTCATTGTTGTTCTGCGCAAAAATAAATGTTGTACAAAAAAGACCAATTACAATTGGCAAAATCCTCATATTCTTCATTTTATAACATTAAATAATTTAATTCACGCGGCGTATTTGCAAAATAGCAATAAAAGTACTGCCAAAACATATTTTTTCACCACAGTTTTTTTATTTGAAGTATTAGAAACTTATCACAATAATTCAGATGCAAAGATACCTGCATAGTCCATTAAAGGACTATTCAAAACTAATCAAAAAAAATTCATTTTTGAGCATATAGTTAGATAATAGTTGATTCTTAAAAGTAATTATATTATTGATAAATAAAAAGTTATCATATTATAACATTTGATATATCTGCAAGATTTAGTATTTTAATTAGTGCAAATCAGGTTGTCCGCAAACCTATAAAGGAATGAACAATAGTTGGTTAATGCAATAGATTTATACAACCTCACATCAAATTACGGCAGATTAAACAATTAAAGGAAGCGCCGTGTGCGAAAGAATGCACGGTGGTGTGAGAGAGCGTGAAAGTAATCCCCCTACTTACTCGATTAATTTCTGACTTTTTAAGGGGTGACGACAATAGACAAAAAAAATAGTTGCTACCCAAGTTTTTCGAGTAGCAACTATCTTCATTTAGTAAGAAATTGAGTTTAGTGTATTATTCCTTTATTGATTCAATATATTTAGATGGGCTTACTCCAAATTGCTTTGTAAATGTTCGAGTAAAATTAGTCGGAAGTGTATATCCAACTTTGTAAGCTGTTTCCGAAATATTATATTCTCCACTTAACAAGTACTCCAAAGCCTTATTCATGCGAATTGTAGTTACAAAATCGAGCAATGATTGATTCGTAAGTGCTTTAATCTTGCGATAGAACTGTGAACGACTCATATTCAATAGTTTGGCAAGGCAATTTATATTAAACTCTTCGTCTTCCAAATTCTCAAGAATATGTTGTACCACTTTATTAAGAAAAGCTTCATCGGTAACATTTATTGCTATTTTCTTTATCTCAAGATCAGTTCCTTTCTGGAATAATTCTCGTAGTCGCCGCCTTTGATCTAAAAGGTTTTGAACCTGAGCTTTCAAAACCGACGAACTGAACGGTTTAGTCAAATATGCATCTGCTCCAGTTTCGTATCCTTCAACTCTTGATTCGTCAGACTGTCTTGCTGTGAGAAGAATAATCGGAATATGACTTGTTCTTTCATCCAACTTCAATCGACGACAGAACTCTAATCCATCCATTTCGGGCATCATTATATCGCTGATAATAATATCAGGTATAATTTCTACTGCCGTATCAAGACCTTTACTACCATTTGGTTCCTTAACAACACGGAAGGAAGAGAACAAATTCATCTCTATATAATTTCGAATATCTGCATTATCATCAACAACCAATAATAACGGTAAATCATTTGAAACGTTTTCTTGAAAATGCTCTTCGGATTCTACTGAATAAGTAATATCAACAATATTTTCTTCATCATGACTTGTGACGGTCACATTTTCATTAACGGGTAAAAACACGGTAAAACTCGTGCCCTTATTCACTTCACTTTGTACTTCTATAGTTCCCTTATGTAATAAAACCAACTCTTTAGTTAATGCAAGTCCAATGCCTGAACCGGCTTGCCAAAATGTATTTTTGTCAGATTGATAGAACATATCAAATATTTTCATCTGCTCATCTTTTGAAATTCCTTTTCCTGAGTCTGATATACGAATAATAATGCCATTTGTTGATTTAGAAGCCTTTTCTAGTTTTACAATTACTTCCCCTCCATCAGGTGTAAATTTAAAGGCATTAGATATCAGGTTGTTAAATACCATATTTATTTTCGAACTATCAAAACCCATTTCATAACTATCCATATCCGAAACTACTTCAAATCGAATATTTCGTTGTTCTGCCATTACATTAAAAGACGAAGCCAACGCTCGGATAAAACTCACAAAGTCCGTTTTATGAATTTTTAGTGTCAACTGCCCGAATTCAAGTTTTCTAAAATCAAGCAACTGATTGATTAACGTTAATAAATGCTTTGCATTTCGTTGCATAACAACACTATATTGCCGAATTGTATCCATTGTTAATTGTCCACTGATTATTTTATCAAGCGGGTCAATAATTAATGTCAAAGGTGTCCTAAATTCATGTGAAATTTCAGTAAAGAATTTGAGTTTTGCCTGATGAATTTCTTCATTCTTTTTGAGTTCTAATCTAGAGGCTATATATTTTATTACAAATAAGACAATCAAAAAACTGACTATTAGATAAAAACCAATCGCCCACCAAGTCAACCACCATGGAGGAAGTATTTTTATACAGAGAGTGGCTGGTGTATCACTCCAAATACCGTCACTGTTGGATCCGTAAACTTTAAATGTATATGTACCGGCTGGAAGTTGTGAATAAGAAGCAGTTCGCATATAAGCAGACGTAAAATTCCACTGATGATCAATGCCATCCAGTTTATATTTGTATTTATTACCAAGAGGATTTGCATAGTGCAAAGCTGCAAACTCAATACTGAAATTTCTATCCGACCAGGGAAGGGTAATTTCATCAGTACACAAAAGTGATTTTTCCAGAATAACCCGACCATTAATTTTCAACCCTGGTCGTAATATTTGATTCATAACAGTTAACTGAGTAAGCACCATGCGGGGTTTGTGCCTATCGATTTGAATATTACCCGGGAAAAAAGAATTAAGTCCATTTTGACCTCCAAAAAACATTTCGCCTGTTTTGTTATCCCGAAAACAAGCATTTTGATTGAACTCGTTACTCTGCAGTCCATCGTTTACATTAAAGCTCTGAAATTCAAATGTTCTTGTATTCATTCGGGTTATTCCCTTTTTATGACTTATCCAAATAGATTCTTTTCCATCAAATAAAAGCCCCATAATATTGTCGTCGGGTAAACCATCTTTTATGAAAAAATTCTTAAAAGTATTACTTTGGGGATTTAAGCGACTCAAGCCCATATTGGTGGCTATCCATATCATACCCGCCCCATCTTCGGCAAGAGAATAAAGTCGATTAGTAATAAGCGTATTATCGTTTCCTTCTATATGAACATACCGTATTGCTTTAAATTTAGGCACATTATCAGAGGCAGAGGTGCGTATTAACTTAGTCAGACCTCTGTCTTCTGTTGCTATCCAAAGATTTTTTTTACGATCTTCTATTATAACTCTGATTTGTACTCCTCCGGTAATAGCTGATGACACATACTCGAACTTGTCATTTGTCCTGTCGTACTTTGCTAAACCGCTATAGGTTCCAACCCAAAATGTACCTTTACTGTCTTCAAACATGGCAAAAATAATCGGGTTCTTGATGTTTCCGGATTTGTGTTTATCGGCTTCATAGTGCTTTAATTTTTTTGTATGAGGATCATATCTGTCAAGTCCTCCTTTGGTTCCGATCCAGACAAAGCCAAGCTTGTCACAATAGAGTGAGCGAATTCTTCTGCTATCAATAAAATTCTTATTGTTGAAATATGAATATTTATCACCTTTTGAAGTGTGTTCAATAACTGTTACTCCCATATCTTCTGAACCAATCCAAAGCCTGCCTGTTTTATCTTTACAGATAGCTCTTATTTCATTACTGTTTAATCCTTTACCTGTATTGTCAGCATGATAATAATTAAAGGGCTTGACATTTAGGGTTGCATGGTTTACCCCACCTTTTCGGGTACCTATCCAAAGGTTGTCGGCATCATCTATATAACTAAAATAAAAAGATGTGTCGGAAATAGAAAATGGATCATTAGCGTTTACCTTATATAGTTTTTCGCTACCGGAAATTTTATCAAATTGTCTTAAGCCATAACCATTAAAAGTAAATTTAAACTGGTCATTTTCAGCTAATTTCGGATGTGCAATAAGTTGAAGTATATAAGGTGCTACATTCTTTATAGGAAAGCGTTTAAATATTTCATATTCGTAGCTGTATTTATATAAACAGTCAGGTTCTCCTGTTTTTATCCAGATATTTTGTAATGAATCCGTAATTATTACATCTATCATGTTGTCAGCTAAGGCAGTTGAATCATTTTCATTTGCTCTAAATACTTTGAATGAATATCCATCGTACCTACAAGCTCCACACCAAGTTCCAAACCACATAAATCCATACTTATCTTTGGCCATTGAGTGTATTGAATTTTGAGGCAATCCATTATCAACAGTCAGATGATTAAATTTCAGTATCTTTTCTTGTGCAGTAATGTGGTGATTAACACATGTCAAAAAATAAAATATCAAAAGAATAAACGCATTAAACTTATTTAACATAACTTACAGTTTTATTTGATAGACTAGCCTTTAATCTGTCTTTTTAAACAAGAACAGAACAAATGAGTTTACAATAATAAATTTGCAATCATCATGGATACATAATTTATTATTATAAACTTGTAGTGCATTTAGGCAATACAGGTTTTCAGGTTATTAATATTTCTATTATTAAATAATATTCAATTGTACCAAACTTATTTTTAGGAGTTATATTTTTCATAATAATAAAGCATTAGTTTAATGCATAATTTCAAAATGACTAACAAAGTAAACAACATCAAAAGTTGTTATTTTCTTGGCGAAATTACAGTTTTTTATTAAAGTTACAATAAAAATATAAGAGCCTTTTAAATTTTATTCAATAAAAATCATCAGTAGTGTCCACTAAAAATTAATAACATTCATTATATAAATTTGAAACAATGGGGTTTACGAACAAAATTATATGTCCACAATTTGAATTGCTAATTTTGCATCCTACTATAAAAAATAGATACGGATGCATAGTGGAAAATATATATTTGCTCAACTCATTGAATTTCTTTCTCAGAAATATCTTCAAAAACTTGTCATGAAATAAGAAGGAGATAAATATATGAAGCATTTCACTAGTTGGAATCAGTTGCACGTTATGATGTTCGGGCAACTGTCCAATCGTGACAGCCTTCGTGATTTGACTAATACGATTAAAGCTCACTTTAGTGAAATCTATCATCTTGGATTTGAAAATAAAGTTACTAGAAGTAATCTTTCCAAAGTTAATAAAAGACGTGAACTGAAAATCTTCAAAGATTTTACTTATAGGATGATAGATATCGTCCGAAAGAAAAGGAATTCCAAAGATTTTGAAATTGAAGATCATGTTTATGCTTTTGATTCTACAACCGTCAATTTGTGTCTGAATGTGTTTTGGTGGACAAAGTTCCGTCATACAAAAGCAGAGGTTAAGATGCACACTCTTTTTGATATTGAAACGCAAATTTCAACATTCATCCATATAACCGAAGCAAAATTATATAATGTGAATGTCATGGATGTAATTCCTTATGAAACAGGAGCGTACTATATCTTTGACGTGGCTATTATGATTTGAAGAAGTTTTATCATATTGATCAAATAGATCCTACTTTGTCATACGAGAAAAGAGCAGACTGAATTATGAGGTCACAAAAGACAATGATACTAACCATAACTGCAATAGAATATTTTTTGGCCAAATGATCAAACTTACAAATTATGCTTCTACCCAAAAGTATTAATATAAAACACTTTTAGTTCTATCAACACATTAAATAAATTTGTATGCTAAGAATCTCTTAAAAGGATCAAATTTAATGTTAAATATAGAAGAATGAATACTATTGATTCCTTTTGACTAAAAATGATTACTGCTTTAACAACCAGTTCATCGACCTTTGCATTGTAAATAGATATTATAGATAATCATCTGGATTAGTAGTCTAAGCATTATACTCTATAAAGATATTTTTAGTAATCTAAAAGCTGAAGATATAAAATTAAGTATGGTGCATTTTAGAGGGATATTATTATTTGTACGTAAATATATAGTATTAATATGTTAATTTTAAAGTTTTAATTTTATGAAGCACTTACTAT
>Ga0183099_1000881_pt1 | contig 19115 bp, 13 predicted proteins | sample Biomet1_FD_127788 | JGI IMG/M metagenome (GOLD analysis project Ga0183099, IMG submission 127788) | Microbial communities from bioreactor (seeded with anoxic lake sediment) at LBNL, California, USA - Biofuel metagenome 1 | ecosystem: Engineered > Bioreactor > Anaerobic > Unclassified ... | reverse complement strand
TTGCTTCAGAACAGAGTTACAAGAAAATACTATGAAAGCCCTCAGATGCTTTATGTTCTAATTGGTGCGGCATTATTTGCAAATCATAACAAAGAAATCAGAATGAGTTTAATTGAGAGATTTTACAATGCAGCTTCTAACTTTAAAATTTCTTTGCCAACACCTATAATGGCTGGATTAAGAACTCCAACTAGACAATTTAGTTCATGTGTAAAAATAGATTGCGATGATTCTTTGGATTCAATTAATGCAACGGCTTCATCTATTGTTAAATATATATCACAAAGAGCAGGTATTGGTATTAATGGAGGAAGAATAAGGGCATTAGGTAGTGAAATAAGAAAAGGAGAGGGATTCCATACTGGGCTCATACCATTTTATAAATATTTCCAAACAGCCGTAAAATCATGCTCTCAGGGCGGCGTAAGAGGTGGTGCAGCAACGTTGTTTTATCCAATTTGGCACTTAGATGTTGAATCACTTCTTGTTTTAAAAAACAACAGGGGTGTTGAGGAAAATAGAGTTAGACATCTTGATTATGGTGTTCAGATCAATAAATTAATGTATGAACGTTTAATTAAGGGACAGGATATTACTTTATTTAGCCCCAATGAAGTTCCTGGTTTGTATGATGCTTTTTTTGAAAACCAACCTCTTTTTGAAGAATTGTATTATAAATACGAAAAAACAGTTGGAATAAGGCAGAAAAAAATTAAAGCGGTTGAATTATTTAGTCTTTTAATGCAGGAAAGAGCTGGCACGGGTCGTATCTACATAATGAATGTTGATCATTGCAATACTCATGGTTCATTTAATGAGGATGAAGCTCCGATTCATCAAAGTAACTTATGTCTTGAAATTGCATTGCCAACAAAACCGCTTCAAAACATTAATGATGAAAATGGTGAAATTGCTTTATGTACTTTGCTTGCATTTAATTTGGGTTTAATTAATGATTTGTCTGAGTTAGAGGACTTATCTGATTTAGCAGTTAGAGCATTAGATAGTTTATTAGATTATCAGGAATATCCTATTGCAGCAGCAAAAAATAGCACTATGAAAAGACGTGCGCTGGGTGTTGGTGTAATAAATTATGCCTATTATTTAGCGAAAAATGGATTAAAGTATTCTGATGGCTCTGCTATTCCGTTAACTCATAAAACATTTGAAGCAATTCAGTATTATTTACTAAAAGCATCAAATAATTTAGCAAAAGAGATTGGGGCTTGTTCTGCATTCTCAGAAACAAAATATTCAAAAGGTATTTTACCAATTGATACATATAAAAAAGATATTGATTTAATTTGTAATGAGACGCTTCATCTTGATTGGGAAGAATTAAGAAATAATATTTTGAAATACGGATTAAGAAATAGCACACTGACTGCACTAATGCCATCAGAAACATCTTCTCAAATCAGCAATGCTACCAATGGTATTGAACCACCACGAGGACTCGTTTCTGTAAAAGCATCAAAAGATGGTATTTTAAAGCAAGTTGTTCCAGAAATAGAGTTGCTTCACGATAGGTATGAATTACTTTGGGATATGCCTAGTAATGAAGGATATCTGCATTTGGTTGGTGTCATGCAAAAATTTGTAGATCAATCAATTTCAGCAAATACAAGTTACGATCCATCAAAATTTCCTGATAATAAAGTTCCAATGAAAACATTGTTGCGCGATTTATTGACTGCTTATAAATTTGGAGTGAAAACCCTTTATTATCATAATACAAGAGATAATGCAGACGGAACCATTGGGCTTGAAAAAAACAATCAAGAACAATCTGGTTGTGATTCGGGTGGGTGCACCATCTAATATTTATTTAGCCAGACTGTTGTCTGGCTAAATAAGAGATTGTTATTTTTTATAAAAATATCAAGTGAAACAAAAAACACATTTACCTTTAAATAAAACAAAAATACATTAAAAAACATATGCATAAAAAGACACCTTTATGTGAACTATAGCATGAAATTACGTTTTAAGTTCTTCATCTGTTTTTATGTAAAACAGGAATTTCTCATATGAAATATACGATTTTTAATACAACAAAAAACAATCAATTAAAAGAACCAATGTTCTTTGGTAATCCAGTAAATGTATCGCGATTTGATCAACAGAAGCATGAGGTGTTTTCAAAACTGACCGAGAAACAGCTTTCATTTTTTTGGCGGCCTGAAGAGGTTGATATTACTCAAGATAGAATTGATTACCAGAATTTACCTGAAAATGAGAAGCACATTTTTATTTCGAATTTAAAATACCAAACCTTATTAGATTCAATACAAGGAAGAAGTCCAAATATTGCTTTCCTCCCAATCGTATCGATACCAGAGTTAGAAACATGGATCGAGACATGGTCATTCTCAGAAACAATTCATTCAAGATCTTATACCCATATCATCAGAAACATAATTAATGAACCACACTTAATTTTCGATGATATTGTTGAAAATGAACAAATCCTCAAACGAGCAAGGGATATTGCAAAATATTACGATGACTTAATTGAGTATGTAAGTATATATAATTTACATGGTGAAGGTGTGCATGTTATTTCAGGTAAAACTTATGAAGTATCCTTGCGTTTACTAAAGAAAAAACTCTATCTATGTTTAATGTGTGTAAATGCATTAGAGGCAGTTCGGTTTTATGTCAGTTTTGCATGTTCATTCGCATTTGCTGAAAGAGAGTTGTTAGAAGGGAACTCGAAGCTAATAAAACTCATATCACGCGATGAAGGGGTTCATTTGAGCGCGACACAGCATATAATTAATTTACTTAGAACAGGCAAAGATGACCCAGAAATGGTTGAAATAGCAAGTGAATGCGAAAATGAATGCTACACACTTTTTTACCATACAGCCCAACAAGAAAAAGAATGGGCTGAATATTTATTTAAAGACGGCTCAATGATTGGTTTAAACAAAGATATCCTTTGTCAATATGTAGAATATATAACTAATATTCGTATGAAAACAGTTGGTTTACAAGTTGCATTTCCTAATTCTATATATAATCCAATACCTTGGATCAATGCATGGTTGAGTTCGGATAATGTGCAGGTCGCACCACAGGAGGTTGAGATCTCATCATATCTTGTTGGTCAAATAAATTCCGATGTGAATTCAGGTGATTTAGGTGATTTTGAGCTATAAAATCAAATAATTTTAATTTTTACTTTCAGCCCGCGTTTGCGGGCTAATTTTAACCATGTGCGCCTCTCTCCTGTTGCTATTTTGCCTTTGTCTTTCATATTAATTATGCTATAATTAATGCAAGGATAGAATCACATTATTGTGAACACAATTTGTTCGGCTGTATTGTCAATTAATACATATTCTTAAATTAAAGATAGCATAAACATAAGGAAGCGAGAACTGGACTTACATAACAGTCGGGCTATCCATCCTTTTATACATAAAGGACTCTCGCAAAAAAAACATGAAAATTAAGCCATTTATTGAAACACAGCCAAAAACCAATGCATTAATTCATGAAAACCCTGTATTAAACCGGGTTTTTCAGAATAGAGGAGTACAATCTTCTGCTGAGATTGAATACTCTTTGAGTAAACTTTTATCACCAAGCCTAATGAAGGGAATGGATAAAGGAACAGATATCTTAATTAATCATATTCTTGCTGACTCAAAAATAGTTATCGTTGGCGATTATGATTGTGACGGAGCAACGGCGACGACTATTGCCGTAGAAGGCTTAAAATTAATGGGAGCGAAGAATGTTTTCTTTATGGTCCCAGATAGAGTTAAACATGGATATGGATTAACTCCTCAAATTGTCGATATTGTCAGTGAGTATGAGCCAGATCTCATAGTAACAGTTGATAATGGCATATCTTCATTTGCTGGAGCTGAAGCCATTAAAAAACTAACAAAACCTTGCCAATTATTAATCACGGATCATCACCTTGCCGCAGAAGAGGGGTTGCCCGATGCTGATGCTATTATTAATCCCAATCAACCAGGTTGTTCTTTTCCATCGAAAAACATAGCGGGTTGCGGCGTAATGTTTTACGTAATAATGGGATTAAGAGCAAAAATGAGAGAAAGAAGTGTTTTTAATAAGCTTGGAATGACTGAACCATTAATTAATAGACTATTTGATGTATTGGCATTAGGAACTGTTGCGGACGTTGTTACGCTGGATTACAACAATAGGATAATGATAAATGCAGGACTTGAATTGATCAACAAGGGAATGGCAAGACCTGGCATAAAAGCAGTTTTGGAATTAAAGGGTCGAAGAATAGGTGATATTGTGGCCATGGACATGGGGTTTGCTGCTGGACCATGTTTTAATGCAGCAGGAAGATTGGATGATATGAGGCTTGGTATTAACTGCATGCTTGAATCCAATACAATGATTGCAGAGGATTATGCAAAAAGATTGTTTGATTTAAATGAGCAGAGAAAAGAGTTGGGCTCAGAGATGGAAGAAGAGGCTCTTGAGCTATTGGATAATCTGCAAATAGAATCAACAACTTTTGGTATTTGTTTGCATGATCCAATGTGGCATGAAGGAGTTATTGGGATACTTGCATCTCGAATTAAAGAGAGATTAAGTCGACCAGTAATTATATTTACAGACACGCATCAAGCTTCTTCGGTAAGAGAAAGTATAATTGAAGCAAAAATAGAAGGCGCTTCAGCCGCTGTAATAAATGAAATGCAGGGGATACTTAATGAAATGGATATCAAGGGTTCATCTCGCTCAGTTCCTGGTGTACATCTAAAACATATTTTAGACCATATAAATAAAACGAATCCTGAAATTTTATCAAAATTTGGTGGCCACGCAATGGCCGCAGGGTTGTCATTAAAAGTTGGCCACTTTGAGAAATTTAAGTCTCTTTTTGATGAATTAGTTAGAAAAGATTTAACAGAGGATATGATCCTTGGTCGAGTCGATATAGACATAAAAGATATAGATCCAGAATTAATAAATCTTGAAACAGCAGAGCTATTAAGAAAACAAGGCCCTTGGGGGCAGAATTTTACTCAACCACTGTTTAGTCAGCAATTCATTGTCAAAAGCTATCGCATTTTAAAAGGAAAGCATTTAAAGATGGTTGTTAGCCCAATTGGTAGCGACAAAACTTTTGATGCAATTGCTTTTGGGTGTGTTGAAAATGATGAGATTCCATTTAGAGATAAGCTAGAAGCATCATTTAGCATGGATATTAATGAATGGCGGGGCAATAGAACTCTGCAATTAATGATTCATCACTTACAAGACAAAGAATTAATTTTAGAAAAAGAAATAAATTCTAAAAGCGAGGATGTTTTTTTTGAGAAAAAAGGAGCTATTAAACAGCAATCAGATGATTTATTAATAAAAACCATAGCAAATGAAAAAAAATTTGAACCAATTATTGCTCCATTTTAGAAAAAAATGACAGCCGACTTGGTAGTAGGTTGTCGTTTTTATTAATCACTAAAAACAACTTATTTAATTTATGGTTAAATATATGTTATTATAATTAAATAAATTTACTAGTATTAATCAATAAAGATAGCTCAATTATAAGGAAGCGAGAAAAGAGGTTAAAAACCTGGCTATCCAACCTTAAAACAAGGTTCTCGCAAAAAAACATGAAAAAAAAACCAGTTGTTATATTAACAGGACCTAGTTGTTCAGGAAAATCTTATTTATCTCAAGAAATAATAAGACTAGGTGGTGTTGGTGAAGCCATTAGCACAACCACTAGAGAACCAAGGGTGGGAGAAATTAATGGGCAGCATTATCATTTTATAAGTAAAGAAGAATTTAATGAAAAATTTAAGAATGGTGACTTTGTTGAAAAAATCGAATTCAGTGGAAAACTTTATGGCGTTACAGCCGGTGAGTTTGAGAAACTGTTTGCATTAGATATAGCTCCGTTGATTATTGTTGAGCCAAATGGAGCTGAAATGGTGTATAATTATTGCAAAGAAAAAAACTGGAATCCGATTTCTCTTTTTGTAAACACACCTCAAAAATTAGCTGTATCAAGATTTTATGATAGATTTATCGTTGATTCTTTAGCAGGAAAAGCAAATGATAGTTATTATGCTTCTCGCATAACAGAAGTAATAACAACAGAATCCAATTGGCGAAAGATGTTTGATTATGATCATATTATTCCTGTTTCAGACACACCAGCGGTTGCGATATCATTAGCCAATCAAATTAAAAAGGAAGTTGATTTAATAAAAGACGGTGTCGGTTCAAAATGGGAGTCAATAGGTGTAAAAAAAATAAAACAAAGCAATATTATTAATCAAAACAATAAAGACAGTATTAATAATGAAATTCTTCTGTTTTTAAAATCAGGGCAAGACTTAAAAGCAGACAAGGCTGTTTCTGTGATCATAAACATTGCTCGTTCATACCAAAAAGAAGCAGAAGCATTGGAGATTTGATATGCTAACTCATTGCGAAAAAGCGTTATTTAATGCGGTTCAAAACAATGATTTGGCTTCATTTGTTAATATTTATGAAAATAGTCAGTCGGTGAATAAATTTGCGTGTGATAAAGATGGCGTTTCCTTACTTGGGAAGGCAATAGAAAAAAACGCTGTGTCGATAGCAAGTTATTTATTTAATGATAAAGAATTAACTGCTTATATTGATAAACAAGGTAAGCCGCCTGTTGCGTATTTCGCTAGAAATTTCAATAAAGAATTAATGACACTAGCAAAACAAGCAGGATTGGATTTCAACCAAGAAATAAGTGGAAATAGGAATATATTGCATATAATAGCCAGAACAGAGGATATAGATATATTTAACATGTTAATAGAATATGGGGCAGATCCATTTAAAAAGTGTGTTTCAGGAGAAACGCCTTTTGAAACAGCTCGAAGATATTCAAATAAAAAAATAAATAACTCTGAGTTTTCATTGTGATTTTAATAAAAACAAAATTCAACAAAAATATTGATTAAAGAGAAAACGCACACAGTTTTGCATAATGTGTGCGTTTTTTGCTTATTTAGCTAAAGCTGGTTCTTTATTAGGAGATATTTCTGTTCCAAACTGCCATTCTCTTTGTTCCATAGCTGATTTTTTTCCCATGGTAAATGATGTTTTCATATACATAGTCATTTTTTCATCAGCATTAATTTCCTTTCTTATAGAGTCTGCTTCGTGAATCAATTGGGTTGTTATTTTATCTAGCTCGGGTGCTATATTTGAAACCCCCTTGCATTTTTTAAGATATCCGGAATAACAAAAATATAAAAACTGACCAATGTGGTTAATATTGGTCTTATCTCCAAATGTGTCAAATTCACGAGATATTATTTTTTTTGCGAATAACAGGGTGTCATGATTATTAATCATTTCCCGTATAACACCAAGATGTCTATTTCTCATTCCATTATAACTGTAATCAACATCATTATTTATTAACATGATATTTTTTTTAAATTCTTTTGTTGTTTTGTTTTCCGGAAAAATCCATCTCCCCGTTATTGCAATAGACTCTGCTTGTTCAAGAACCTCTGATAAATGTGATTCAAGGTTATCAATGTAGTCGCTATTTTTGTTTTCTGATACAGGGGCGTATTTTATGTAAGCTGATTCAATCATTTCAGCCAACTCTTCTCCTGTATTACCATTAAGTATTGATTTACTGCTATATTCATTTGATGCTCTATATATGAATTGCACTAGACTTAGTAAATCTGTTTTTCTTTGAAAAATTGAGATTTCTCTTGATATGACTTTTAATGCAAAATTATGCCTACTATCATCAGAAACCAGATTATCAATGCTTTTTTTATGTCTTTTTTTCAATCCATCGTAACTATAATCTATTTGTTTAGCCAATAAAAAAGACTGGTTGCTTACTAATGATGTCCCTGCAAAATGCCTCAATCCTTTCTCTACAAAAGTTTGGTTTGTTTTTTTTAGTAGAGAGTTTTTTTCTTCATTTGTTAAGCTGCTTTCATATTGTTGACCAATTTTTAAAATATCATTTTCACTTAATGCTTTTCCTGGATTATGTTTTGAAAATGGACGAATTCCCGCTGTTGATGACGTCGATGGAAAGTAAAATAATCTAGATAAATTTCCGCAGTTTTTGTCAGCATCAATTCCGCTAACCAGCGATCTAAATGCTTTTGGCCAGTTTTCGGCTAAAATTGGCTTTTCAAGCTGCAAAACCATTCTAAATTTATATGGCGTGTCTCTTGTATAGCTGTGTGTTGAGTAAATTACATACTCATAATTTTCAAAAACCTTTTCTGCTTTTTGGATCGCTCCATTTTGGTCCAAGTCAATTACAGCCATTGTAATGGCTTGTACATTTTCATCATTCCTGTATGTAGGAGTATGGTTTTTTCGTGGCTTTGATAAAATCCAATCTTCTTTTGGTTTCATTACAATTGGCATAAAACAAAGCCCGTCTTTTTGCTCTCGCTGGATGTGTTTTGTCATCATAGATACAACATCATCCCATTCTAATTCAATACAACTATTTTCAAGCTCAGCGACATTTAACCCTGATTTTTTGTTTTTTAATTCAATGAGTTCAATTTTATCAGCATTGTTTTTCCACATTTTTTTCACCAAAATACTTATTTATTACATATATAATAACTTATATTGGATTAAAAAAGCAAACAGTTAGCAGTGATATTTGTCTTTTAGGTGTTTTAATAACTATTGACAGTTTTCATACATGTGATATATTTTTAGTCAAATTATTTAAAGGGGGTTGATAGTGATTAATTTTATTTATACTTTATTTTCATTTTTGTTTGCAATATCTCTAGTCGTTGGTTTTCATGAGTTTGGTCATTATGTTACAGCTAGACTGCTTGGAATAAAGGTATTAAGGTTTTCAATTGGAATGGGGAAAGTTGTTTTTCAAAAAACCAGTAAAAAAAGCGGAATCGAATATTCCTTGTCATTGCTGCCTATTGGTGGTTATGTTGAAATGTTGGATGAGAACAGTTTAAGAAAAGACACTTGTTATACAGAGGACGAATTAAAAAAATCTTTTAATAGAGCTCCCTTGTGGAAGAGATCGCTTATTGTTATGAATGGACCTTTGTTTAATGGTGTTTTAGCCCTGATAATTTATTTTGCAATGGGGCTTAGTGGATACTCTTATTATAAACCATATGTTGGAAGAATAGCGTCGGATTCATGGGCGAAAACACAAGGTTTTAATGATGGAGATCTTATAAAAACAATTTCAGACGTTTCATTGAGAGATTGGCCGGAAACAGCTCAAGTAATTGCATCTAATATAGGTAGCAAAAATGTAGAGATTATTGTTTTAGGTAAAGATAAAACCGAAAGAAAGCTTAGTGCTGATTTTTCTCAGGTTGCTTTATCTAGACATGATACTGATTTATTTGGAAGAATAGGATTAGTCCCAGCGCATACTGATGCTGAAAACTTTATAGGTGAAGTGTTACCTCTTTCACCAGCAGAGAAGTCTGGATTAAAAAGTGGCGATCAAATTTTGGATATTGATCACATTAAAATAACAAATTTTTCTCAGATTAGACGATATATCGCTACTCACCCTGGAAAAGAAATACTAGTTACATACATTAGAAATGGAATTAGCAAGAGCGATAAGATTATTGTCTCTGGTAAAAACAAAAGTAATGATGTTGGTTTAATAGGTATTACTCCTCAGAATGTAGAGATTAAAAAAGAGTGGGTTGGTTTCGTCAATTATTCTGTAATTGATTCTTTTAAATTAGCTATTTCCCAGGTAATTTCAACAATTTCTACTACATATTTGATTTTATGGAAATTAATCACTGGCGGACTTTCTTTTACTTTGATTTCCGGGCCGATTGGTATTGCTAAGATTGCAGGGACAACAGCAATGCATGGCACAATTGCTTATTTTTCATTTATTGCATTGCTAAATGTAAATCTAATGATTATGAATCTTCTTCCTATTCCTGTTTTGGATGGAGGTCATTTAATACAATATGTTATTGAAGGCGTCTTCAATATAAAAATTTCAGAAAATTTTATTAAAAAAGCTCAAAAAACTGGTTACATACTGTTAATGACAATGATTTCTTTTGCTGTCATAATGGATCTAATTGACTTATTTTAGCTTTTAATATTTAAATTAAAGGTAGTGGCTAACAATAGTTCTCTCATAAATATTATCGCAGTGTGCGGTGCAATAATGGTTGCCACTATTATCAACAACTGAAGATAGCATTAATACATTAAGGAGTGAGAAAAAAGGCGATTGCCAGGCAATCGGCGCTATCCCTCACGGGCAGATGGGTCTGTGTATCTCGCGCAAAATCTAATGAAAGATATAATTATAGATATAGATGATGTGATTGCAAGTCTTGGTGTGGCAGCATGTAAGCTCTTAGAAAAAGAGACAGGTGTAAGCATTAAATTTGAAAGCTGTAATTCTTATGATTATTATAAAAATTATGGTCTTAATGAATCGGAGTTTTTAAATATAATAACTAGGGAAAAATTGTTTTCAAGTGTCCCATTTGAAAAAGGTGCGGTAAATGCATTAAAAAAGCTTCATAAAAATGGATACTCAATAAATTTTGTAACATCTCGTGGTTTCTGTGAGAATGCGGAGCAAATTACTGCTAACTGGCTTGAAAGTGGAAAAATAAAATTTGAAAGATTATTAATCGTTCCCAAAGGAATGACAAAATCAAGTCAATATTCAAAAATCGGAGATAAATTTGATTTTATTGTTGATGATTTTCATTTAAACTTAAGTGATGCAAAAAAAAGTGGTATTGTTAATGAGTTTATATTAATTGATAAACCATGGAATAGGCATGTCACGGAGTATGTTTTAAATGAAAATAGATTTTGTGGTTTGGAAAGTTTCGTATTTAAAAAATTAAATAAGAATTTTTTTCATGAAAGAGATATCTCTGAATTTCAGATTTAATTATAGCTGTTTTTCAAAAAACATTTTCATGGCAAGAAATGACTAATAAGTAGAGTGGTCAGGTTTTAAAATAAATTAAAATGAAAATTCTACTTCAATATAATTATAATGGGGTTTTTAAGGTAATAGGAGTGCGAAAAGGATACCCCTAAAAGCAATTATTGGACAATTGACTTTATCCGTAACAACTCTACACGTTGTATTTTCGCAAATTTTAATGAAGAAAAAAATAATTATAACACTTGTTGCTGTATCGGTTTTATCTGGGATAGGTTATTTCAATGGAACTGTTGATTTTGGTTACAAAAAAAATAGCGATAAAGACATATTAGAAAAAATAAATAAAGAATGGCCGGAAATAAAGATATATGAATTAACAAAAACAAAAATAGACTCTTTTTATGAAGTAATAACGTCTGGTGGTGTTATCTATGTTGATAAAAATGTTAAATACAAATTTGTTGGGCAGCTTTTTGATTTAGAACAAAAAACTAACTTAACAAAAATTGCAGAAATAAAACAAAAAGCAAATGAGGATATAAATAAATATATAAATAAAGAAACCAGTAAAAAAGACAATCAACCATTAAATAAACAGCAAAATGAAAAAAACGAATTGACATTATCTGATAATGAATTTAGTCAGCTCAAAGAACAATTAGAGAAAAAAATGACTTCATTTATTGATGTTTCACATGTGCAAAACGACAATATTGAAAAAGAAAAAGAAAAAGAAAAAGAAAAAGAAAAAGAAAAAGAATCAAAGGCTCATGTTGATTTAAATCAAGTAACTTCAGATGATGCATTTGTGTATTACAAAAACACTAAATTTCAAAAAATGGGATATGACAGAAATGGCAAGTCCATGTCAGAGCCAGATAAAGAAACTCAGATAAAAAAAATAATAGAGAATATAAAAATAAAAGGAGATAACTGGAGTATAAAATACGCTGCCACGATAGATGAAAGGGCGTCTATTTTTGTATTTACAGATCCTACTTGCCCATACTGTAGAAAGTTGCATGAGTCAATTCCAGAGCTCAATAAGCAAGGCATTACTGTTTATTATTTGTTTTATCCAAGAGCTCTTGCATTAGGGGCCAATGACTATCGAGCCAAGAATGTTTTAAATTCCATGAAAAGCATTTGGTGTGCAACAGATGTGAAAAAAGCAATGGATCGTGTTTATTCTGGTTTTTCATCGCATGTTGAGACTTGTGATCAACCAAGTGAAGATTTAAAAAGAGGGCAATTTCCTGGTTATGAGCACTTTATGCTAGGTCAAATATTCAATCTATCTGCGACACCGTTAGTTGTTCTTGAATCTGGTAAGACTCATTATGGGTTTTCAACAACTAGTGAGTTAGTTAATAAAATATTAAAAAATAGATAAAATGCAATAAAAAGCCTACTACTGTAGGCTTCTTTGTTACATTGATGGCCAAAGATTACCGCCACCACTTTCTTTATTTATTCTTTTTATGATTTTATCATGGTTTTCTTTGTCCTGTTCATCTGGCAGAATAACTGGGAGAGATAAAACTCCTGCCAAACTAACTGGCTGAAAATTTATTTTCGTTCTTATTTGAGGAGCTATTTTATTTTTTGCATTATTAAACTCTAGCGAATTTTGATTCTGAGTCATAAGAAGATAAACTTCAGACAAAATTTCAGAGTCTAGCAAGGCTCCATGCTGAGTTCGATGTGAATTATCGACCCCCATTCTTCTACAAAGTGCGTCTAGGTTATTTCGCTTTCCTGGATAAAGTTTATTTGCATATTTTAATGTATCAAATACTTTACAAACGGATGATAACTTAGGCATCTGAATTCTATTTAATTCATAATCTAAAAAGCCCATGTCAAAAGGCGCATTATGAATTACTAATTCAGCACCCTTTGCAAATTCAAAAAAACGACTGGCAATATCTTTAAATTTTTGTCCTTTTCCTGCTGCTATCAAATCTTCTCTTGTCCATCCATGAACAGCAAATGCCTCATCAGGAACTTCTCTTTCTGGGTCAACATATTCATGAAAAACTCTGCCGGTTGGTTTTCTATTAATAAATTCAACAACACCGATTTCTATAATTTTATCACCAGTTTCGGCTGAAAATCCAGTTGTTTCAGTATCCAAGAATAGTATTCTATTTTCATTATTACCTTCGCTCATTTTCAATCCTTTTATCTTTTTTGTTTTTATAATTATAACATGTTCTATCAAATAAAAAACATTTTAAGATAATTTGTCTTCGTGCCTCATGTATATAAAAACTCATTATTTTCCATATTTAATTTTGTAATATATTGATAAATAAGGTTTAATTTTCTTTACGATCGACTAAAAAAATACTTCACCACAATTCACTTCAATCGCTGATGTTATGTTTGCTAAATCTTCCCGAAGTGGTTGTTTAAAAGTATCCCTTGAGACGCTCTCAACTGGCTTTATATTTTCAAATCTAGATTGACACCCAATGAATTGCAACCTAACTGTGCCCAGCGAACCATTTCTGTGTTTGCCAATGATTAATTCAGACAACCCTTTCTCTGTAGTATCTGGATTATATACTTCATCCCTATATACAAATAAAATTAAATCAGCATCTTGTTCGATTGCACCAGATTCCCTTAAATCAGAATTTATTGGTCTTTTATTAACACGCTGTTCCAAACTTCGATTTAACTGAGATAAAACAATAATTGGAATTTTCAATTCTTTTGCCAATGATTTTAAACCACGAGAGATTTCTGAAATAATAATTGTTCTATTGTCACTATTGCTGCTATTTGAATCGCCATTCATTAATTGCAAGTAATCAATCATAATTGCAGTTAGATTCTTTTTTCTATGTTCTCTAATGGCTCTTGCTCTTAATTTTGACAAAGTAAGGCCAGCCTCATCATCAATAATTAAGTCAAAATTACTTAGTTCTACTACAGCGCGAGATAAGTTGGCCTGCTCAAGAGGGGTTAGATTACCCTTTTTTAGGTTATTTACATCAATTCTTCCTATTGATGCCACAGATCTTTGTAATAAATCTTCTGCTGGCATTTCCATCGAAAAAACCATTGCCCTTCCGCCAGCCCTGCATATGTTTTCTATGATATTCATAGCACTAGCTGTTTTACCCATACTAGGTCTTGCGGCAAGAATAATGAGATCGGCTGGTTGAAAGCCAGACGTAATTTCATCTAAATCCGAAAAACCAGAAGCAGTACCAGTAATACCGGTGTCTGATAGCGCTCGCTCTTTTAATTTCTGGAGATAGCCCTTCATCATGCCTTTATAGGTAACACTGGTTTCTTTATTGCCTACGGCTTTATCTAGAATTTTACTTGCTTGATTTTGCGTTAAACGAATGATTTCATCAACAGGTGCATTCCTATTGCTCTCAATAAATTGAGTTACTTCATTACAATTAGCTAGAACATTTCTTTTAACACTAAACTCCTGGATAATTTTGATATGGTCATCAAAATTATCTCCAGATGGAGACCTAGATAGGGTTTCTATATACGACTGCTCTATTAATCCGGAAGACTGAGTTGCAAGTGTTATTGGGTCAATTCCCATTCCCTTTTTTTTCAAAGAAATCATGGAGTTATATATTTCACCATGATCTGCTCGAATAAAATCCTGTGGTGTTATGAGAGCAATAGCATCATCTAACTTATAAGAATTTAATAGTAGTTCACCTAATACTGATTGTTCAGCTGAAATTGAATATAAAGACATAAATTTAACTAAATTATCCCATTGCTAAAAAGTAAATGGATTATAACTGCATTAATTAATTTGTCAAAAACTATATAAGATATTTTCATCTATGGTTGATGGATGATTTGAATGCAAGTATAATAAAGTATAAATTATTTAATTGAGATTTGATTCTACATGACAACACCTTCATTTGTACACTTAGCGCTTCACACTGAATTTTCACTACATGATTCATTGATCCGGGTGAAACCCTTAATGGGCGTAATTAAAGAAAAAGGAATGTATGCCGTTGGCGTATCTGATTCAACCAATATGTTTGCAGCCATTAAATTTTATACTGCTGCAATGTCAAAAGGAATCAAGCCAATCATATCATCAGAAGTCATGATCGGTGGAATCGATGGAATAGGGCAGCTAACATTAATTTGTCAAAATGATGATGGATACAAGAATCTTACACAACTTATCAGTCGCTGTTACGAAGAAGGAAGAAGCAATAATGATGTTCTTCCAATGATGGGTACGTCTTGGATGGAAGGAAAAACCGATGGACTAATTGTTTTATCTGGAGGGAGAAATGGACTCATTGGGAAGGCATTGTTATCTGCAAATTTTGCAAAAGCCGATGAGCTGGTTAACAACTTAAAAATAATGTTTCCAAATCGCGCCTACATAGAATTGCAACGAACAGGACACCCAGATGACGACCGCTATGTCACAAGAGCTTGTGAGTTAGCTATTAAGCACAATATTCCCGTTGTTGCTACAAATGCTGTTAGGTTTATTTCTCCAGAAGATTTTAAAACACATGAAATTCGTGCGGCCATTGCTGAAAAAATGACAATTGATGAATATAGAAACACTCGTAATTTCTTATATACACCCGAGCAGTATCTTAAAACACCAGAAGAAATGATGGAACTTTTTTCTGACATCCCGTCTGCAATTTCAAATACTGTCGCAATAGCGCAACGTTGTAATGTTGACATCTTGCTTGGCAAAAATTTCCTTCCTCAATTTCCAGTTCCTCAAGGAATGACGGAGGCATCATTTCTCGAATCTGCATCACTTAGCGGTCTTGAAGAAAGATTGGATTTTCTTTACGGCTTAAACAACCCGGATATTAAAAATATACGAAAAGCATATGACGAAAGACTTGCGTTTGAACTTAATGTAATCAATCAAATGGGATTTCCAGGATACTTCTTGATTGTATCTGACTTTATTCAATGGAGTAAAGATAATTACATACCCGTGGGTCCAGGTCGCGGATCTGGAGCCGGATCTCTTGTTGCCTATGCACTTAAAATAACAGACCTTGACCCATTGAAATATGATCTATTGTTTGAACGTTTCTTGAACCCAGAACGAGTATCCATGCCTGACTTTGATGTTGATTTTTGCATGGACAGGAGAGAAGAAGTCATTAAATACGTTGCTGATAAATATGGACATAAATCTGTTTCTCAAATAGTGACGTTCGGTACAATGGCAGCAAAAATGGTAGTAAGAGATGTTGCAAGAGCACTTGGTTATCCATATATGGTTGGTGACAAAATCTCAAGAATGATCCCTCATAAGCCAGGCACAAAACTACAAGAGGCACTTGAAGAAAACACTGATTTTAAAATGGCTTATGAAAATGATCCTGAGGTAAGAGAAGTATTAGACCACTCATTAAAGCTAGAAGGACTCACGAGGCAGACCGGGAAACATGCGGGTGGTGTAATTATTTCCCCAACCGTATTAACAGATTATACACCTACATACAGTGAAGCTGATGGAAGTAGCTTTGTAAGCCAATTTGATAAGAATGACGTAGAGCTAGCTGGATTAGTTAAATTCGACTTTTTAGGATTAAGAACACTAACTATTGTCGATTGGGCAATTAATGCAATTAATGCAAAAAAACTTAAAAAAGGTGAAAAACCAATTAATATTTTAAGTATCCCAATGGATGATGAAAAAGTATTTAAACTACTTCAAAATGCAGATACCACTGCTGTGTTTCAAGTGGAATCAAATGGGATGAAGGACTTATTAAAAAGACTAAAGCCAGACTGTTTTGAAGATTTAATTGCACTTGTGGCATTATATAGACCTGGTCCATTAGAATCAGGCATGGTGGATAACTTTATAAACAGAAAACATGGACGAGAGGAACTTGCTTTCCCTGATGTAAATTACCAGCATGAATCACTAAGAGGAATATTAGAACCTACATATGGAATTATTTTATATCAAGAACAAGTAATGCAAATAGGTCAAATATTGGCAGGATACTCACTTGGTGGAGCAGACATGCTGCGTAGAGCAATGGGTAAAAAGAAACCTGAAGAAATGGCAAAACAACGTAGTATATTTAAAGATGGGGCAATAAAAAACGGAGTTGATGGCGATTTGGCCATGAAAATATTTGACCTTGTTGAGAAATTTGCTGGATATGGGTTTAATAAATCACATAGCGCGGCTTATGCATTAATTTCATATCAAACCGCATGGTTAAAAGTTCATTACCCTGCTGAATTTATGGCCGCAGTTCTATCCTCTGATATGGATAACACTGAAAAAGTGGTTGTTTATATAGATGAATGCAGAAAAATGGGACTGGAAATAGCTCCTCCTAGGCTAAATGATTCAGAAAAACAATTTGTTGCATCAGATAAAGGAGAGGTTATTTATGGATTGAAAGCAGTTAAAGGATTAGGTGGTAGTGCAATTGATGAAATATTAGAAGAGCGAAATAAAAATGGTAAGTTTGAGAGCCTTTATGATTTTTGCATGAGGTGCAATCCAAACAAAAGAATGCTTGAGGCTGGTATTTATGCAGGTGTATTAGATGGAATGGGGCCACATAGAGCTGCATTAATGGAATCTTATGCTTCTGCTCAATTAATAGGTAAGCAGGCAAAAAAATTAGCAGAACTTCCTCAACACGATTTATTTGGTTCAGTAACAGAAGATGAAAATATTATAAGATTTAAAGAAACACCTGAGTGGCCAGAAAAACAAAGATTAATGGGAGAAAGAAAAACACTTGGACTATATCTCACTGGACATCCAATAGATGAAAACGAAGAAGAGCTAAAGGGTATTATTGATGGAAAATTAGCAGAACTTACCGAAACAACGGTTGAGGGAGAGATTGAGGACGAAGAAAAGGAAAAAGAAAAAAAACCATTCCAAGCTAAACCGGTTGTTGTAGCTGGATTAATAATGGACATCAATGTTAAATTTGGAAAAAATGGACATTCTGCGTTTTTAGTAATTGATGATAAAAGTCGGCAAATTGATGTGGCGGTTTTCAATAAAACATACAATGAATGTCAGCATTTAATTCAACAAGATACAACTATTATTATTGAAGGTAGATTGCAACAAGATAGACAAAGCGGACGGCACAAAATAATTGCTTACTCAATAAAAACACTCGATATGGTAAGGGAACAAAAAGCATCTCATATAATGTTAGATTTAAATCCAACCAATATGAGTGTAGAGAAAACAGAAATGCTAAAGGCACTTATTGCACGTCATCCAGAAGGAGGATGCGCAATAAGAATTAATTATACAAACGGTGCTGTGAAAAAAGAAATGCCTGCTGGTTCAAAGGAACTGAAGCTAACTGATCAATTGGTGTTTGAACTTGATGCTATTTTTGGGAAAGGAACTGCTAAAATAATATATAAAACACATGGCGCTAACTCAGGAAAAAACAAAAAACAAGAAAACGAAGAAAATACTGCACAAATGAAAGAGGAAGGAGAGAAAACCAGGGAAAGCAGACATATGCGAATTTCTCAATTACTTGAGAATGCAAGGTTATCAATGTGTTAGATAAACAGCCCCGGTGGGGCTGTTGTTTTTACATTAAATAGAACCATCAAGGATATAATCCATTATTTTATCTTTTATTTTATAATTAAATCCCGTGCTTAATCCATGCTCCTTCATCATGAATCGCTTAAAAACATTTCTTGCAATTCGTTGACAATATTTATTTATTTTTTCTTGTTTTTGTTCGGATATATCATTTGAAATAGGGACTGACATCAACAATACAGTGATTGCACCATAATTATCATCGAATGGGGCGTTAAAGCATTTTTCAATCCAATTTCTTTCTGTTTTATTTATTCCATTAACTGAAATAATTCCATATATTTTCAAATACGGATATGGCAACAACTCTCCTTTTTCATCTTGCTCTGTTTTTATTGGTAAGTAATCCATTTCCTTTATTACATGATCTGCCAAGCAAGCATCTTCTCTTTCGTTATTAATGGAGTTAGTCTCTGTTTCCTCATCAACCTCTGCATAAAGCTTAACAATCATGTTTTCTATACACTCCCTTGATGGAAGAAATGCATTCGTTTGTATTTCTTTTAACCATCTATATAGTTTAATTAAACAAATGATGTCTTTATTCTTCTAGGAAAAGATTTCGTTTAATTTATATGTATTATAATA
>Ga0183099_1000880_pt1 | contig 19124 bp, 17 predicted proteins | sample Biomet1_FD_127788 | JGI IMG/M metagenome (GOLD analysis project Ga0183099, IMG submission 127788) | Microbial communities from bioreactor (seeded with anoxic lake sediment) at LBNL, California, USA - Biofuel metagenome 1 | ecosystem: Engineered > Bioreactor > Anaerobic > Unclassified ... | reverse complement strand
GAATCACTTGGCTTTTGGCATAGGTTTGACCCCCCTTGGCGCCCATCATGATTACCCACAAAAACGCGCACAACTCCTGGCCAAGGTCCAGCTGATCGATGCCGAGCTGGCCCCGGACATCCTGGCGGTGCTGTTTGATGACATGCCCAGCGACACACCCGAGCTGGCCCGTCTACAACTCACCATCGCCCATGATATTGCCGCCCACACCCGCGCCAAACGCCTGATTTTTTGTCCGAGTTTTTATAGCACGGACCCCATCCTGGAAAAGGTATTCGGTGCCATGCCGGCAAACTACTGGCCGGAGCTGGGATCTGGACTGGACGCCCATTTTGATCTGTTCTGGACCGGCCCCAAGGTGTGTTCAACCCATTATCCGCTGGATCATCTCTCCTGGGTGGCTGACACCCTCAAACGCAAACCCTTTCTTTGGGATAACTATCCGGTCAACGACGGCAAGAAAGCCTCCAACTTTCTTTATTTGCGGCCCTTCGAGAATCGTCCAGCCCAGTTGCAACACTATCTGGCAGGACATGCGGTAAATCCGATGAAACAACCGGTATTGAGCAGGTTGCCATTGGCCTCTTTACCCTTGAGTTATCAGTTGGTGGATGGTTACCATCCCGACGCACTCTGGATGCAGATCGCAGGCGAGGAATTAGGCGCCGAATTAGCCCGGCAACTGACCATCGATCTACCAGCCTTCTGTCAGCTGGGCCTGGAACAGCTTGGCGAGAACGACAAACAACAGCTGCGTCAGCGCTATCAGCCCTATCGCAGCCATCCGGCGGTGATCGAACTGCTGGACTGGCTGGATGGCCGCTATCAGTTTGATCCCGCCTGCCTGACCGACTGATATGCGATGATGACTCCGGCAGTATCCAAGCGCATGCCATACCTCAGTGACTCGTCACTCGAGTCGTTTCATCTTCAGAATTAGGAGTTTTTATGCCTTCGTCCAACGCCCGTTGGCTGGACAGATCCACGCTCTTGGCGCTGTTAACCATACTACTGTGGTCATCATTAGCGGCACTGACATCGCGGATCACCTCGGTGACACCGCTGGTCTTGGTCGGCCTGGTGTTGTTGTTTTGCGGGTTGGGTGCCATTCCGTTCTGGCGGCAATGGCGAGCCCCGCTTGTCACCTGGTTGGCCACCATCATCGCTTTTCTCGGCTATCACCTGCTATTGTTCAGTGCCTTCCGCCATGCCCCGGTACTGGAAGCCAATCTGATCAATTATCTCTGGCCACTGATGATCATCCTGTTCACGCCACTGTTGCTACCTCAGCACCCGTTGCAACGCCAGCATGTCATGGCTGGCCTGCTGGGTTTGTGTGGCAGTCTGCTGGTGATGACCGATGGCTCCTTGCATCTGCAACAGCTCTATATCCCTGGCTATTTGCTCGCTCTCGCCGCCGCGATCACTTGGGGATTTTACTCGGTGCTCTCACGCCGCCTTCCTGCGGCGCCAGCACCTGTCATCGGTGCCTGCTGCCTGATCTCGGGCTTGCTCGCACTGGTGATCTCCCATTTCAGCGAGGGCGCCCTGCCGTGGCGGCAGATCCCCAGTCATGACTGGTGGTTGATCATTGGCTTGGCCATAGGCCCGATGGGAACAGCTTTCATCACCTGGTATCTGGCATTACGGGACGGAGATCCCCGTCGCATTGGTGCCCTTGCCTACCTCACTCCGCTGCTCAGCACCTTGTTGCTGGTGTTGATCAACGGCGAAAGCCTGCAGCTACGCCATGTGATTGCCGGGGGGCTGATCATCGGCGGAGCCAGTCTGGGGCTGCAAGGCGCAAGGACCAAGCGATCCCGCCGCAGCGCCTCCTCATAAGGTTGAGTCGTAACGCAGTCGGCTTAGCGGGCTCTCCATTCGAATACTCATGTCTGCATGTGGCGTGCTGTAACAATCATGATATTCTCGGCCGATACCACGATGGGCTGGGATAACAGCCCAGTAGGCAATTTATTATGTTGCGACGAGAGGAAATAACCATGCGCATTCTTCACACCATGCTTCGTGTCGGTGATCTACCCCGTTCACTGGATTTTTATACCCGGATCCTGGGGATGAAATTGCTGCGGCAAAGTGAAAACACCGAATATAAGTACACGTTGGCGTTCGTAGGTTATGGCGATGAAAAAGATGAAGCCGTGATCGAGTTGACCTACAACTGGGGCGTCAGCGAGTACGAGCTGGGAAATGCTTATGGGCACATCGCCCTGGAGACTGAAGATATCTATGCCACCTGTGATGCTATTCGCGCCGCAGGCGGCACCATCACCCGCGAACCCGGGCCGGTGCAAGGCGGAACCACGGAGATTGCATTTGTGGTCGACCCCGATGGTTACAAGATTGAACTGATCAACAAGAAGTTTGCCGGACAGGGTCTGGGGAACTAGTTAGCTGCCAACAACATAGCCCGCTCTGTCGTGACGGGTTCGCAACTCGTCATGGCATCGGTAGCAGAATGAAATCAGCAGCCAGTTGCGGCTGCTGATGCACGACAAGGAGAGAGACGATGATAGTTTTGTTGATCATTCTGGCCACCCTGCTGGGTTTACTGATGTGGCTGGCCCAGATCTATAACCATCTGGTCGCCCTTAAAGGCCAATATGCCAACAGTTTTGCCCAGATCGAGGTGCAACTCCGTCGTCGCTACGATCTGATCCCCAATCTGGTGGAGACAGTCCGCGGTTACCTGCAACATGAAAATCAGACCCTACAGGCCATTACCGAGGCACGTAATGCGGCTCATGCACTGTTGAAGGTTGCCAGCCAGAATCCGGGCAAAGATCAGGCCATGACCCAGCTGGGTCAGGCAGAAACCCTGTTGACCCAGGCGTTAGGCAACTTGAACATCCAAATCGAGGCTTATCCGGAACTCAAAGCCAATGCGCAGATCGCCCAGTTGTTTGAGGAGCTGACAGCGACCGAAAATCGGGTCGCATTCGCCCGCCAGGCATTCAATGACGGCGTCACCGCATACAATATTTACCGTAGACAGTTCCCTGCATTACTGTTTGCAGCGCGCGTAGGTCACGGTGTCGATGCCTCTTTACTGGAAATTGCGGAACCCGAGTTATACCACCAGCCCCCTCGGATCAATCTGACTTCGGCCAGCTGAGTACCTGCACCCCACTAGCCGACCGGGAGTCGCAGTATGGATTTTTACCAGCAACAGCAGACCGCCCGTCGCAGCAGTCGATTGCTGATCCTGCTTTATCTGGCTGGAGTTGTTGCACTCGGCATTCTTTCCAGTCTCTGGTTAAGCCTGCTGCTGATCCCCTTAAAATTACTGTTTGCCGCACCCACCAGTGACCTATTCAGTCTGCCGCATTTTTTGTTTCTGAGCGGGTTGATCATGCTGCTGTGTCTGATCATCAGCTACGCCCGTTATCATTCGCTCAAACGCGGTGGCTGGCATGTAGCTAAGGCATTGGGCGCCAGCCGACTGGCACTCACAGCAAACAGCCTCAAGGATCAACAATTCCGTAACGTCGTCGAAGAGATGGCCCTGGCATCCGGATTACCCGTTCCTGCCTTGTTTGTGCAGGAGCAAGAGCAAAGCATCAATAGCTTTGCCGCCGGCATGGGGATCCAGGATGCGGTCATCGTGGTGACGCGGGGAGCACTGGAAGCCCTGGATCGGGATGAATTGCAGGCCATGGTTGCCCATGAATTCAGCCACATCCGCCATGGCGATATTCGCCTGAACCTACAGTTGGCCGCCGCCATGACCGGCTTACTCGTGATTGCCGAACTAGCAGAGCAGCTTGATCGTCCGATACAGCACCAAACTTCCGATCAATTCTGGCCCGAAAAAACCCATCGGCACGCCAACCCACTCCATTCCGGCTGTTATCTGATTGGGTATGGGGGCGTCTTCTTCAGTGAACTCATCAAGGCCGCCGTCAACCGGCAACGCGAAACCCTGGCGGATGCTGCCGCAGTCCAATTTACCCGCAACCCCCGCGCCCTGGCCTCTGCCCTGAAGAAGGTCGCGGGGCATCCCTATGCCTCACTGATCTTTCATCCCGCCAGCCGCAGCTTCAGCCATCTGTTTTTTGCCCAAGGCCTGGACAGTACCTTCGCCGGCGCGTTAGCGACACATCCCCCCCTTGCCGAGCGGATCCGCGCCTTGGAGCCGGACTGGAATGGTCAATACATTCGGAATTTGCTACCGATGCAACCGAGTGACTATCGGGAGCTGGCCGATACTCCGGTACAGCAACGTCGTGGATCCGCAATCGATGGCTCGCCATCATCCAGGATACTGGCCGCGCCACCTGCCGCCATGACACTGGATCTGGATGCACCGCAGGAGTGGTTACCTCAGATCCCCGCACCACTCATTACCGCAGCCCACCAGTTACAGGAGGCTCAGTCGGTACTCTACTCACTGCTGATCAGCTCCGATCTGGTGATCCGGCATCGGCAGTTTTCGCTGTTGCCCAATCCTCGGGAGGTGGAAGCATTAACCTGTTATCCACTATCCGCCCCCTTGCGTCTGGGTTTGGTGGAGTTGTGCCTGCCAACCCTGCAGCGACTCGATAGCCAGCAATACGCAATGTTTACAGATCGCCTCCACCAGTTAATTCACGCCGACGGAGAGGAAAACCTATTTGAATGGTTGCTGAGCCGTTTGATCGACCACCAGTTAGCACCCTGTTTTTCGCGCATCGCACCATCGAACAGCATGGTGAGAAATATCGAGCAGCTTGGTGCCGAGATCCAACAAATGGCCAGTTGGATGGCCCATCACTGCACCAACACGCCTGCGGCGGCGGAAGCATTTTTTACCGCGCTGAGCGCACAGCTGCCATTGCCACTGAGTCGGGAAACCACGGTGGATCTCGACGCCATCGGAAACGCACTGAGCCGACTCCAACAGGCAGCACCACGCATCAAATTACAGTTTATCCATGCCCTCTCCGATGCCATGGCCTGGGATGGCAAGGTTTCTGACGTTGAATTTACCCTGTTTCGGGTTTTGGCTTTGTGTCTGGACTGTCCAGTGCCACCACCCCAGCCAGGACAAGGAGCGGCGATACCGCCGCATTGATCCGCTATTTTGTTGAAAACGTTAACAACCCCTCGCTTTCGCTGCAGTTGAGTCTGTGTCACTTCAGCGAGTGTTGGTATAATCCGCCCAGACCAGCGACAGGAGACCCACTCGATGGAGTTTAAAGAGATGGCAGCAGCCCAACAGGCTGCCAAACAGGGCAACGCCGATGCCCAATATAGCCTGGGTGAATGTTATGCCCTGGGTCAGGAAGTTCTGCAGAACGACCTAATGGCCGCGCACTGGTATCGACTCGCCGCCCATCAGGGCCATCCGGTAGCCTTGGTCAAACTCGCCTCGCTTTATGAGCAGGGTAAAGGCGTGAGTCAGGATCAACAGCAAGCTCTGGAGTGCTATCGCATAGCTGCCGAACGCGGCCATCCGGAAGCAGCCTATCAGTTGGCCCTGCGGTTCGACACCGGACGCGGCGTAACCCAGGATGCCGCCGAAAGTGCCCGCTGGTATCAAAAAGCGGCAGAATTGGAACATGCCGATGCGGCCTACACGCTGGCACTCATGTATGACATGGGACGGGGTGTGGCTCAGGATTACAAAGCGGCCCTGAAGTGGTACAAAAAGTCGGCCGAACTGGATCACCCTGAAGCGCCTTACAACATTGGGCTCATGTATTACAACGGCCAAGGCGTGGCGCAGGACAACAAGCAAGCCCTGTTCTGGTATCGACAAGCCGCGGAAAAATCCCATATCGAGGCCCAGTTTCTACTCTCGGCCATGTATGCCTTGGGGCAAGGAGTCCCTCAGGATGATATGCAGGCGTATGTCTGGGGCTCGCTGGCTGCCGTTGGCTTCCCGGACGCCGCCAAGATCCGTGATAACGCCGCCACCCGACTGGATACCGCCTCGCTGAACAAAGCCAAGGTGTTAGCCGCTTCGTATGCGGAGCAATATCAAGTCAGTTAACATCTGCACCCGCAAGCCACCAATAAAAAGCCCTGTTTTCTAAACAGGGCTTTTTTGATCGAGCATTGGGGAGTGTCCGTATCAAGCGCCGCTGTTAGCACCAGACGCCGGAGCCGAGGTGATGGCCGGTTTTTTCGCCGTCTGCGGCTTAGCCTTGGTACCCGCTTCCGTGGCTCCAGTGGCCGCAGCAGGTTGGATCATGGACTCATCCGCCTTCGGCGCCATCGCTTCTTTATCGGTTGCCGGTGCAGACGCCTCACCCGTGTACATGTCACCACCCACTTCCTGGCCGCGAGTTTCATAATTCGGCAGGAAGCGGGACATGGAAATGATGACCCGGCGATTCAATGACCTGCCGGTCTCCGTTTCATTGCTGGCGACATGTTGCTTCTCACCATGGCCTTCCACTTCGATCCGTGCCGGATCAATCCCCAAACTGGCAAAATAGTTCTTGATGGTCTTGGCGCGTTTTTCGGAGAGTTTCAAGTTTGGCCAACGCCCACCATAGCTGTCGGTATAAGCGTTAATCACCAGCATATCGATCGACGGATCCGCTTTCAGGTATTCGCCAATCATCTCCAAACGCCGCTGGGAATAGGGGGTCAACCGATCACTGTTCTTCTCGTAATTCAGCGCGGTAAACGCAATATCGGCAAAGGTATAGGGCAACAAACTCTGCAGGCACATCAGGAAGGATTGATAACGGGCATAAAAGCCAACCGCCGATACCGATACTTGTACCGGTTCACCTCTATGGTACCAATCACGGAACACAAAAGCTGGGAAACGTCCCTGCTCCAGTTCGCCGACCATGGTCCAGGCGGTTTGCCCCTCGACCAGACCGTCAAACTGTTTGTAGAAACGGATGGTCCCCATACCGGTTTCGGCAACACCGGGACGCCAGCGTGGGGGCAGCGAGCGCAGGGTCACGGTTTGCACCCGGGCATTGGGGCGCAATGGCCGCAGCTCGAAGTCCAGGTTGATATTCTTACCAGCCCTGCTGACGAAAGAACCGCTACCGTAACCGGGAATAAAATGCTCGAGACGGCATTCCAGTGCGCTATCACCGGTCAATCGCCAACTGGACTGATCCAGACTGGCGCCATATTCCAGCACCGCAGCCTGGCTGACTGCAGTCAGCACACCTAGCAAGCCAAACAGATATCTGTACTTCACGGCCGTCTCCTCTTCCTGTACCTCCCCTCTATCGGCCTGAAAAGCTATTACTTTAGAGGAATTGCCACGAAGTCGGAGCTCGCTGCAGGCATGGGCTTTCAAGGGCACTTCTGCCATAATACGCCGTCTTTATACCCAGATAAGACTCAAGAAAGCCTCTTAAAAGAAAATAACCTGCGGGAAAGGAGAAACCCCATGCGCAAACGTATCATCCAGATAGAAGAGCGACCTTCTTTACTGGAAAGTATTCCCCTGAGTTTTCAGCATCTATTCGCCATGTTCGGTGCCTCGGTGCTGGTACCCATGCTGTTCAAGGTCGATGTGGGTACCGTCTTGTTATTCAACGGTATCGGCACCCTGATTTACCTGTTTCTCTGTCAAGGCAAGGTACCGGCTTACCTGGGCTCCAGTTTCGCGTTTCTCTCCCCAGTTTTTGCCGTGATGGCCAGTTACAACTATGAAACCGCATTGGGCGGCTTTATTGCCTCCGGTCTGTTGTTCATGGCTGTCGCCAGCCTGATCAAGCTGTTCGGCTACCAGTGGATCAACGTCATTTTTCCACCAGCCGCCATGGGGGCCATCGTTGCCATCATAGGTCTGGAGCTGGCGCCTGTGGCCGCAGACATGGCCGGTTTGACCGCCAAGACCCTGGATCCGAAAGTAGTCGGAGTGGCCATGCTGACCTTCGCCGTCGTAGTGTTTGGCTCTGTGCTGTTCCGCGGCTTTCTGGCCGTGATCCCAATCCTGATTGCCATCATCGTCGGCTATGCAGCCGCCTGGTTGCTAGGCCTGGTTGATTTTACCAATGTGGCGCAGGCATCCGTGTTCCAGATGCCAACCTTCTACTCTCCGACCTTCGAGCTGGCCGCCATCATCACCATATTGCCGGCAGCCTTCGTGGTGATTGCCGAGCATATCGGTCATTTCATCGTGACGGAGAAGATCGTCGACCGCCCGCTGATGAAAGACCCAGGAATGCATCGTTCCTTGATGGGCGACGGTATCTCCACCACCCTGTCCGGCTTTTTCGGCTCCGTCCCTACCACCACCTACGGTGAAAACATTGGCGTGATGGCCATTACCCGGGTCTACAGTGTCTGGGTTATCGGTGGCGCCGCTGTGATTTCTATTCTGTTAGCGTTTTTTGGTCAATTCACGGCGCTCATCCGTACCATCCCGGTTCCGGTCATGGGCGGTGTGTCCCTGCTGTTATTCGGGGTGATTGCCGCTTCCGGTATCCGTATGCTGGTCGAATCCAAGGTTGATTACAGCAAACCGAAGAATTTGATCCTGACCTCCATTGTGCTGATCATCGGCCTGTCCGGTGCCCACTTGGATATCGGCAGTGTCAGCCTCAAGGGGATGGCATTGGCAACCTTGCTGTCTATTGCCGTCAGCCTGCTGTTTGAATTGTTCGAACGTCTGGGCTGGATGAGTACCTACGATATCATGGAGCCTTAACGGGCTCCGTTTCTTCACACCCTGTTCTAGTGATCGAGTTTTGGATGAGTGAAAAAATCCCGTTGCACCCGTTAAAAGCCCGCTTTCGCGGCTACTTCCCTGTCGTCATCGATGTTGAAACGGCTGGTTTCAACGCCAAAGGTGATGCGCTGCTGGAAATCGCCGCCTGCACCCTGACCATGGATGACGATGGATGGATGCATATCGATGAGACCTTCCATTTTCATGTCGAACCCTTCGAGGGTGCGAACATCGAGAAGGCCGCTATTGAGTTCAACGGGATAGATCCGTTTAATCCCCTGCGCGGTGCGGTCTCTGAAAAAGACGCGCTGGGCGCCATCTTCAAGGGTCTACGAAAAGGACTCAAGGAAACGGATTGTCATCGGGCCATCGTCGTGGCGCACAACGCCGCATTTGACCATGGCTTCCTGATGGCGGCCGCTGAGCGTGCGGGATTAAAGCGCAATCCATTCCACCCGTTTGCCACGTTCGACACCGCCACCTTGGCAGGTCTGGCACTGGGTCAAACCGTGCTGGCCAAGGCGTGTATGGCGGCAGGAATTGCCTTCAATAACAAGGAGGCCCATTCCGCGCTGTATGATACCCAACGCACAGCCGAGCTGTTTTGTCACATCGTCAATCGCTGGAAGTCTCTTGGTGGCTGGCCACCCGCTAGTGAAGAGTAAATAAGTCAGCCCCACACGTGGGGCTGTTTTTTTCCTGACGCAGCCGGATCCACTAGCATCAAACCGTACTACTGGATCTTCCCCTCGACATTTGGATTTTAATCCGCAAAATATTCCGCTCTTTTAGTCCCTTGAGATAAGAATCGATGAACCCGGTTGTTGTTGCTGTATCCCTCATGCTGCTGCTGAGCCTGTTGCGGATCAATGTCGTTGTATCACTGGCGGTCAGTGCCCTGGTGGGTGGTCTGGTCGGTGGCCTGAGCCTGATGGAAACCCTGAAGGCATTCACCGATGGTCTGGGTGGCGGTGCCACCATTGCCCTCTCCTACGCCATGCTCGGAGCCTTTGCCGTGGCGATTTCCCGCTCGGGGATCACCGATCTGCTGGCCCACAAGGTCATTGCACAACTGGGTAAAAAAGCGACACCTAGCCATCTGGTCTGGGTCAAGAGCCTGCTCTTAGCGGCCTTACTGGCAGTCAGTATTGCCTCACAGAATCTGATCCCGGTGCATATTGCCTTTATTCCGATCCTGATCCCGCCTCTGCTGCATGTGATGGCGCAAATGCGTCTGGATCGCCGGTTAGTCGCTTGTGTCATCACCTTCGGCCTCACAGCGACCTACATGATTTTGCCGGTCGGATTTGGCGGCATCTTTCTCAACGACATACTGGCGCAAAATCTGATCCGCAGCGGTGTGGCCGTGAGCGGACCGCAACTTCCGCTGGCGATGGCCATCCCGGTCCTGGGTATGGTCCTGGGTCTGGGATGTGCCTTTTTTAGTTACCGGAAACCCCGTGACTATGCGCTGGAGCCTATTCTGGCTATCGAGCCGGAAACAGTGACCTTTACCCCCCATCATCTGTGGGTGGCGGTGGTGGCGATTCTCGCGGCTCTCGGTCTGCAGTTGTATACCGACTCGATCATTGTGGGCGCGCTGGTCGGTCTCCTTATTTTCACGATCGGCGGCGTGATCAAATTCCACGAGAGCCAGGATGCTTTCACCCAAGGGGTGAAAATGATGTCGCTGATTGGTTTTATCATGATCAGCGCCTCCGGCTTCTCGGCGGTGATGAATGCGACACAAGGGGTTGAAGGCCTGGTTCAGACGGTCGGTAACGCGCTGGGTGACCACAAAGGCTTGGCATCCTTTGCCATGCTGCTGGTCGGCCTGCTGGTCACCATGGGGATCGGCTCCTCCTTCTCCACAGTGCCCATCATCGCCGGCATCTATGTTCCCCTCTGCCTGCATCTGGGTTTCTCACCGCTAGCCACCATCGCCATCATCGGCACCGCTGGTGCCTTGGGGGATGCGGGCTCACCGGCCTCGGACTCGACACTGGGCCCAACCTCGGGCCTGAATGCCGATGGTCAGCACGACCATATCTGGGATAGCGTGGTCCCCACCTTCATCCACTACAACATCCCACTGCTCGTCTTTGGCTGGATCGCCAGCATGGTGTTATGAGCCACTAGCAGATAAACCAAGGGCCATCACTATGATGGCCCTTGTTGCTTTCATGCAGTTTTTCGGCTGAGGCGTTGAACGCAATCGTTACTCAGCCGCTGGCTTATGCCGCGCCGCTGCTTCTTGGATCAACGGCTTGAGCTCCCCTTGCTGGAACATCTCCAGAATAATGTCACAGCCACCAATCAGTTCCCCCTCAACCCACAGCTGCGGGAAGGTTGGCCAATTGGCATATTTGGGCAGTTCAGCGCGAATATCCGGATTGAGCAGAATATCGACATACGCGAAAGGCTCACCACAGGCCATCAAGGCCTGGGAGGCTTGCGATGAAAAACCGCAGCTGGGTAGCTTGGGGGAGCCCTTCATGTACAGCAGGATCGGGTTTTCGGCAATTTGTTGTTTGATCTTCTCGATTGTTTCCATTACGGCCTCTGGCTATGTCGTTTTGGCTATTCTAGCGCATAACGTCGCGCTAACAATCCCACAAATCGGAAGGGTATTCATACCAAGGACCCAACATCGTTTAGCGATGAAGAGTAGGTCATGTAATCTGCAGGTAAGCAGTTTGTTAACAACTTCCGGTGCGTTTGTGGCTTTAGTTGTGGCGTTCAGCCTGAAAAGTTTGCTATAAATCAATTCTGTAACCGGGATAGTCCCCAACTTAATCCCTTTTTGGCAATTCGGCCCGGCTGAGGGCCTGTATACATTGGAGAGTTTACTCATGGCTTTTGAACTTCCGGCCCTGCCCTACGAAAAGAATGCCCTCGAGCCCCATTTCTCTCAAGAAACCCTGGAGTTTCACTACGGCAAGCACCACAACACCTATGTGGTCAACCTGAACAACCTGGTTCCAGGTACCGAATTTGAAGGCAAATCCCTCGAAGAGATCATCAAGACCTCCTCCGGTGGTGTCTTCAATAATGCCGCCCAGATCTGGAATCACACCTTCTTCTGGCACAGCCTGGCACCCAATGCCGGTGGCGCGCCGAGCGGGGCGTTAGCGGCTGCCATTGATGCGGCATTTGGTTCCTTCGAGCAGTTCAAGGAAGCCTTCACTAAATCAGCGGTCACCAACTTCGGCTCAGGCTGGACCTGGCTGGTGAAAAAGGCTGACGGCTCACTGGCAATCGTGAATACCTCCAATGCCGGCTGCCCGTTGACCGAGGCTGGGATCACTCCCTTGCTGACCGTTGATGTCTGGGAACATGCCTACTACATCGACTATCGCAACCTGCGCCCTAAGTATCTGGAAGCATTCTGGGCACTGGCCAACTGGGATTTTGCGGCCAAGAACTTCGCCGCTTAATTCAGCCCGCAGAACCGTTATTCAGAACCCCGCCTCGGCGGGGTTCTTCATTGAACGATGAGCAGACCTGTTTACTCGCCAGGCACCAAATAGGTCAGTTGCTTACCGCAACCCGGAGTACACTGCTGCCACTGGCTAATTTCCAGCTCCAGAGTCAGTAAGCTAGCGGTGGTCAGCGGTACCAGGGCTCCAGGACACAGTGATAGCGCCAGTTCATCCAGCCCCGGGCTGTGAGCGACCAACACCAGATGTTCATCCTTATCATCCTGTTCACGCAGCAACTCCAGCAGCCTATCACCGCTGCTTTCATACAGACGCTCATCCAGTTGTAATCCGGCCATCGGCAGTCCCGCCAGACGACGCAACACATGAGCCGTCGCATAGGTTCGGACTGCGGGTGATACCAGCCACAAGCCGCCCGCAGGGACGTGCTTCCCCAGCTCCAGCAATTGACGGTAACCTCTTGAGGTCAAAGGACGCCAGCTATCCTCCAGCTCGGCAATTTTCCAGCTCGATTTAGCATGTCGAATCAATGTCAGTTGTTTCATTGCTACCTCTGCATGGTCGTGAGCCTGTTGTTATAAACTTAGCGCGCTTGAGGCAGGGTTCCGTGATAATCACGAAAAAATCACCTGAACCCGCTGAACCAACGCCGAGAAAAGAGCACCAGCTCACCATAGATTGCAACATCAATACAGCCAGCGTGAGATCCGCAGCCCCCACCTGAACCAAGCAAGTCAGGCCTTGTCACTCTTGCCTTCTTAAGTCCGCACAAAAAATCACCAACTCTTCACCTTTCCCTTTGCTTGCCATCAGGTATAATCCGCCATCTTTTTTAACATCTGCAGTCTGCTGTATCGCCTATGACCGTCAATACCTTCGATCCGAACGCCTCCGACAGCTGTTCCACTACCACGCTGGGACAGATGCTCGACAACCAGCCGGCCAAGCCGGCACAAGCACAGCCAGGTGCCGCGCGCATCGGTTTTGTGTCCTTGGGTTGCCCCAAAAACCTGGTGGATTCAGAGCGGATCCTGACCCAGCTGCGTACCGAAGGCTACGAAGTAGTCAATCGCTATGACAATGCCGAGTTGGTGATCGTCAATACCTGTGGCTTTATCGACAGCGCCGTTCAGGAATCACTCGAGGCGATCGGTGAGGCACTGGCCGAAAACGGCAAAGTGATCGTTACCGGCTGTCTGGGTGCCAAAGAAGATCAGATCCGCGCCATTCATCCCAAGGTGCTGGAGATCAGCGGCCCCCATGCCTACGAGCAGGTGCTGCAGCATGTCCATACCTATGTGCCCAAACCCGCACATGATCCATTTATGAGTCTGGTGCCTGCCCATGGCGTCAAGCTGACACCCAAGCACTACGCCTATCTGAAAATTTCCGAAGGTTGTAACCATCGCTGCACCTTCTGCATCATACCGTCGATGCGTGGGGACCTGGAGAGTCGCCCCATCGGCGAGGTACTCGCCGAAGCCAAGCGTTTGAAGGAAGCCGGGGTTAAAGAGTTGCTGGTGATTTCCCAAGACACCTCCGCCTATGGCGTCGATGTCAAACATAGAACCGGCTTCTACGATGGCGCCCCCGTCAGAACCAGCATGAAGGCGCTGTGTGAAGAGCTGGGCAAGCTCGACATTTGGGTACGCTTGCATTACGTCTATCCCTACCCTCATGTGGATGATGTGATCCCCCTGATGGCACAAGGCAAGATCCTGCCTTACTTGGATATTCCGCTGCAGCATGCTAGCCCGCGCATCCTCAAGCTGATGAAGCGCCCGGGAGCGGTTGAACGCACACTGGAACGTATCCACTCCTGGCGTGCCATTTGTCCGGAGATTACCCTGCGCTCGACCTTTATCGTCGGCTTCCCGGGGGAAACCGAGGAAGATTTCCAGATGCTGCTCGATTTTCTGGAGAAGGCAGAGCTGGATCGCGTCGGTTGCTTCAAATACAGCCCTGTGGATGGCGCTCAAGCCAACGAGCTGCCGGATCAGGTGCCAGAAGAGATCAAGGAGGAGCGCTTCGTGCGCTTCATGGAGCTGCAACAACAGATTTCCACCCGTAAATTGGCGGAAAAAGTGGGCAAGCAGATGTGGGTATTGATCGATGAAGTCGACGCAGAAGGTGCGATCGGCCGAACCCCGGGCGATGCGCCAGAAATCGACGGTGTCATCTATCTCAATGGCGAAACCGCGCTCAAGCCCGGCGCTCTGGTGCGCGTCGTCATCGAACACGCCGATGAATATGATCTGTGGGGCAGCCTGGTCGACGCTTGATCATGATGTCATTGACCCATACATCCGCACGGGAGCCTTGGCTCCCGTTGCTTTTTCTGGCTCCTGCTTGTCTTTTACCAAGGGGCCATAGGAGAATGGTTTGCCATTCACCTACCGATTGCCCGTTTCATGAAGATACTGCTGGCCGAAGACGACCGTCTGCTGAATCACCACTTGAAGTCCATCCTGCAAGAAGAAGATCACCAGGTGTATGCCGCTCACCAGGCCGAGGAGGCTCTGCATTTTGCCGAGGATTATCCGATCGATGTGGCCATTATCGATCTCGGCCTACCGGATATGGATGGCTTAACGCTGATCCGCCAGCTGCGTGACAAGCAGATCCCGTTTCCCATCCTGATCCTGACCGCCCGGGGCAACTGGCAGGACAAGGTCGCGGGTCTTGAGGCCGGAGCCGATGACTACATGGTCAAACCCTTCCACAAGGAAGAGATGCTGGCACGGTTGAATGCCCTGGTCCGCCGCAGCGCCGGGTTTATTTCGCCACAAATTCAGGCTGGCCCCTATCGGCTGGATCTCTCGCGCAAAGAGCTGGCGGTTGCCGATGAGACGGTTGTGCTCACCCACTTTGAATACACCATTCTGGAATATCTGATGCGCAATAGTGGTCAGGTGGTCTCCAAGCAGCAGCTCATGGATCAGCTGTACGATGATGGCGAAGGGGATCCGAACACCCTGGAAGTACTGGTCAGCCGCTTGCGCAAGAAACTGGATCCGGAAGGAGAGTTACAACCCATTACCACCATTCGCCGTCAGGGCTATATCTTCAACCTGAGTTGCCAATGATCCGCTCTCTCTACGTCAAGCTCTTGCTGTCCGCCATGTTGGTGGTCGGCTTGCTGATGGCCCTGCTGGTGAGCCTGGAATATGACTCCTACCGCAACGAGCAAGCCAAATTTATCCAGCAAGAGCTACAGCGGGATCTCTCCCGTCTGTTCTCCACCACGGTACGCCCACCACCGCGAGCCAGTGCCGCCAAGGCCTTCTCCACCATGAAGCTCGATTGGCCCAATCGCCTGGTGGATGGCGTGGTCTGTGATGTCAATGGTGAGCTGCTGTGGCAGGACATTGCCCAGGTCGAGCTACTGACCGTGCGCAAGCTATGTCAACGGATCCTGCCCTTCATCGGTCCGCGAGAATCCCTGTTCCGATTGGTCAAATTTGATACCGACGCCCCCTACTATCTCTACAGCCTGCGCGTGACTCGTTACTTCGACAGCAAGAAGCCGAAAACTTTTCATACCATACTGATGCGTCCGGCTTCGGATCTGGCCGCCCAGGCCGATCGCTATCTATTGCTGACCCTGCGTCGCGCCGTGCTGATCTATCTGGGCGTGGCGGTGCTGCTTCTGCTATCCACGCGCTGGGGCCTGTCATCGCTCAAACGCATCAAATCCGAGTTGGACGCGATCCGCAATGGCGAAAAAAGCGAGATGGATAGCCAATATGAAAAAGAGCTGCAACCGCTGACTCAGTCGCTCAACCGCTTGCTGGATAACGAACGCCAGCAAAAGCAGCGCTACCAACACACGGTCAACGATCTGGCGCATAGCCTGAAAACCCGTCTGGCCTTGATCCAGGCCACCATGGCAGAAGAAAAACTCAGTACCAAAGCCCGACGCAATCTGAATGAACAAGTCAGTCTGATGGATCAGATCATTCAGTACCATTTGCGCCGTGCCGTCACCGGGCGCCAATTACTGAATAATCAAGGTTGCGATCCGGTACCCATAGCCCAGAAGCTGTTGGCCACCATGGCCAAGGTCTATCAACACAAACGGATCCGGGTTCGCCTGCTCCATGACGATGAGCTGCTGTTTCGTGGCGAACAGGACGACTTATTCGAGCTACTCGGCAACCTGCTGGATAATGCCCACAAGTTTGCCATCAGCGAAATTAGTCTGGAATTACGGCACGTCAGCACGGGCTTGCTGATCCGCATCAGTGATGATGGTCCCGGGGTCCCCGAAGAGTTGCGAGCCCGTATTTTGCAGCGCGGCGTGCGGGCCGATAACTCCAGTGGCCAAGGTATTGGCCTCGGCGTCTGTAGCGAGATTGTGCATAGCTACCACGGCCAGTTACAGGTCGGTGACTCCGAGCTGGGTGGTGCCTGCTTTAGCATCTTGTTACCCGACCGCACCGGCTAGCACTGACCGCCTCAATGCCATAGCGCCAGAGCAGCGACTGGCGCGAACGAATCTCGCAACAGAGTCAAAACTCAGTGGAATAAACCACCAGGCGTCGTAATCTCATCTATAAATCACTGCAATATAGCCAGTCTCTTCGTGATAACACCGCTCCTTTGAGAGCGCTTTCACATATTTATCTACTCATGCTTGTGGCCACACGGATCGGCGTCTACGCTCTGACGTAATCGGTTACGTAATCGGTTACGTGAAATTTAAGCGTGAGGCTATCTGGGTAAATTTCAACAAATAATGCCCGATGAACCACACTGTAACCGAGTCGTGACACTGGATCTGCTCATTGACGGGTGCGCCAACACCCTGTGGAGAACCATCATGAAGAAAGGTTTGTTGCTCAACGCCCCACTCAATGCCGTGATTGCTGAATGTGGCCATACCGATCAGATCTGCCTGTGCGATGCCGGATTGCCCATCCCGGCCGCCACCCAGCGCATCGATCTGGCGCTGAAGGCCGGTGTCCCCGACCTGCTGGAAACCACCCAGGTGGTCTGCGAGGAGATGGTCGTCGAGCGGGTGATCCTGGCCGAAGAGCTACCGCGCGTCAGTCCCGAGTGTCATGACCAACTGCTGCAACTGCTGCAACAGGCCGAAAGCAAGCAAGGGAAACCAATCCAGATTGAGTACATCCCCCACGAAGCCTTCAAGCAGCAGACCCATCAGTGCAAGGCGGTTGTGCGCACCGGTGAGGTCACTCCCTATGCCAATCTGATCATCTGTGCCGGTGTAGCGTTCTGACGCAAGATCGCGAGGTTTCTATGCAAGCAGTCCTTGAATTACACGGTATCGACAAGCAATTCCCTGGCGTCAAAGCGCTGGATCAGGCCGGACTCAATGTTTATCCAGGCCGCGTCATGGCTCTGCTGGGTGAAAACGGCGCCGGTAAATCCACCCTGATGAAAGTATTGACCGGAATTTATCAGGCCGATGCCGGCACCCTGACTTATCAGGGAACAACCCGCTGGTTCAGTGGTCCACGAGACTCCCAGGATCAGGGCATCAGCATCATCCACCAGGAGCTGAATCTGATCCCCGAGCTGTCGATTGCCGAAAACATCTTCCTCGGCCGGGAGCCCATGGGACCTTTGGGTAAGATCCGCTGGTCGGCCCTATACGCCGAGGCACAGCGTCTGCTCGACAAGCTGGGGGTCAAACATGGGCCTCGTACCCGTCTGGGCGATCTGAGTATCGGCGAGCAGCAGATGGTTGAGATCGCCAAAGCCATTTCCTTCGAATCCAAGGTCATCATCATGGATGAGCCCACAGATGCCCTGACCGATACCGAGACCGAGCGGCTGTTCACCGTGGTCCGTGAGCTGCGGGATGAGGGACGCGGCATTGTCTACATTTCGCACCGGCTGCGAGAGATCTTCCAGATCTGTGATGATGTCACAGTCCTGCGCGACGGCCGGTTTATCGGCGAGCGCCCCGTCAGCGAGCTCAACGAAGATGGCATCATCGAGATGATGGTCGGCCGCAAACTCGAAGAGCAATATCCACGTATTCCAGTCAAGCCCGGACGCATCAGTCTGGCCCTGCAGGGCATCTATGGCGCCGGGATCCACGACATCAGCTTTGAGCTCAAGGAGGGGGAGATCCTTGGCATCTCGGGCCTCATGGGTTCAGGGCGCAGTGAGTTGATGAAGATGATTTACGGCGCCCTGCCCCGCTACGCCGGAACCCTATCTCTGTATGGCAAACCGATCGCCCCCCAGAGCCCGGCCGACGGGCTGCAGTGCGGGATTGCCTATATCTCGGAAGATCGCAAGGGTGATGGTCTGGTGCTGGAGCTGTCGGTCCGCGAAAACATGAGCCTGTGTGCCCTGCCGATCTTCGTCGGTGGCGGTGGTTACATCCGGCGCGCCGATGAGCGCCAAGCAGTCGGCGACTTCATCCGTCTCTTCAACATCAAGACGCCGACCCAGGAGCAGTTGATCAAGAACCTCTCCGGTGGCAATCAGCAAAAAGTCGCCATTGCCAAGGGGCTGATGACCAAGCCTAAGGTGTTGATCCTTGATGAGCCGACCCGGGGGGTCGATGTCGGTGCCAAAAAGGAGATCTATCAACTGATCAATCAGTTCAAGCAAGAGGGCATGAGCATCATTCTGGTCTCATCGGAGATGCCCGAAGTGCTCGGCATGAGTGATCGGATCCTGGTGATGCATGAAGGCCGGATCAGCGCCGAATTCGCCAGCCGCGACGCAAATCAGGAACGTCTGATGGCAGCAGCCATCGGCAAGGTTTATCAAGAGGCCGTATAACCATGATGACAACTACTCCATCGCCAGCGGCCACAGCGCCGCGTTTCAAAGCCTGGCTCATTGAACAAAAATCGCTGATCGCCCTCCTGGTGCTGATCCTGGTGGTATCGTTCCTGAGTCCGAACTTCTTCACTCCCGACAACTTGTTGAACATCCTCCGGCAAACCTCGGTCAATGCCATCATCGCCGTCGGCATGACGCTGGTTATTCTGACGGCGGGGATCGACCCGTCGGGCGGGCCCCTTCCTGGAACGGCCGGGGCGCCC
>Ga0183099_1000879_pt1 | contig 19140 bp, 15 predicted proteins | sample Biomet1_FD_127788 | JGI IMG/M metagenome (GOLD analysis project Ga0183099, IMG submission 127788) | Microbial communities from bioreactor (seeded with anoxic lake sediment) at LBNL, California, USA - Biofuel metagenome 1 | ecosystem: Engineered > Bioreactor > Anaerobic > Unclassified ... | reverse complement strand
AACACCATGAAAATGGGCGTGCATCAGGGAGAGCTGATCAAGAGTCTGGTGCAGGCCGATAAAGCCTATCTGTTTGCACCGACCGTATTAGGCTGGGATATCCACCAATTGGCACTGACAGCGCCGATCCCAACGACAGTGCAACATCATCTTCATCATCTGGTCGATATGTTGGCTACCGAAGCTAAGCCTGGCGATCAGATCCTGATCATGAGTAATGGCGGTTTCGATGGCATTCATCTGAAGTTGCTGGATAAATTAACTAAATTATACCCAAAGTAATTGGAGTTGCAGCAAGGCGACAAGAGAACGAATCCCCATGAGCATAGATAGGCTATGTGATTGGGGTGAGTGAACGCCGTCAACGACGCTGCAACTTCAAGTACGAAGGGTATCTCAGGAGTAAGCATGACCCAGGCGATAACCTTGGCAATTACCGGTGCATCCGGTGCAGTTTATGGCGTTCGCCTGTTGGAACAATTACTCTCCGCTGGCTGTCAGGTTCATCTGTTGCTCTCGTCTGCCGCGCAAGTGGTGCTGGCGACGGAGTTGGATCTGAGCTGGCCGGCAGAACCACAAGCCTGCCAGCAATTTCTGCTTCAACAGTATGGTTGTGATGAGCATCAGCTGCGGGTTTATGGTCGTGATGACTGGTTTTCACCGGTGGCTTCGGGGTCTGCGGCACCTAAACAGATGGTGGTTTGCCCGTGCTCTATGGGCACGCTGGCTGCCATTGCGCACGGTATGTCCGATAATTTGATTGAGCGCGCGGCAGATGTAGTGTTGAAAGAACGTGGGCATTTATTGCTGGTGCCGCGAGAAACACCTTATTCCGCTATTCATCTGGAAAATATGCTTAAGCTTACCCAACTGGGGGCCACAATATTACCGGCCTCACCGGGTTTTTATCATAAACCACAGAGCATCGACGATCTGGTCAATTTTCTGGTGGCTCGCATTCTGGATCATCTGCACATCCAACAAGTCATCTCTCCGCGTTGGTCTGAATAGGGTCAGCTTCTCACTGTCTTCCATCATGGCACTCTATTTGCCTGCTTATGTTCAGCGCATAAGAGAGCATGGGGTAAAACATGATGGGATTCCGGCATTTATCGATTGGCCGTAAGTTGGGTGTCAGTTTTGGCATTATTGGTTTGCTGGTGGTGGTGCTGGGTGGTGTCAGCGGCTATTTGTTACAGCGCCTGAACGCGCACGTTGAATATATCACCAGTAATGTAGAGCCCAGTCTGGTCAACATCCTGCGCATGGATGTGATCGTTTCCGATTTCCGTCAGATCCAACTACGCCAGTCTGGTTTTGCGACCAGCGAAGAAAAAATACAATTTCAGAATGCACTAAAACAGTACTCCGCACAGATCCGTCAGGTTTTACAGACCAGTCAGCAATGGCTTACCTTGCCTCAAGAACTGGCATTACAAACGAAACTCACCGATCAATGGCACCAATATGAAGCATTGCAGCAGCAGTTTCAGGCATTACTCGATGAAGGCAGCACCTCGGATGCGAAAGATTTAATCGTGGAAGAGGGCTTGCCCAAATATCAGCAGCTCAAAAGCAGTTTATCTGCGCTGGAAGCCGCGCTGAATGACAAATCGGCGAATACCTCAAAAGAAGCCACTGCGTTATTCCATGATTCAATTTGGCAGATCAGTGCGCTGATCGGCTTGGTTTTATTGCTGGTGTTACTGGGTGCGCTAGGCTTAGGTGCCCAGATCCGTAAACCATTGCACTCTTTGTTGCAGCAGGCTAAACGTATTGCCGCAGGCGATCTGACGCACCCGATGGCCTTGTCTCAGCTAAACCGGGATGAAATAGGTACCTTGGCGCATGCCTTTGCCGATATGCAGCAGAATCTACATCAACTGATCGAACAGGTTGCGCAGACGGTTAGCCACATGAGCGAACAAGTGGAAACTGGACAGCATGTGGCGAAAAACTCAGCGTCCAGCATTAGCACGCAAGAGCAGGAGCTGACCTATCTGGCCACCGCAATGAATGAGATGACGTCTACCGTCGCCGATGTGGCACGCAGTACCATTCATGCCGCACAGGAAGCACAGCATGCCGCAACGGAAGCCTCAAATGGCGGGCAGGTAGTGGCGCGCACGATCAAAGCCATCCAGCGCGTTGCTGACGATGTTGAACAGACGACCGCGCTAATTACTTCGCTGGCTCAGGACAGCAGTAAAATCAGTCTGGTGTTAGATGTGATCCGTGGCATTGCCGAACAAACTAATTTACTGGCACTGAATGCCGCGATTGAAGCCGCCCGCGCGGGTGAGCAAGGCCGAGGCTTTGCCGTAGTGGCCGATGAAGTTCGATCGCTGGCACAACGCACACAACATTCCACGCAGGAAATTCAAAATATCATCGGTAGCTTACAGCAACGAAGTGATGATGCCGTGCAAGCCATGCAGCACAGCAGCAAGATGGTGAAAGACAGTGTTGAGGAAGCGCATCAAGCCGGTGAGCGGATCGCGGTTATCGCCGGTGCAGTGCAAGAGATCGCGGATATGACGACACAAATTGCGAGCGCCACCGAACAGCAAAACAGCGTGGCAGAAGATCTAAACAAAAATATTGATACGATCCACTCGTCAGTGAAAGTGATCGCGTTAGGTGCTAATCAGACGGCGGAATCCAGCCAGTCACTGGCGCAACTGACTGCTCAATTACGCCAAATGACAATGCGATTCCAGACATAACAATATGCTAATAAAAGTTAATTAGTAATTAGGTGGTGCTACTTCGAGGTATTCACCATTACTGTTCAGACGATAATAACGTCCGTTTTGGGTGTAATAGCGCACCCCGTTAATGTCCACCACATTCATGATTGAACCGGTGTTCGCCACCGTGGTTGTGGTCATGCCGTTATTTATAATGGTGACATTACTGGTGGCAGGTGCGGGCACTTGTTCATAGACGCCACCGTGCATACGATAAAACAGCTCGTTTAATACAAAATAGGTCACACCGGCCGCAATAACGGTTTTATAACCGGGCGGCATAATATTGTAGCGAACGGGCGCATCATAATATCTTGGGCCATATACCCGTACCGGACCTGAGTAAATACGGACTGGACCCGGATAATAAACGCGATCACGATCCCGATGATGATGTTCGTGACGACCTCTACGATCATCGTCATCCCCCGGACCGTCAAAATGAGGTCTTGCCTGCACCTGTGAAAGTGGTAACAAAGCTGCGGCCATAAACAACGATATGATCCGACGGTATTTCATAGAAACTCTCCAAATCGCCTTTTGGCAAGACTAACCTAATTATAATCGATGGCAAATTTATGTGAAATCTGTAGCAAATTGTGTCAATTTCATAAGTGCATCGATTTATAGGAAATAATGTTTTTGAAGGAAATGTAATGTTGAAAATAGTGACCGTGGATTATCAGGATCCACAGCAGATGGCGGACTTGCTGACGCTATTGGATCTGTACGCACAAGACCCGATGGGCGGTGGTGAACCACTCACTGCAGAGTGTCGCACCCGACTGCCGCAGACCTTACAACAATGTACTTCCGCCGTATCGCTGATTGCTTATCAGGATGATGTTCCGGCTGGGCTACTGAATGCATTTCAGACCGTTTCAACCTTTGCGGCGCGGCCATTGATTAATATTCATGATCTGGCCGTCGCGTCAGCATTTCGTGGACAAGGCATCGCGACGGCACTGTTACAGCAGATTGAACAGATCGCGCGGGAGCGGAATTGCTGCAAGCTGACGCTGGAAGTGTTATCCGGCAATCACACGGCGCGACATGCCTATCATCGCTGCGGTTTTGCCGGCTATGAACTGGATCCAACACAAGGGCATGCCCTGTTTTGGCAGAAAAAACTCGCCTGATTACAGGCGAGTGGCTTCATAGCGATAACCATCTTCCTCTGCAGGAATAAACTGCAGGCGATGCGTCATACAGGTCGGCACATCTTCCGCATGATGCGATACATACAACAGCTGACTGTGGCTGTGTGCGACCAGTCGGTCGATGTATTGCAATACCAGATGCCGATTCAGGCTGTCCAGCCCCTGCAGTGGCTCATCCAGAATCAACAGGGTAGGGTGTTTCACCAGTGCACGGGCAATCAGTAATAAGCGTTGTTGTCCGTATGAAAGCTGAAGAAACGATGCTTGTTCTTGTTGCTCCATGCCGAGTAATTTCAGCCATTGGCGCGCCAGTTTTATTTCCTGATCACCGGGTTGTTGATACAGGCCAATCGAATCATAAAAACCAGACAGGATCACCGTCAGCGGAGTGCCCGTTACACGATAAGCCATATGTAAGGCCGGGCTGACAATACCCATGCGCTGTTTGATTTCCCAGATACTTTCCCCGGACCCTCGGCGTCGGCCAAACAAGGTGATGTTATTGCTGTAACACTGCGGATGATCGCCGGTGATCAGATGTAATAATGTGGTTTTACCACAGCCGTTCGGGCCGGCAATATGCCAATGCTCACCACGGTTTAATTGCCAGCTCAGGTCATGCAATATGACGCGTTCGTCATAACTGACGTTGATCTGTTGCAGAGCAACGATTGGGTTGGCGAACGACTCACTTTCTGTCTGATGTAATGGCGCTGGTAAAGCAAACTCTGCATCAGAAGCACAATGCAGCAATTGCTGGGTTAGTGGATCAGCAAAGAACGCGGCTCTTGGTTGTAAATGAGTAAACTGGCAATCTAAAATCCAGCCTAACTGCCCGGCAAACGGCGGGATCTCGTCAAATCGATTCACGATCAGCACTAATGCCATGCCTTGGTGTAACAGCTGTTCTAAGGTGGCGGTGAGTTGGGTTCGGGCTTGCACATCCAGCCCGTCAAACGGCTCGTCCAGAATCAGCAATTCCGGTTCAGACATCAACGCCTGCGCTAATAACACCTTACGTCCTTCACCACTGGATAATGCGGTAAACGGCTGCTTAAGCAGATGGCTAATCCCAAATAAGGCGGCCAGTTCATGACAATACGCGGTGTTGCTATGCGTCTGTTGGATCAGGTTTTCTACCGAAGTTGTAATCTCTTCTTCCGCGCCGAGCATATCGGTATTCGTGCGTTGCCACTCGTCATCATACAGTTTAATCTGTTTCTCAAAAGAGACCATTTCCGATCTCAGCTGGTGTAAACATTCACCTGATTCCGGTGGCAATTCCTGATTTAAAATACGTGCCATCATGGTCTTACCACTGCCGTTGTTACCGATAATGGTGCAGCAGCTTCCGGCAGCCAGATAAAAAGAAGAAACAGTTAACTTTTTGTCGGTTCCAACAGGGAATGTTGCCGTATTTATGGATAACATGAACGAATACCTCGGGAAAGTAGATGATGCCCGGTCGAAGTTACGGGTAGATAAATAAAAAGCAGACGTAGCGAATGTGAAGCATACGCCAGAAAAATAATAGAGTGTGGCGGGAAAAATATGGAAAACCCCTCAGGCGAGATCCTTTATCGGGAATTGTCTTATCGCGCATTAGTAACATCCAGCACAGAACATAGCCGGTTAAAAATAGTCTGGTCAATTATTCTGTTGTCGGTCATCGGGCTGACCATAACCGGTCATTTTCCAACTATCTACTCCGATCTGTTGTCGGTAGACAGTGACAAACTGCCTCTGCATTTAGATCCCGCGATTTCACTGAGTTTATTATCATTACTCTGGTTCGGTTTGCGCTGGAGCCTGTTTCCGCTATTTGCCATTACGTTACTGCAAATGGTATTGCACGGTGATGTAGCTCAGACATTGGCTTTTGCTATTAGTCATTTGATTTTGTTTGGCATGGCCGCGCAAGCATATCGCTCCTTACCGTTGTCACTTGATCTACGCCATCTGCATGCCTGGTTTACCTTCTTACTGGTGATGTTTATCAGCTGCTCATTGGGGGCTGGGGTCGATCTGTTATTATGTAATAGTGTGGACGTAAACCGTTATCAGCACTGGTTGCAATGGTGGATGAGTAATTGGCTGAATGCCGTGGCAGCATTACCGCTTTTGTGGTGTCTGACACCTTATGTCAGCCAGTGTCGGCAGCGATCTTTTCCGAATAATGATGTTGTCTATCCCCGCCGGCAGGCGACGCTTTCGATTATGTTACTCATTTCCGGCATCTTACTTTATCTGTCGTTATCGTATTCGTTAGGGCTGGAATTTATATCGCCCGCCAAACAGGAGGCTGGAAAAACCTTATCCCGTTTTTCCGATGTGGTTTTGCTGATGTTGTGTATCGCAGGCTTCATTATGATCAGTTTGGCTTATCTGGGCTACCATCTCTTCCGTCATTGGTCCGTCTCGCTGGAAAATCAGACGCTGTCGGCGATCAAAGCGAATGAGGCTAAATCACGTCTTTTATCCAAAATGACTGATGAATTACGCACGCCCCTGAATGCGATTATTGGTCTGACCCGGTTGGCATTAGGGTCAACGCTGACGCAGTCACAACGTGAGCACATCAATACCATCCGAACCTCAGCATCACGGTTAAACAGTGTCATTAATGAGCTGCTCGATTATTCAAAAATTGAGGCTAATAAACTGGAGTTGGAGTTTACCGCTTTTGCTTTAGAAGAGGTGGTGAACCGAGTTGCCGGCGCGTTAAGCCCCCTTTGCAGTGAAAAGCGGATCGCCTTTATTGTTGATTTATCACCTGATATTCCTCGTTTCATTCTTGGTGATCCAGCACGGGTAGAGCAAATTCTGCTTAATGTGCTAAGTAATGCGATTAAATTTACTGACCGTGGACACGTGCTGTTACGCATCACGGCAGGTCGTTTGGATGAATCGCAATTCAAACTCTATTTTGAAATTGTTGATACCGGTGTCGGTATTGAAACGACAAAAATTGCCGAGCTATTCCAGCCTTTTACACAAAGCGATAACACCACGCTACGCCGTTTGAGTGGCACAGGATTGGGGATGCCGATCAGTAAAGAACTTATCAAGCTGATGGGCGGCGAGATCCAAGTCTACAGCGAAGCTGGGATCGGCACGGAAGTGGTATTTTCTCTGCTGGTCGGTTATCGCCCTGACAGCGTGCCGGGAAATGTTGGCTTTGTCTGTAATAAGCGCTGGTTGCTATTACATAATCAACCGGATGTGGCCGCCATTTTGGATACCCGCCTGCAGCAGATCGGGGGAACGGTACAAGAGTTAGGGCATGAGCTGACTATTCAGGCGTGGCTCAATGGCAGCTTAAGTCATGAATTTCCAGCGCCGGATATGTTGCTGATCAGCCATCGTATTGGGGCGATGGATGGTATCACCTTACTACGTAAACTCCGCGCGATGCCAGCCTGGAAGACTACTCCCGTCCTGTTTTTGTATCCGCAATCGGAAGAGGACAATTACCGCACGCTGGTCAGTGAAGATCCTTACACGGAATTACTGTCATTACCGTTTTATGGTGCGATGCTGTGCAACGCTATCATGTCGGTGCTGGGGTTGGGGGCCAGAACCTCTATTACCCGCCTGCCGGCGAATGACTGGCGTAACATGCTGCATGATATTCATGTATTACTGGTTGAGGATAATGCCATTAACCGACAGGTAGCGTTGGAAACACTGCAGCAGGTTGGTGTGACGGTGCAGGTTGCCGAAAATGGCAAAGAAGGCATTGAACAAGCAACCAGAGGACGCTTTGATCTGATTCTGATGGATGTGGATCTACCGGAGGTGGATGGCATCACCGCAACTTACTGGCTGCGCAATCAGGGCTATGTTACTCCGATCCTGGCGATGACCGCATTTGATGATCCGAAGGAGCGTGAGCGTTGCCTGAAAGCCGGCATGAATGATTTTATGATCAAGCCCTTTGAGCCCGATACGCTGTATTCGCTGATTTACCGCTGGACGGTGGGTAAAGGGGAACCGGCCGGACAAGACCGGTATATTGCCGCGACTCGGCAACCCACCGACATTACGCCGGTTTCTGAAATTGCACTGGATGTGATCCTAGGCTTTTCTCGCGTGGGGAATAACCCGCAGCTTTATCAGCAGATCCTCGGTACGTTCCGCGATGAATACAGCGATCAGGGACGGAAGCTGTTGGCAATGGTGGAACGGGAAGAGTGGGTGGCACTGGAGCGGATCGCACACAACCTGAAATCAGTTGCACGTTACATTGGTGCCGACGGCCTTTCACATGCAGCCAGTGAATTAGAGTTATTGTTACGTCGTCAGGAAGCCCGAGCTTCACGCGCCATCATGACGAAGAAGCTGGTGGCCAACATCCACATACTGCTGATGGCTGTTTTTGACATCATCAAATCGATCCCCGTTATCGCCAAAGCAGATCCAGCCTCCAGCGATGAGCTGACTTCGCCAGAGGTTACCAACAAGAAACAGGATTTACCTAAAATACTGGTGATTGATGATGAGCTGATCCACCGGCAAATGCTGAGTTCATTATTACAGCACGACGGTGAAGTATTTACCGTGGCCGATGGTGTCACCGCACTTGAGCTGGTCTTTACACAGCCGGTTGATCTGATTTTACTGGATATGGTCATGCCCGACGTGCGTGGTGATGAGGTTATGCGGCAGTTACGCAGCCATCCGGCAACACGGGATATCGATATCGTGATCATTAGTTCCCGAAATGATGTCGAAGACGAAGAAACGGGTTTCCTGATGGGGGCGATTGATTATGTCACCAAGCCGTTTTATCCCACCATTGTACAAGCGCGGATCCGCAATGTATTACGGCTGATACAGCAACGCCGTTTATTAGATCAGCTGGCACATTTAGATGGTCTCACTGGTATTCCAAACCGGCGTAAGTTTGAACAGGTGATCGAAAATGAATGGGCGCGACATCAACATGCGGCGCAACCGCTGTCACTGGCGATCCTCGATGTGGATCATTTCAAACGATTTAACGACACCTTTGGCCATGCACGCGGCGATGATGTGTTACAAGCGGTTGCGGGCTCAATTCGTGACATGCTGCGCCGTACCGGCGATTTTGCAGCTCGTCTCGGTGGTGAAGAGTTTGTGTTGGTATTTAGCGGTGCGGATGCGCAAAGCAGTACGATCATGGCGGAACATGTCCGGCAGGCGATGGAGCAGATCGAATTACCGGTGGGTAAAATTACGGTTAGTATTGGTGGCATCACCTTGATCCCGGAAGGGCAGTATTCGCTGGAACAAGCGATGGAAACAGCGGATCAATTACTCTATGAAGCGAAACAAAACGGACGTAACCGTGTTTGTTGGCAATCAAGACTCAATTAGTTTGTTCAAGCGATGAATCTGTTTACGGTTTTATTTTCCGTGTCGAAAATGGTGTAGTCACAAAACGTTGGTCTAATGATTGATACCTACCTGTCTCGCTAAAAAGAAAAAAGGCACTAACCAGTGAAGGATAATGCCTTTTAATTCAAAGAATTAGAAGCGGCGAGAATAAGTCCCTAATGTGAGATGATATAACCATCCTGTTGACCACCGGATCGGTTAAATTATGGAGCATCAACTTACCTTCGCTGACAGCGAGTTTTCCAGTAAACGTCGTCAAACCCGCAAAGAAATATTCCTTTCCAGAATGGAAACTTTATTGCCATGGGCAATGCTTTTAGAACGAATCGAACCGGTTTATCCAAAAGCTGGCAATGGTCGCCAGCCTTATCCGTTTCAAGCTATGTTCAGGATCCATTGTTTACAGCATTGGTATAACTTGAGCGATGGAGCCATGGAAGACGCACTCTATGAAATTGCTTCCATGCGATTTTTTGCTCATCTGTCACTGGATGGCGCAATCCCAGACCGGACGACTATCATGAAGTTGGCCGCTTAACTGATACGTCGGACAGTACAAAGAAGTAAGAACCGGTAGAAAAAGAGAAACCACCATAGCTCTTTACGCATCGGGCTGCGATTGCCCCTAGGTTCAAGCATAGGTGGTTCACCCGCTTAGTTCGACGCAGGGGCTCCAATTGCCCAATCCCTAGTGATATAACCGATCCTTTCGGATTCTTAAGAGCGCCAACGCACCGATTGCCAACACCTCACGGCCTATTCTATCCATCACGGGTATCTAATCGCAGTTCCAGACCCGCCTCTTTCATTAAATTATCAGGAGTTAACCATGAACAAGGACCAAGTCAAAGGCGTTTTGAGGAAGCTAAAGGCAAAGCGAAGGAAGTAGCCGGCAAGGTCGTCGGTAACGACAAACTAGAGTTGAAAGGAAAGACTCAGAAATCCGACGGCAAAGCCCAGGCGGCTTACGGAGACCTGAAGAAAGACGTCAAGGACGCTAGCAAAGGCAAGTAGTTATTGGAAGCGTTAGCCTGACATTTTGCCAACGCCCCTTACTTTTTCGCATTTAGCGATTCTCTAACCTGTTCAGGAGAATTATATGAACGATACGATCAAAAGCTATGGATCAACAAAGGTGCTCAGCGCCAGTACGCTCAATGGCGACGATGTGTACAACCGGAACGGCGATAAATTGGGCAGCATCAAGGAAATTATGCTTGATATCGAAACAGGCAAAGTTTGCTACGCGGTGCTCTCCTTTGGCGGCTTCATCAGCCTCGGCGAAAAACTTTTTGCCGTGCCATGGAGCGCCTTGACTGTCGATACTGAAAACAAGCGTTTTATTATGGATACCGACGAAGAACGCTTGAAGAATGCGCCAGGGTTCGATACCAACAACTGGCCCAATATGTCCGACCCCACTTGGGAAAAGAGCGTTCACACTAGTTTCGGTACAACGGTCTGAAGCTGTTTGGCAATAATTATGTACTTAGATTGCGGCAGATCAGCCAAAATTGCCTGACGGGAGGCTGATTTTGCTTTTCTGGATAAGTTGTCTAATGGCCGCTTTAATTTCTTGCCTGAAGCTAGAAATTAAAGCGGCATTTTTGCGTGTCGACTAACATTCGAACATTCAGGCTCGCACATATCGCAATTAACGCACTGTGTCAGGCGGCCGCGGTTAAATCCTCGAGCTAAATGGACCCTTTCAGTTGTGAATGTGCAGATCTGAGGTGAGTATTTAATTATTTTGCCAATTTGAATGGTCGTCCAAAATGACTTGCAAGCCAATCGAAGATCCTGCGAACCGATCCATGTTACCCAGAGCATTTTCAACCACGGATGCTATGTAATCACCGCAATGTGATGTGTCTTTTATACAGATATCACCTTTATCTTTAATCGTCAGGATGTCCTAATAATTTAGTCATTCACTCTTTATGAGCTATTTGGCTGGCTTTGATTTTGGCAAGCATTTCATCCTGTTCTAGTGCTGCTTTTACAAAGCCAACGGCTAAACCCAGAGTGATAAGTAACGTTTCTTCATTATTACGAGACTAATTTGACACTTGTTGCTTGCTACCTGTTGTTCTATATCAAATCTGAGAAAATAAAAAAGCCCCATACAGATCAGTGTTGGGGCATAAAGGTACTTCTTGAGAACGGGACAAATGAAGAATTAACCTAAAGATAGGCATCAGCTTCAAATGTGGCAAGTTGTCCATTAAATATATTTTTATATTGGTGAAAGGTTGGGGTTTTGCATTATTTACTTGCTTGGGGCGGAGTGGACTATCTTGGTATTGATGGAGGGCAGATATTGATGGACTGATTACACAGTGAGTCACAAAAAGAGAAAAGGCACTAACCAGTAAAGGATAATGCCTTTTAATTCAAAGAATTAGCGAAGAGCTATTAATTCATGCCGTATTTTTTCAATTTCTTACGCAGTGTGCCACGGTTAATGCCCATCATGGTCGCCGCGCGGGTTTGATTACCACGGGTGTACTGCATGATAATGTCGAGCATAGGCGCTTCAACTTCACTCAGAACCATGTCGTACAGTTCGGTGACGTCCTGACCATTCAATTGAGCCAGATAGTTGCGTAAAGCCTGCTGAACGGAGTCACGCAGTGGACGCTGAACAGGTTGATGAGTTTGTGCGTGAGTGACGGTGGTCACCAGTGCCTCAGAAGTCAGGTTTTGATCCAACATAATTTTTTTCTGCTCTTCATTATGCAATTGCGTTACTAAAATACAGCTTCAATGCGTCAAGTTGCTCTTCAGCACTTGTTAACGTATTGAAACCTCTGCGGAAATGCTTTGCTGACTCGTATTTCTCCAAATACCAGGCAACATGTTTTCTGGCAAAACGCACTCCTTTTGCTTCGCCGTAGAACTGATGCAAAGCTGCAACATGTTCCAGCACGATAGCTCTGATCTCATCCCATTCCGGCGATGGCAGATCGGAACCGTGCGTCAAAAAATGGCGGATGCGATTAAACAACCAAGGTTGTCCTTGAGCAGCCCGTCCAATCATGATGGCATCAGCACCGGTGTACTCCAGTACAGCCAGCGCTTTTTGCGGAGTATCGATATCACCGTTCGCCACTACAGGAATAGAAACATGCCGTTTTATAGCGCGGATCGTGTCGTATTCGGCCTGACCATTGAATAAACACGCACGGGTACGCCCGTGTACAGTTAAGGCCTGAACACCACAGGATTCTGCTATTTCAGCAATTTCCACCCCATTACGATGTTCTGTATCCCATCCGGTTCTGATCTTCAGGGTAACAGGCACATCGACAGCAGCGACTACTGTTTGCAAGATCTCACGCACCAGCGCAGGGTCTTGCAACAGGGCTGAACCGGCTAAACGACGATTAATCTTTTTAGCAGGGCAACCCATGTTGATATCAATTATCTGTGCACCTTCGGAAACTGAGCGGCGGGCGGCATCGGCCATCCAATCCGGTTCTGATCCCACAATCTGCACAGCGCGTATGCCCGGCTCATCAGCCAAATACATTCGCTTAAGCGACTTATCGGTACCCCAGGTCTCCGGGTTAGCCGACATCATCTCAGAGACCGCCATGCCAGCTCCCATTCGTAAACACAACTGCCGGAACGGTTGGTCTGAAACACCAGCCATCGGTGCAACAACAACCGGGGCTGATAACGAATAAGGTCCAATTTGCATGACGTGACACCCTAAGCTTGAGGGCGCGTATCTTACGGCTTTTTCACCACGCTGAAAAGGTTAGAAATTGAGCGTAAGGTGAAAAAAATGCTTGTATTTTCTGACGAAAATCCTTGCCAAATCGTTTCGCTAACCAGATCAGACAAATACCGAACTTTTAACAACGTTTCAGGCTTTTTTTATTCCATCCAGACGGCACCACTCTTCACGTGTCGTTGCCGGATTCATCGCAAACCACTGGCCATAAACCTCAAGCAGCTCGGGCGCCTGACTTTCCAAGATGCCGGAAATCGCCATGCGGCCCTGCGATTTAACCAGTCCGCTGATCAGTCCGGAAAGCTCACGTAACGGGCCAGCCAGGATATTGGCTACCACGATATCGGCTTGCAGCCCTTCGGGTTGATCTTCCGGCAGATATAATTCCAGCTGGTCACTGACGCCATTACGCTGTGCATTATCGCGGCTTGCTTCAATCGCCTGAGGATCGATATCAATACCGATCACCCGTGCTGCACCCAGTTTCAGCGCAGCTATCGCCAGAATGCCGGAGCCACAGCCAAAATCGACTAAGGTTTTACCCGTCAGATCGAGACTATCCAGCCATTGCAGACAAAGCGCAGTAGTCGGGTGTGTACCAGTACCAAAGGCTAAGCCGGGATCGAGCAATACATTGACGGCAGTTGGATCGGGCACATCACGCCAGCTTGGGCAGATCCACAGGCGTTCGCCAAATTGCATCGGCTGGAAATGTTCCATCCATTCACGCACCCAATCTTTATCTTCCAGCAGTTCAACCTGATACGGCACATCTTCACTGATGTGTTTCTGGAAAAACGCGATGATGGGTGCCGGGTCGACTTCCGCATCAAACAAACCAATGCAGCGGGTATCGCCCCATAATTTCGTTTCCCCTGGAAGCGGTTCATAAACCGGCGTATCTTGGGCATCCATGTAGGTGACGGCCTGTGCGCCCAGTCCCATCAGCATATTGCTGACTTTATTGGCGCTTTTGGCGGTTGCATTGATTTTGATTTGGATCCAGGGCATGGCAATACATCGGGTTATAAAAAAGAGGGCTATTCTAACACTTGCCGGTGAATGGATTGAATCATCTTTTCCATTGACGTGATTCAGTCCATATGACACAAGCTAGTCCATGCGAAACGGCATCAACGGATGAATTTCTCGTGGTGTCAGATCCAGCGATTGGCGTTTAGCCAGATTATGAATTCGACTTTCCAGCGTCAGGGCGATAGGGCCAGTAAACAATTCAGCTCGTTGAGTCGATAGAATTTTGATCGACATAACGCCTAATTGATGCAATCGATCCCGGTTTACATCGGTCACCGTTTCGACATCGACAATCAAACGGGTGAGATCGGCGCGCAAGGCTACTAAATTTCCCAATCCACCCATGGCTTTGATGTAGCTGATCGTTAAATAATCAATGTCTAACAGTAATTCTGGCCCGTTAGACAGTGGTTGAGACCCTTGCTCATCACTTGCCGCATTAAAAAAATGGATCGGATGTTGGCTGATATAACCTCTTAATTCGTAAAGTAAAATACCGAATAACGACATGGGGATCGCAAACCAGACAGTTGGGATACTGGCGTAAGCGATTTGTTCTTGTTGCAACCAATGACAGCCATTATTAACAAAGCCAAGAACAAACAACGTATAGATGCAATGCCGGGGAGCCCATAACAGCAGCAGTAATAGCATCGGTTGTGCCTGACCCGATGCGATCATTAGCAAACTTAATATGCCATTCAAAACTCGCTTCTGGATTTTCGTGCCTGCAATATTGATCAGCGCGCGTTGAAAGATCCATGAAATACAAAGTATGACCAACCATATATATGGTGATGATAAAAAAGAGTGCCAAGGCGAGCTGGTGAGTTGTAATTCAGCAACTGTACCGCCGGATAACAGCAGTAATGGTTCCAACCAAAGTAGCAACTCGACTGTTTGGTGTTGCAGTAGTAGTTGGTTAAAAAGATGCAGCAGGCTGGCAACAGGTAATGACAACAACAGACAGAAAAAGCCGTTGCATAACAATACGATCGCATCACCCTGAAAGGCTCTTAACCAGGATGGTACGCGAATTTTTTGTGTAAAGGGCGTCGCCCAAACAACGGCATAACCACTGAGTAATGCGGTAATAATATCGGTAGGAAAATGCTCAGGACCAAGAGAATGCAACAGCTTTGCCATTAAGACATAACTCAGGCAAGCGTTAAGCGGCTGCATGTCATATTGATAATTGCTGCGACTGATAGCGATAGCCATCGCCAGTAAAAGGGGGGCGGATTGCTGGAGCCCCTTAAAGATGGTCAACCAGAGGTGTCCGGTATAATCGATATTAGCAATCATCACCTGTGGCATATGGGCAAAGGTGAGCAGCAAAATCGGTAGAATTAACAGACGTTGTTGGTTGTCATCAAAACTGGTAGATAGCATAACACTTTAAAAAACTGTGAGCGTTGTATCATTTTAGCGCAAAGTGCGAAAAATAGCAGGATAAATTGTGAGGTTGCTCGCATAAAAAAGGCCGCGGATGAGTGCGGCCTTAAATAAGAAGGAGGGCTTAGAGACCTAACTTCTTGTGTAGATAGTGAATATTGGTGCCACCGTTATGGAAGTTTTCATCCCGTAGGATTTCTTTGTGTAGTGGAATATTGGTTTTGATCCCTTCCACGACAATCTCATCCAGCGCCTGACGCATACGCGCGATAGCAATATCACGGTTTTCACCGTAGCAAATCAGTTTACCGATCATTGAATCGTAATGTGGTGGGACGGTATAGCCGGAATAAATATGCGAATCCCAGCGAACACCTAAACCACCCGGAGCATGGAACCACTGGATCTTGCCCGGTGCTGGCAGGAAGGTTTGTGGATCTTCTGCGTTGATACGACATTCGATCGCATGACCGCGAATGTGAATTTCATCCTGTTTGATAGACAGTGGCTGACCAGCGGCAATTTTCAGCTGTTCTTTGATCAGATCCACACCGGTGATCATTTCTGTCACTGGATGTTCTACCTGAATACGAGTGTTCATTTCAATGAAATAGAACTCACCGTTTTCATACAAGAATTCAAAAGTACCGGCACCACGATAATTGATTTCAATACAGGCACGGACACAACGTTCGCCGATATAACGACGCATGTCTTCCGTGATGCCTGGTGCTGGTGCCTCTTCGACCACTTTCTGATGACGACGCTGCATGGAGCAGTCACGTTCACCCAGATAGATAGCATTACCTTGGCCATCGGCTAATATCTGGATCTCGATATGACGAGGATTTTCCAGATATTTTTCCATATAAACCATGTCGTTGCCAAAGAACTGGCCCGCTTCTGATTTTGTCAGTGCCACTGAGTTTTGCAGTTCTTCTTCGTGGCGTACAACACGCATACCACGACCACCGCCGCCGCCGGCCGCTTTAATAATGACAGGATAACCAATACGTTTCGCAATTGCGGCGTTTTGCTTGGCGTCATCACCGATAGGGCCGCCTGAACCAGGTACGCATGGCACACCGGCTTTCTTCATCGCTTCAATAGCTGAAACTTTATCGCCCATCAGACGAATTGTTTCTGCTTTCGGACCAACGAAGATAAAGCCAGACTTTTCTACCTGCTCAGCAAAATCGGCATTTTCAGACAGGAAGCCGTAACCAGGGTGGATAGCCACTGCGCCGGTCACTTCCGCTGCTGCAATAATAGAAGGCACGTTCAGATAAGAATCTTTAGCTGACGGCTTACCAATACAGATGGTTTCGTCTGCCAACTTAACATGTTTCAGATCGCGGTCTGCGGTGGAATGCACAGCTACCGTTTTGATGCCAAGCTCTTTGCAGGCACGCAGAATGCGCAGGGCAATTTCACCACGGTTAGCGATGACAATTTTATCCAACATAAGAAGCTCTCTTATTCGATGATAAACAGAGGCTGATCAAATTCAACGGTATCACCGTTCTCAACCAGAATGCTTTTCACCACACCCGCTTTATCAGACTGGATCTGGTTCATCATTTTCATCGCTTCAACGATGCACAGTGGATCACCCACTTTTACCGCTTGACCAACTTCGACAAACGCTTTCGCATCCGGGCCTGATGAACGATAGAACGTACCGACCATTGGTGAACGAAGGGTATAACCACTGACTGCTTCTGGTGCTGCAGCATTAGCCACTGGTGCAGCAGCAACCTGTGGTGCCTGTGGTACTGCAAAATTGACCATTGGTGCCGCCTGACCGCTGACAGCACGGCTGATGCGAACGGACTCTTCACCTTCGGTGATTTCCAGTTCAACAATGCCGGATTCTTCAACCAGCTCGATCAGTTTTTTGATTTTACGGATATCCATTTGCATTCTCAGTTCAACTTCTTCTGCTTGTTCAAATAGGGGATGACCGTTCCAGATAACGGACGGCCGCGGTAAGTGCGAATTCATACCCATCAGCACCTAAACCACAAATCACGCCTTTGGCCACATCAGACAAATAGGAGTGATGACGGAAGGGCTCTCGGGCATGAACATTCGATAAATGAATTTCGATAAACGGAATAGCTACACCCAGTAACGCATCACGAATAGCGACGCTGGTGTGGGTGAAAGCTGCCGGATTGATGAGGATAAAATCAATTTGTCCCATCGCCTGATGGATGGTGTCCACCAGTTCGTATTCCGCGTTAGATTGTTTGTGCGTCAGCTCAACACTCATGTTAGTAGAAAGTTGTTGCAGACGACTGACAATATCGTCAAGTGTCGCAGCACCGTAGATCCCGGGTTCACGTTTTCCCAGCAGATTCAGATTCGGGCCGTTAAGCACTAAAATGCGGAACTTTGCAGTCATTGAGTCGCTATCCTCAGTAAACATGCAGCGATTTTTCATTTTCCTACAACTCTGATTCTTTTGTATTCAAAAACCATCAGAGCCAAGGCGGTTTTCGTGATAATTGGCAAGATTACCGCAGATTCTTGTACGTTGTCAGCATTTTCGTTGGAAAAACCGCAAAAAATGGCCAATAGCGTGTTCCTGACAAAACAACAACGCAGCAACAGTAACTTTGTAAAAAGAGTCGGTTTATTGATGCGCCTGACTGGCAAGCGCGGTAGAATATAACAATACCCTAACATGACGCCATGAGTCAGGAGACACTTAATAATGCTGAAGCGTGATATGAACATCGCCGATTATGATCCGGAGCTGTGGGCTTCAATTGTGGAGGAAACACAGCGTCAGGAAGAGCATATCGAGCTGATTGCTTCTGAAAACTACACCAGCCCACGTGTAATGCAAGCACAGGGATCACAGTTAACCAACAAATATGCTGAAGGTTATCCTGGTAAGCGTTACTACGGTGGTTGTGAGTTTGTTGATAAGACAGAAACGCTGGCCATTGAACGCGCGAAGACCCTGTTCGGTGCTGTGTACGCAAACGTACAGCCACATTCTGGTTCACAAGCGAACGCTGCTGTTTATATGGCGCTGCTGAAACCAGGTGATACCGTATTAGGTATGAATCTGGCACACGGTGGTCACCTGACTCACGGTTCACCAGTTAACTTCTCCGGTAAACTGTATAACATCATTCCTTACGGCATTGATGCGACCGGTAAAATCGACTACGTCGAGCTGGAACGTCTGGCGCTGGAACACAAACCAAAAATGGTACTGGGTGGCTTCTCTGCTTACTCTGGTGTGGTTGATTGGGCAAAAATGCGTGAAATCGCTGACAAAGTAGGTGCATTCCTGTTTGTCGATATGGCGCACGTTGCTGGTCTGGTCGCTGCTGGTGTTTATCCAAACCCGGTTCCACATGCACATGTTGTTACTTCAACTACGCATAAGACACTGGCCGGCCCACGTGGTGGTCTGATCCTGTCTTCTGTGAATGATGAAGATCTGCACAAGAAACTGAATTCTGCTGTGTTCCCTGGTTCACAGGGCGGCCCGCTGATGCATGTTATTGCTGGTAAAGCGGTAGCATTCAAAGAAGCGATGGAACCAGAATTCAAAGCTTACCAACAGCAAGTAGTGAAAAACTCGAAAGCGATGGTAGAAGTGTTCCTGGCACGTGGTTACAAGATCGTGTCTGGCGGTACTGAAAACCACCTGTTCCTGGTT